>LNFM01000635.1_pt1 | contig 100389 bp, 83 predicted proteins | sample 596031 | NCBI WGS metagenome assembly LNFM01 (sample SAMN04254537, study PRJNA301005) | activated carbon metagenome | isolation source: dual media filters at the Ann Arbor, Michigan drinking water treatment plant | place: USA: Ann Arbor
CTCGATGCCGTGCGCCAGGTAGGGCCGGCAGGTGCAGATGTCGGAGCCGAACACGTCGGAGCCGTTGCACTCGTCGTGGAGGCGGCAGGCGATCTTCGTCTCGGGACGACCGAGCTTCGAGACGTCGCCGAAGAAGTAGATCGTGGCGCCCCCGATCGGCGGCAGGAACAGTTCGAGGTCGGGCCGCGTCACCAGCTCGGTGTACATGCCGCCGGTCTGCTCGAAGAGCGTGCGACGCAGGTCGACTTCCTTGACGCCGAAACGCTCGGCGATGCCAGGCAGCCACCAGACCGGCTCGATCGCCGCCTTGGTCACCTTCACGTCTCCGGTGCCGCTCAGGATGTCGTTGTCGGGCTTCAGCCGGCCGGCGGCCATCGCCTCCATGATCTCCGGCATGTTCACATGCGCCTTGGTGATGGCGATGGTGGGCCTTATGTCCCAACCTGCCGCCAGCTTGTCGGCAAACACCTCGGAGACCAGGTGGCCCCACGGATCGAGCGACACGATTTTCTTCGGGTCGAACCATGACTCGAACGGCCCGATGGCGACGGCCGGCGAGGTATTGGTGAGGTCCGGCCGGTGATCGGCCTTGAGTTCCTGCGCGGCGATGGCGAGCGCGCGATAGATGCCGTAGCTGCCGGAATGAACGCCGATGACGTTGCGGCGCGAGGTGAGACCGACGGAGCCGACGACCGGGCCTCTCACGGCGGGATCGCGCGCGCCCCACACCACCGGAGGGGCCGGCTGGCCGCCCTGGCTGGGATGGGTGTTCAGTCTGATGTGCGCCATTTGCTTTCCGGTCCTCCGGGAGCGGGAAAGCGAGGAAGCTTACAGCGGCCGGATGACCAAAGGAAGACGCTTGTCCAACGCTTCGAACGCGATCTGCGCGATGGACGCGAGGATCACGGCCCCTTCGCCGCGAGGTCGATGGCGCGCCGGTACATGGTCATGGCGGCTTCGGGCGTGTTGTAGCCGGCGTGCGCCGTCAGGGTGACGTTGTCGACGTCGAGCAGCGGCTCCTCCGGCAGGGGCGGCTCCTTGCCGAAGACATCAGTCGCATAGTGGCCGATCCTGCCCGAGCGCAGCAGGTCGACCAGCGCCGGCTCGTCGACGATGCCCGCCCGTGCCGTGTTGACGATGAGGACGCCGGGCTTGGTCTTCTCCAGCTTCACGCGATCGAGGAAGCCGCGCGTGGCCTCGTTCAACGCGAGGTGCAGGCTGACGATGTCGGACTGCGCCAACAGCTCGTCGATCGTCACGGTCGGCACGCTGCCGCCCGGAACGGGCGAGCGGTTGTAGGCGATCACCTTCAGGCCGACGCCCTGGGCGATGCGCGCCATTTCGCGGCCGATGCCGCCCAACCCCACCACGCCCAGCGTCTTGCCCTTGAGCTCCATGCCCTGCATCGGCCGCCAGCCGCCGCCGCGCACGATGCCGTGCATGGTCGCGATGTGGCGGGCCGCGGCGAAGACCAGGCCCATCGCATGCTCGGCGACCGTGGTGTCGCCGTAGCCGCCGATGGTCGAGACCTTGATGCCGAGCCGTTCCGCCGCCGCGAGGTCGACGAAGCTCGCGGCCCCCGTGCCGAGGAAGACGATGTGCTTCAGCCCGGTGCAGCGCTTCAGCGTGGGCTCGCTGAAATAGGTCGCGTCGTTGATGACCGTGTCATACCCGGCGACCTTGCCGGGCACTTCGTCCTCGGACACGGGCCCCAGGCCGACGTCGATCGGAATGTCCGTCGGCCGGTGGACCTGCTTCCACACACGGTCGATGTCGGGTGTCGAATCGATGAACAATGACTTCGGCAGGGTCGTCCTCCCCGGTTATCCCCGACGATAGTCCGCAGGGCGCGAACTGTCTGCTAGGGTAGCGGCATGAACCGTCGCTTCTTCCTCGGCGCCCTGCCGATCTTCGCCGCTGCCCCCGCCTTCGCCCAGCAGCTTCCGGCCATCCGGACCGTGACGCTGTCGCCGGCGCCCACCAGCACAACCGTCACCGGCAGCCTCGCCGACACCAAGGCGCGGGCGCTCTACTACGTGCCGGGCCAGGCCGGCCAGACGATGAACGTCATGGTCACGTCGCCCGGCAACAACGTCGTCTTCCAGGTCTGGGAGCCGGGCACCGGCGCCCGCACCAATCCCGACGGGACCCTCGCCCTGAACGGCAAGCCCATGCACGACGCCGGCCCCACCGAAGAGCCGGCCGCCTGGATCGGCGCCCTGCCCAGGTCCGGGCCGTATCTGCTGGTTGTCTATAGTCGCCGCGACTCGGCCACTTACACCGTGACGATCTCGGTAACGGCCCAGTAACTTTTCAAGGTTGCGCCAACACTGCAATATATCTAGCGTCCGCCCCGTGTGGGTGGGCCGGCGTGGGGATGCCGGGCCCGTCAGTTCGAAGTCGGGGAATGGACCGAGGAGCTGGACATGAAAATGCTCGTTGCGGGCACTGTGGCGCTTGCGGTGGTGACCGCCGTCGCCGCCGGAACCATTGCCTATTCGCAGCAATCGACCGGTCCGAAGCCCGGCCAGACCCAGACCTACACCCAGGCTCAGGCCCAGGCCCCGCGCCCGAATCAGGCTCCGGCTCCGGTTCCAGCTCCTTCGTGCCTGACTCAATACACGCCGATGCCGGGCCAGTCGGCGATCACCCTGATCAGGGCCGGGTACGAGATCAAGGCGGCGGTGCCGAACGGCCTTTGGCTGCAGAAGGACAAGGGCCTCTACTACTGCAATTCCGGCCGGCCGATCGAAGGCGATGTGCAATGCTGGCAGATGCGCGAGATCACACGCTGCTGACCGGACATGCGTAACAGGGCATGCTCGCCTCCAGCACAAGATGGAGGATGGCATGCCCGATCTGTTTCCGACGACCGGCGAAGCCGAGGAAGACAAGCTCAAGGACGCGACGACGACCGGCGGCCCCGGTATCGTGAACCACCTCGGACCCGACTCCTTCCAAAAGGACGGACTGCGGCCCTTCTTCGAGTACCGCCCGCTGGGACTGAAGGAGCTGACCGGCGGCAAGGTCGGCGCGCACGTCATCCGCGCCGTGCCCGGCCAGCATCCCGACGCGCCGCGCCACAGCCACGCGCTCGAGTTCCAGTTCGTCTACGTCCTGAAGGGCTGGGCCATCTGCTGGTCGCCGGCTCGACCGTCTATCAACCGCCCGGCGTGAAGCACAAGGAGATCGACCACAGCGACGATCTCGAACTGATCGAGATCACCATGCCGGCCGACTTCGAGACGACGGTCGTCGAGTGATCTTCCGAGCAGCGCCGACGCCATGGTGGAGCTGACAGAGCTGCGAAAGAAGGCCGACATGCTGCCGTCCGGTGCTGCCGACATCATCCGCATCCTGCGCTCCCGGCGCGTCGAGGAAGAGTTGGCCGCGCGCCAGAACCCCTTCCTGGTCGAGGCCCTGCGCAAGGAAAAGCTCGAAGGGCAGCGCATTGCCGCCTGGGCGCGAACGGTGGCGCTGGCGGCGAGCGGTGTCCTGATCGCCTTCCAGAACCCGAACTGGAGCGTTCTCTACTTCCACGCCTTTCTGCTGGTGTTCATCGCCCTGGGATGGGCGCAGCTTCGCCATGCGACGGTGGGCCATTCCCGCATCGAGCTCATGTTGATCCTGGCGGACCTTGTGCTCCTGGCGATCGTCCTCACCGTTCCGAACCCCTTCGCGCCGGGGGCGTTCCCGACGGCCATGATCTATCGCTTCGAGACGTTTCCCTACTTCTTCATCATCCTGGCGCTGGCGACGCTCGCCTATTCCTGGCGCACCCTCCTCACCATGGGCGTGGCCGCCGCCTTGATCTGGTTCCTGTCGGTGCTGGGCGTCGCCGTATTCGGCACGACCGACCCGGAATTGGGCAACAAGGTCACCGCAGCCTTCGCCGACATGCCGGGCGTGCGCCACATCGTCGACCCGAACTCCGTGATCTGGCCGATCCGGGCACAGGAGATGGTCATCTTCTTCCTCGTTGCGGCGATTCTCGCCCTTCGGGGGCAGCGTTCGACGGCCCTGTTGATTCGCCAGGCCGGCATCGCAGCGGAACGCGCCAACCTCTCGCGTTACTTTCCGCCCTCGCTCGTGGACGAGCTGGCATCCGCCAGCGGCGAGGTCGGATCGGTCCGGTCACAGGAAGTCGCGGTGCTGTTCGCCGACATCGTGGGCTTCACCCAGCTCGCCGAGGGTGAGAAGCCCGAGACGGTGATACGGATCCTCAGGAGCTGTCATGCCGTCATCGAGGAGGCGATCTTCTCGAACGGCGGTACCCTCGACAAGTATCTGGGCGACGGCGTGATGGCGACCTTCGGCACCCCCCGGGTCTCGCCTGCCGATTGCGCCAATGCACTCGCCGCCGCCCGGGACATCGTCGACGGCATTGCGTCCGGCAACGCCGCGCTGGCGAAGTCCGGTCTTCCGAAGTTGCGCATCTCGGTCGGCGTTCATTTCGGTCCGGCCATCATCGGCAATATCGGCTCGGAGCGACGGCTCGAATTCGCGACGCTCGGCGACACCGTGAACGTGGCCAGCCGGCTGGAGGCGGCTTCACGCAGCCTCGGATGCCAGATCGTCGCCAGCGACGCCGTCGTGTCTCGTAGCGAGGGCGACGTGAGAGGCGACTTCCGTCACGTTCCGGCGCTCAGCCTGCGCGGTCGGGCGGCCCCCATCGATGTCTGGGTTGCCTAGCCGCAACCAGGCCGCCATCAGGCTCCATGTCGCAGCAGCCGCCCCGAATAGGTGTTCGTCGGGCGATCGTCGCGCATCGTCACCTGGCCGTTGACCAGGATGTACTTGTAGCCTGAGGCCCGCTGCACGCGGCGCCATTCGCCGCCCGGCAGGTCGTGCGCGATCTCGTCGGGCAGGACCCTCAGCCCGTCATAGTCGTAGATCACGATGTCGGCCGGGGCGCCCTTCTTCAACATGCCGCGGCCGCGGAAACCCGCGACCTCGGCGGGCAGCGCCGACAGCCGCCAGTGCACGTCCTCGAGGCTCAGCATGCCGTGCTGACGCACCACCTTGCAGATCGTCTCGGTCGGATAGCGGCCGGCGGTCAGGAACTTCGTGTGGGCGCCGCCGTCGGAGACGCCGAACAGGATGTAGGGATCGTCGACCAGCTCCTTCAGGTACTCGATGCTGCCGTTGGGAGGTGCCGCAAAGAACTCGGTCTCGAGATTCTCCTCGACCGCCATGTCGAGCATGACGTCGACCGGATGCTTGCCCATCTTCTCGCCGGCATGGGCCAGCGTATGGTCGAGCCACTTCCTGTTGCGCTCGGTCTTGGGTCCGACGATGGCGATCTGCGGCAGCGGGCCCGTCGCGGTGATCGGCAGGTTCTCGCGCAACTTCGCGCGCCGCGCCGGATCGGCGAGCTTGGCCAGCCGCTCCTCGCGCGTGCCGGTCGTGGCATCGCACCAGTCCTGGGAATCGTCGAACAGGTTCCAGTCCTCGAAGGTGAAGGTGAACCCCGCATCGGTGGTGAGCCCCTGCCCGACGACCCGGATGCCCCGCTCGCGGCAGCTCTTCAGCCAGGCGAGCGAGCGCCGGTGGATCTCGGGCCGGTGATCGAAGGCCTGGACCACGTTCATGATCATGGGCCGGCCGCTCAGGGTCGACAGCTCCTCGTAGAAGGCACGGTCGGCCGAGTTGTCGCCCGAGATCAGCAGCATCTGCATGAAGCCTTCGTTGCGCGCGGCCAGCACCCGCGCGAACTCGCGGCAGGTCTCGTCGTGCATCACGTCGGTCGGCATCGGCGTGCCGTCATAGTCGCGCTGCACCGCCGACGGACCGGTCGGCTTCATGCGTTGAGCCGACCAGCCGCAGGCGCCGGCATCCATCGCCTCGCCGAGCAGCCGCTTCATTTCGGCGTGCTGCGCCGGCGTCGGCATCTTCCCCGCCTTGGCCGCCTCGAAGCCCATCACCCAGATGAGCAGCGGCGACACCGGCACATAGGGCAGGACGTTCACCGCCTTGGGCGCGGCATCGACGCTGTCGAGAAACTCGGGGAAGGTCACCCAGTTCCACGGCATGCCCTCCTTCATCGAGGCCATCGGAATCGCCTCGACCCGCGTCATCGACATCATGGCGCGCTCGCGCTCGGCCGGCCGGACCGGCGCAAAGCCGAAGCCGCAATTGCCGATCACCACGGAGGTGATCCCGTGCCACGAGGAGAGCGTGCAGTAGGGATCCCAGAAGAGCTGCGCGTCGTAATGGGTGTGCAGGTCGACGAAGCCCGGCGCCACGATCAGGCCGCCAGCGTCGATGACCTCGTCGGCATCGCCAGCGGAGATCTGGCCGATCTCGGCGATTCGGCCGTCCTTGATGCCGATGTCGCCACGAAAGCGCGGCAGCCGGCTGCCGTCGACGATCATCCCGCCGCGGATCACGCGATCATAGCGCGCCATTCGTTTCCTCCGGTGTTTTGCCGGAAGCGTGCGGGCGTCCCGCCGGCCTGTCAACGCGAGTGCGTCGCGGCACAGAACTCAGTTGCGCTTCGTCACCTGGATGAACGTGTTGTTGGTATTGGGCCGGTAGCTCACATTGTACTGGCCGCCCGCCCCCACCGCGTTGCAACTCGCGCCCACGGTCTGCACGCGCGCGATCGTGTAGGTGGTCCAGGCGCTGCCCTTGGACATGTCGACATCGAGCTGGAAGAGCAGGTTCGGCGAACTCTTCTGCGCGTTCTGGTACTGCCAGCAGATCCAGTTCCGGTAGCCCGGCTTGAGCTGCATGGTCTTCCACTCGCCCTCGCCCCACTTGTAGCGATAGCTGATCTGCGCCTGCGTCTGGTTGTTGAGGCAGGCGCAGCCATGGGTCGTCTGTTGCGCTGCCGCCGGGCGGGCGTCCGCATACGCTACGGCGACCACGGCCAGCGCCATCAATGCCAGTTTCATCCCACTCCCCCAAGTAACACTGCAGCCTAAAATCATCTCTATTCGCCTGCAACCATTCTGCGGCTTACCCAGCCTTCCGCGGGCAGTGGAAGGTGATCACACGCGGCGCGTAGGGAGCGGGAGGCGGCACGGTGGGGAAACTCCTCTTCGGCCAGGTGCCGTCAGCGAGATGCCGGTCGATCACGGGGACGAGGAGCTGCAGCATGATCCAGGCCCGAAGCCGCACACCTTCGGGCGTGCCATGGATCGCATCGATGAACAGGTCCGGGTCGGACGGCATCAGCCGGGCGACATCGAGGAAGTCGATCCGGTGTTCCTTCGCGTACTTCTCCAGGACGCGGTTCTGGAACACCGCCAGGCGCTCGAGGTCGCGGTAGCGAAAGGGCGCATAGCCGAAATTGAGATACTCCAGGATGAAGCGATGGCGTACCGGGTCGAGCACCATCCCGTCCTCGACGAGCCACTTGAACGAGGCGAGCGCCAGTTCCCCGCCGACCGCTTCGGTCGCGGTCTCAATGCGGCCCAGATCGGCCAGGATCTCCGACAGGCTGACCGGAAGGTCCTTGCGCGAGAGGTCGGGATCACTTTCGTCGACACCGTTCGGCCAGACCAGCGTGTAGTCGGGTTTGGGCCACTCGCGCCCGTCGGCTCCGGGCGTGCTGCCGGCACCGGCCGCCGCATCCGGTGCCCGAGGCGATACATACCGGGCGAGCAGATTCTTCAGGCGTTTGGCGAGCACGGAGCTGTAGCTGAGATCCTCGAGGATGCGTTCGAACAGCCCGGGGGCGGGCGGCGTCGCGACCGGCAACCCGGCGGGGCGCGGAGGAAGATCGGGCACGAGCGGCGCAAGATTGAACTGGTTGGCTCCCTCGTAGTAGACGACCAGATCCGGCGCGAGCGGCGCCACCTCGTTGCGCATGATGGCCGCAATGTCGGGCGATCCGATGCTCTCGCGCCCGGCGTTCAGGACCTCGAAGCGCAGGTCGAGCTTCTTCGCGGCGGCCCACCGATCGAGCCAGTAGCCGACAAGCTCGGGATGGGAATATGGGAAATGGTGCGAGGCCACCGTCGTCGACGCACCGAGGAAGGCGATGCGAATCGTCTTCGGCTGGCGCGCGAGAGCCACCGGGCCACCGCGAAATCCGTAGGCGTTGGTCACGAGTCCGATCGGTGTCGTCGTGTCGGGCAGGAAGCGGAAGCGCGGCCACGGACTGCCATCGGGCGGATCGTAGACGTAGATCTGGCCCGGCGCGTCCTTGAGATAGGGATGCGCGCAGGGATCGGGACCGACGAAGACGCTGTTCCAGACCTTGAACATGTCGGAGCGCCGCGTGCCTTCGGTCACGCCGCTCGCCTCGACCCGCCGCACCAGTTCGAGGGCTTCGGAGGAGGCGGCACGGCGATTCGGCAGCGGCGGCGGATTCTCGCCGAACCAGGCGCGCTTCACACCCTCCGCCAAAGGGATGCCGTCGAGATGCTTCAGCGCGGCGCTGGCCTCCTGGGCCTCCAGCCAGCGTACCATGGCCTCGGCCGCCGCCGTGCAGAGCACGACGGAGACCAGGATCAGGAGAGCATTCTTCAGCATGGAGGCCATGGCCAACTTGTTAGTCTGTCGGACGAGAGGATGCCAGACAGGCAGTCTTGCGGGCATGCTATAGAATCGCACGGCATCACGCGGAGAGCAGAATGCAGTTCGGCTGGCTTACCCTGGCAATGTCACCCTCGCCCGAGGAGGACGGCGCCCGCATCGACCAGATCCTGGCGCAGGCCTGCGAGGCCGAGCGGCTGGGCTTTTCCGACGTCTGGCTGACCGAGCATTATTTCACCGGCGAGAGCGTCTACTGCGATTCGCTGATGTTCGCGGCGGCGCTGGCAATGAAGACCAGCAGGGTCCGGCTCGGCTTTGCGGTCGTGCAGACCCCCTTCCACCATCCGGTGCGCCTCGCCGTCCAATTGGCCCTGCTCGACAATCTCAGCAAGGGCCGCATCGACGTCGGCATCGGCAAGGGTACCGCCTACAACGAGTATGAATTCGTCGGCCACGGGCTGCGCAGCACCGACAGCCGCGAGCGGATGGAAGAGACCGTCGACATCCTGCAGCGCGCCTGGACCGAATCGCCGCTCGACTATGACGGCCGCTTCCACAAGCTGCATGTGCCGGCGATACGGCCGAAGCCGGTGCAGCAGCCCGGCCCGCCTCTGTGGCGCAGCGTGATCTCGCCCGGTTCCTTCCGGGAATGCGGCAGGCTCGGCATGCCGATCCTGACCGCCCGCCTTCCGGTCGAGCGCATCAGGGAGCGCTGGGCGACCTATGCTGCCGGCATCGACGAAGGCGGGCACGATGCCGCGACCAAGGCGCGCCTGCTCGCCCAGAGCGCCCTCTGGCGTAATGTCTATGTCGGTGAATCAGACGCCGAGGCGGAGGACGCGCTGGCTGCGCTGCTGGTCGAGACGCGCGCCCACATGATGCATGTGCGCGAGGCGCACAATCCTGCCGACTTCGAACCCGAGCCCGCGACACTCAATGCCTGGACCGATCCCAAGGTGCCGGACTCCGAAGCGGTGCCGTTCCTTCTGCGCACCGGCTGCCTCTACGGCTCGGTCAAGCGGGTGCGTGACCAGGTGGCGGAGCTGAGCGATGTCGGCGTGCAGCACCTGCTCTGCCAGACCGGGTTCGGCGCGATGAGCCACGATCAGAATCTCGCCTCGATGCGGCGGTTTGGCGAGCAGGTCATGCCCGCCTTCGCCTGACGCGCTTCTTCGGCCGCGACCGGGACCGAGGGACGCCGTTACTTCGGGCAGTCGCCGAGGCGCTTGCCGCTCAGTTCGCTCTTGCCTTTGAGCGTCGTGCCGGACTTGTCGGCCGCCTCGAGCTGGCCATGCCCCTGGTAACTGGTCTGGGTGTAGGTGATCTCGGCCTTGGCGGTCACGCCCGGCGTCTGGTCGTTGGGCGGACAGGTCAGTGTCGCGACGAGCATGCCGGCCTTCCTGGCGCCCGGCTCGAACTTGCAGCCGTGCTGCTTCATTTCGTCGGGCGTAGGAAAGAGCAGGCGTTCGAGCTGGGCCTCGTCGGCCTTGAGGCAGACCTTCTTCGACGACGCTGGCATCGGCTGCACGCCCTCCATCGCGGTCTTCTCCGTCGTCTCCCACTCGCCCGCCTGGATGGCCGTCTGCGCACCGGCAGTCGCGGCGGCAATCATCGACACGGCAACGGCGGCCGCCAATCCGAACAACCTCATGACAACTCCTGCTAGCGCTCGAGCACGACCATAGCCGATAACGGAGCGCCCCGCCGCCTACTTCGGCAGGCTGTCGATCCAGCGCCGCGCCGGCTCGCTTTCGGAAAAGACCCGCATCGGACGGTCCGCGGTGGCGAGGATGCCCAGCACGCGCGACAGGAGTTCGGCCTTATCGGGCGGCACGACGACGGCCATCGGCCCCGGTTTACCGCCTCCGGCCGACTGCAACTTGCGGATCTGCACGCCGAGGGCCAGCATATCCTCCGATGTCATCCTGGTGTCGCCGCGGCTCCCGTCGAACAGCTTGCGGTAGGTGTGGGTCCCCGCACCGTTCACCGCCGCGATGTAGCTCTCCGCCTCGTCGCGCGTGATGTCCCCATCGGCGATCGTGATCACGAGTCGTTCCTTGGAGTCGACGGTCCAGTGCAGCGGCATGGTTGACGTATTGCCAGTCCGACGGACACGGCGCTACTGCACACTGCACACTATCGACAAATTAGATCGGGCCACTTCGAAACAAGCACCCCGGCGACGGCCTCGACCTCGGCTGCCATCCTGCGTTCGCCATCGAACGCTTGCGCACACGAGCCGGCCGGCAGAAGCGGCATTCGAACGCTCCGCGGATCCAGCGCCATCATGCAGGAAGTGGCGTATTCATCGTCATCGGATCGATCGCAGACGGGCACCTTCAGCACATCGCCCGAAACTTCGCAGGATGTCCCCGCCCACAAGCGAAGCTCGAGAACCGCCAGCCTCCTGGCGCCAAGTCGCTGCAGCTTCTCGATATGCACCGTCAGCGCCCGACTTTCCGCCTCGATGACTGGCGCCACCACGAGGTCGAGCTGCTCGACCAGCTTCTGGGCCAGTGCCCGGACGATGACGGCGGGCGCCTTCAGCGGCAGACGCACCGGCAGGTCGCTCCCGCCCGCTACGGGAATGACGACGACGGCGTTGCCGGCAAATCGCGAGGTGGCTTCCTGCCGGGTGAGATCGTCGAGCCAGACGCCATGCGGAGTGTTCATCGGCCGCAGGGTAACACGTGCTACGGTGGCTTCAATGAACCCGCTCGTATCGGTCCTGCGGCGCATGGGAGGGCGCGCCACCACGCTGCTGCCCTTCTCGTTGCTGCTGGGGCTGCTGTTCCAGGACCTGGCCGCGGCGGCGCGCCCGCTATTGCTGCCGCTGGTGGTGATCCTGCTGATGCTGGCCCTGGCGCGGATGGACTGGGGGCGCCTCTCGGCACTGCTGCGCCGGCCCGGTCCCGCGCTGCTGCTGGCGGTCCTCAACCTGATCGCGGTGCCCCTCGTCGTCTGGCCGATCTGGCAGGGGCTGGGCCTGTGGCCAAGCCTCGTTACCGCGCTCTGCCTCAGCGCCATGGCGCCCGGCATCATCTCGGCCGCGACGACGGCTACCTTCCTGCGCCTCGATTCCTCGCTCGCGCTGCTGCTGTCCCTGTTCACCAATTTCCTGGTGCCCTTCACGCTGCCGCCGCTGGCGCTGTGGCTGCTCGGCTTCGACCTCAAGATCGGCCTGTTCGACCTCAGCATGAGGCTGGCGATGATCGTCGCGCTGGCACTGGCCGGGGCGCTCGTCATCCGCCGCTGGCTGGGCCCACGTCTCGTCGAGAGCGGCCCGACCCTCGATGGCGTCTCGGTGGTGGTGCTGATGCTCTTTGCGATCCCGCTGATGGATGGCGTGGTGGCCCGCGCGATCACCGAACCGGCCAAGCTCGGAGGCTTCATCGCCGGTTCCTTCGCAGGGATGCTCCTGTGCAATCTGGTCATGGCGATCGCGACCTGGCCGTTCCTCGACCGGCGCAGCGCGCTCACCGTGGGCTACTGCTCGGGCGGACGGCACAACGCGCTCCTCATGGCGGTCCTGCCGGCGACGGCCGATCCCGACATCTTCCTGTTCATCGCTGCCGTGCAGTTCCCGATCTACATCATCCCGGCGCTGCTGCAGCCGCTTTACCGCCGCTTGCTGCCCCGCTGAGCTCGGCATGAAAGTCGTTCAGCAGATCGATCACGTCGAGTACAGGCAGGCCGAGCGCCTTCTCCAGCGCCCGCCTGTAGGGTGGCAGGTTGGTGCATTCGAGAACCACCGTGTCGACCGCCGGGTGCTTCGCCAGCAGCTCGAGCCCGGCCGCGACGACCTCGCGCTCGACGGCCTCGCGATCGAGCGTCAGCCCGTTGCGCAGGAAGGTGCCGGCAAATGAACTGTCCTCGGGCAGGCCGACCACCGGTGTATCGCCGGGCGCGCCGACGGCCACGAGATGCGCCGGCGTCAGGTTCTTCGCCGACGCGGTGATCACGCCTGGCGTGCGCCCCGCGAGCCGTTTGATGTGCAGCAGTGCCGAGGTCGCCACCGGGACCGGCGACACCGCGGCGAGATCGTCCTGATAAAGCGCGAGGAACCCGCAGCTCGTCCCGATCCCCACCGCGCCGTTCGCGGCCAGCGCCTCGGCATTTGCCTTAAGCGCGGCCAGCACACGCGGCCGGTCGGGATGCGCTGCGACCGCGTCCGCCGATCCGATTCCTTCCATGCGCCGGAAGATCACCGGGAAGCCGTACGACGCCTCATTCCCGACATCCCCCACGATCCGCGGAAACCGCGTATCGAGCATGAGGATGCCGAGGGGTTTCATTGCGTGGCCCCCCCCTTCGAGACGCGGCCTACGGCCGCTCCTCAGGGCGAGGTCAATTGGTCGATGCAGAAAACGCCTCACCCTGAGGAGGCGCGAAGCGCCGTCTCGAAGGGTGGGCACCATCATGGCTCGGGCCACTTCCTCTGCTCGCCGCGCGCCGACTCGAACCAGCGCGACAGGCGCATCACGCCGGAATCGTCGAAGCGGCGGCCCGAGATCTGGAGGCCGATCGGCTTGCCTTCCTTCGTGTAGGCACAGTTGATCGAGGCAGCCGGCTGTTCGCTCATGTTGTAGGGCATGGTGAAGGAGATGTGCTCCAGCGGCCGGTTCACGTCGTTGGTCGGGGTCTCCCACTCGGCGCGATAGGTCGGCACGGGCGAGACCGGCGACAGGACGAAGTCGAACGGCTGCGTTGCGCGCGTCGTGGCAGAGCGGATGGCCATGTAGTTGTTCACGCCCCGGATCACCTGGGTGCCCGAGACGTCGGCGCCGCCGCGGCACCAGTCGGCAATGAACGGCAGAACCTTCGCCTGTCGCGCATGAGAGAGCGCGGAGAAATCGACCCAGCTGCGCACCCGCCAGAACAGGTCCTGAAGGTGCAGCATCTCGGGCGAGAGGAACGGCGCCACCGGCTCGACATGCGCGCCTGCCTCGACGAACAGTCTGGCGGCGGCCTCGATCGCCTCCTTGACCTCGGGATCGACCGGCAGGCCGGAGCCCGCGTCGAGATGCAGGCCGATCTTCAGCCCCTTGGGCGACAGCGGCCCGGCGGCCCAATCGATGTCGGCCGGCGGCAGGTTCATGTGATCGCGCGCGTCGGGCTTGGACAGTTCGGCCATCAGCAGAGCCGCATCCCCGACGGTGCGCGTCATCGGCCCGATGGCGCGGCCGAAGAACGGCGGATCGACGGCGATCCTGCCGAGGCTGGGCTTCAGCGTGAAGATGCCGTTCCAGCTCGCCGGCAGGCGGACCGACCCGCCAATGTCGGTGCCGAGATGCAGCGGGCCGTAACCCGCCGCCGCCGCGGCTCCCGCGCCGGCGCTGGAGCCGCCGGGATTCCAGGCAAGGTTCCACGGGTTGCGGGTCAGCGGATGGAAGGAACTGCGTCCCGAGGACAGCATGCCGTAGTCGGGCATCGTCGTCTTGGACAGGATGATCGCCCCCGCCTCGCGCACGCGTGCCGAGGCGGGCGCATCGTCGGCGGCGGGGACCAGCTCGGTCGCCGCCGTGCCGAGCGGGACCGGCACGCCCCTGGTCGCGATATTTTCCTTGATGGTGATGGGCACGCCGTCGAGCGCACCCTGCGGCGCTCCCTTCTGCCAGCGCGCCTCGGAGGCTTTCGCGGCCTTGCGAGCGCCTTCGAAGTCCGGCGCATACAACGCCTTCAGCTTCGGCTCCCAGGCTTCGATGCGGGCGATCACGGCGTCGGTGGCCTCGACGGGCGACAGCGACTTGGATTTGTAGGCGGCGAGCAACTCGCCGGCGGTCATGTCATGCAAAGCGGTCATGGAACGAAGGTACACGATTTTCGAGTGAGGGGTTTGCGGGAGATTTCCCGCGCGCTCCCTTGCAAATCCCGCGCCCCGTCCCGCCTTCGTTCCGACCCGAAACGCAGATAGACTGAAGCGATGGTCTATATCGAGCTTCTAATCGCCCTCGTTCTCATCCTCATCAATGGCGTCCTGGCAATGTCGGAACTGGCCGTCGTCTCGGCGCGCCGGGGCAGGCTGAAGGCCATGGCCGACGGCGGCTCGCGCGGCGCCACCGCGGCGCTGCGGCTGGCCGACGATCCAGGCCGCTTCCTCTCGACGGTACAGATCGGCATCACGATGGTCGGCATCCTTGCCGGCGCCTTTTCCGGCGCCACCCTGGGCGGGCGCCTCACGACGGTGCTGGCCGACACCGGCATGCCGCTGCGCTTCGCCGAGCCGGTTGCCTATGGCGGCGTCGTCGCCCTCATCACGTACCTGTCGCTGATCATCGGCGAGCTGGTTCCCAAGCAGATCGCGCTGCGCAACGCCGAAGCCGTCGCGGCCTCCGTCGCGCCCGCCATGGCGACGCTGGCGCGCATCTCCGCCCCGCTCGTCTGGCTCCTCGACGTGTCGGGCAAGGCGATCCTCGGCCTGCTGGGCGGGCGCCAGAGCGGCGAGTCCTCGGTAACCGCCGAGGAGATCAGGGCGCTGATCGCCGACGGCGAATCCTCCGGCGCCATCGAGCCGCGCGAGCGCGGCATGATCAGCGCCGTCATGCGCCTCGGCGACCGGCCCGCCCGGGCCATCATGACCCCGCGACATGATCTCGACATCGTCGACCTGTCGCTCGAACCGCAGGCGCTGTTGCAGGCTGTCCAGTCGAGCGTCCATTCGCGCCTGCTGGCCTGGGATCCGGTCGCGAACCACGCCGCCGGCGTCGTCCGCAAGAACGACCTCCTGGATGCCTTCATCCGCGACGGCACCGCCGATCCCCGCGCCCTTGTCAGACCGGCGCCCATCGTCCCCGATACCATGGACGGGTTCGACGTGCTCGACACGCTCAAGAACTCACCTGCCCACATGGTCCTGGTGCAGGACGAGTATGGCGAGCTGCTGGGCATCGTCACGACCGCCGACATCCTGGAGGCCATCGTCGGCGCCTTCCAGACCGACGAAGGCCCGGCCGAACGCGCAGCGACGGAACGCGACGACGGCTCGTGGCTGGTGGCAGGCAGCATGCCGGCCGACGAACTCATCGAGCTGCTGGGCATCACCGCCAAGCGCACCGCCGACTTCCATACCGTCGCCGGCATGGTGCTGGCCGCCATGCGCCGCCTGCCCAAGGAAGGCGATTCCGTCGTCGTGGGCGGCTGGCGCTTCGAGGTCCTCGACATGGACGGCCGCCGCATCGACAAGCTGCTGGCGACACGCGCAAAGACGGTGCATCGGGCGGCGAATACCTGATCTTCAGCCCTTGCCGAGGTCGCCGATCCGATCCGCGATGATCCTGGTCAGGTAAGGCGCCACGAACAGCACGACGAGCAGGCGCACCGTCTGCATGGCCATTACGAAGGACACGTCGACGTCGGTCGAGGCCGCGATGATGGCGATCGAGTCGGCGCCGCCGGGACTGGTGGCGAGATAGGCGGTGAGCGGGTCGATGCCGGCGGCGAACACCATGAAGGCCGCGACGGCGCCGCACAGCGCCAGCATGGCGAAGATGCATGCCGGGAAGCTGGTGCAGGACGTGGACCAGCAGCGCGCGGGTGAAACGCAGGCCGACATTCCAGCCGACCAGCGCGTAGCAGCCGGCCAGGAGCCAGGTCGGCAGCTCGAGCCGCAGCCACCCGAGATGCGTGAGCACGATGCCGCCGACCAGCGGCAGCAGGAACGCGCCGGCCGGAATGCTCAGCCGCCGCGCCAACCACGCGCCCACGCCCGCCAGCGCCAGCGTCTCGAGCAGCGGCAGCCACGCGACCTCGGGGAACCACACGATCGCGGCCGGCGCATGCTGGGAGGCTCCGCCGAAGTAACGCGCCACCGCCGCCGCGACGACCGCGACCATGACGACGCGCAGATACTGCATGAAGGCCACCATGCGCATGTCGGCGCCATAGGCTTCGGCCATGTAGGTCATCACCGAGGCGGCGCCCGGGCTCACGCCCCACAGCGCCGTCGTGCCGGGCAGCATCTGCCAGCGCGTCATCTGCCAGCCGACCCACGTGCTGGCGGCGACGACCGCGACGACGCCGACCGTGAAAAGCGCCCAGTGTCCGAGGATGTCGCCGACGATCGTGAGCGGCACCATCATGGCGATCATGCTGCCGACGATGCCTTGCGCCACGCCGAACACCGGCACGGGATAGTTCACCTTGCCGCCCCACGAGGCGAAGACGATGCCCGAGAGCAGCGGCCCCAGCATCAGTGCCGCCGGCGCATGCAGCCACAGCATCAGTGCCGTCACCGGCACGGTGAGGGCGATCAACGCGGACCATGAGGTTAGGTGGCGGGTGACCCCTTTCATCCGCCTCGCCGTGATTTGGACCAAAGCGAAAGGTCCTTCGCTGCGCTCAGGATGACAGTTTTGTCGTCGGCTGCGCACTGCGCCAATACCCACAACGGTGTCATCCTGAGCGCAGCGAAGGACCCTTGCCTTCCTCGTTCATCTACTTGCGTCAGGTCAGGAACTCCTCGGCCTCGCCGTTCATGTCGCGGATGGTCGCCATCAGCTCGACCACCGCCACGGCGAGCCTTGCATCATCCGTGCCGCGCAGGACCAGCGAGACGCTGGGCTTGCCGTTGCGGAAGGCCGGGTACGAGCCGATGTCGATATCCTCGTAGCGCTTCTGCAGCGCGCCCAGCGGTTCGGCGATGATGCCTTCGGCCAGATTGGTCCGCACGGTGCGTGAGAGGACGGGCGTGCCGCCGACCAGCCGGTGCTTCATCGACTGGAACATCGCTTCGGCGACCTTGGGGATGCCGGCAAAGGTGAAGACATTCTCCATCTGGAACCCGGGCGCCACGGAGACCGGATTGTCGACCAGCACGCCGCCATGCGGGACGCGCGCCATGCGCCGCCGCGCCGGCGTGAACAGCGCCGGATCGCCGTAGTGCCGGGTCATGCGGGCCACCGCCTCGGGATGCTCGGAGATGCCCACGCCGAACGCCTTGGCGATGCAGTCCGCGGTGATGTCGTCATGGGTCGGGCCGATCCCGCCCGTGGTGAACACGTAATCGAACTTCGCCCGCACCTCGTTCAAGGTTGCCACCACGGTCGCTTCGATGTCGGGAACGATCCGGGCCTCCATGACCCGGACGCCGAGCTTGCCGAGTTCGGTGGCGAGATACTGGATGTTGGAATCGCGGGTGCGGCCGCTCAGAATCTCGTTGCCGATCACGAGGATGCAGGCGGTGACGATTTTTGCCGGGTCTGACATGCAATGCCTGCGTTGAATTTCGTTTGGTTTCAGGACCCTAGCGGACCCCGGCTGGTGGGCCAAGCCGCGGTCCCGGCCTTGTTACCGCTCGTATCGCATGCCAAATAAGGCACATGACCAATTCACGCGAAATCGTCGACGACAGCGCCGACTATTGGCGCCGCGACGAGCGCACCATCAAGCTGCATGGACCCGAAGGCTTCACCGGCATGCGCCGCGCCGGCCGGCTGGCCGCCGAGACGCTCGACTTCATTACGCCCTACGTCCAGCCGGGCGTGATGACGGAAGAACTCGACCGGCTCTGCCACGAGTTCATCCTCGATCACAAGGCGATCCCCGCCCCGCTGAACTATCGCGGCTTCCCGAAATCGATCTGCACCTCGATCAACCACGTCGTCTGCCATGGCATCCCGTCGGACAAGCGGCTGCAAAATGGCGACATCGTCAACATCGACGTCACCGTCATCCTCGACGGCTGGTACGGCGACACCAGCCGCATGTATTACGCGGGCGATGTCGGCGTTAAGGCCAGGCGCCTGTGCGACGTCACCTACGAGGCGATGATGCGTGGCATCGCCGCCGCCAAGCCCGGCGGCCATGTCGGCGACATCGGCTTTGCCATCCAGTCCTATGTCGAGGCGCAGCGTTTCTCGGTCGTGCGCGACTTCTCGGGCCACGGGCTCGGCCGCATCTTCCACGATGCGCCGAACATCCTGCACTACGGCAAGAAGGGCACCGGCCCGGTGCTGAAGCCCGGCATGTTCTTCACCGTCGAGCCGATGGTGAATGCCGGCACCTGGCAGGTGAAGGTCCTGAGCGACGGCTGGACCGCAGTGACCCGCGACAAGCAGCTCTCCGCCCAGTTCGAGCATTCGGTGGGCATCACCGAAACCGGTGTCGAGTTCTTCACGCTGTCGCCGAAGGAACTGGCCAGGCCACCCTACGACCTGACCGAAACGCCGACCCTGCAGGCGACGCCGGCGTAACGACGCCGACCCGACGCCTTTGATTGCCGGGCCCCGTCGGGCAACCTAGCATCCCCGCCAGGGGGCTCGATGAACAAGTTCAAGAGACGCGGACTTCTGGTCGGCGCGGGTGCAGCCGTGTCGATGCTGGGTGCAACGGGCCGGGACTCGCTTGCCCAGACCGCCGCCAGTACCCCTCGCCCACCCACACGACCCGAGCTTCGCGAGCCGGTCACCCTCACTTCCAGAGACGGCGTGCTCGAGGTCCGGCTGACCGCGCGCCAGGGCGAAGTGAAGCTCGATACCGTGGCGCGGCCGGTGAAGAACTTCCTGCTGCTCGACTATCAGCTGGTGCGCGGTACGGCATCCAACGGAAGCCGGGAAGGCAGGAATCTCTATCCCGCGCCCACCCTGCAGGTCTTCCCCGGCGAGCGCCTGATCGTGCATTTCGAGAACGGCCTGAGCGGCCTCACCATCCGCGACTTCTACGATCCGGCCTACACGGCCGTCGGAAAGACCGTTCCGCTCTATCCCGAGCAGCTCCGGGAATCGCCGCTCAACCTGCACACGCACGGCCTGCATGTCAGTCCCAAGGGCAACGCGGACAATGTCATGCTGCACATGCCCGCAGGCACCTCCAACACCTACACCTACGACATCCCGAAGGAACATCCGCAAGGCGCCTACTGGTATCACAGCCATCTGCACATGCTGACGGCTGCTCATGTCTACTTCGGCATGGTTGGCCTGCTGGCGATCGGCCGCCTCGACGGCGGCCTGCCGGTCGTCGCCGAGAAGCGTCTCCCGGTCCGCACCATGACGCTGCAGTACAATTACGTGTTCGACCGGGCCGGCGGCAGCGCCCAGCTCAACAATCCCTACTGGCCGCAATTCGTCAGCACGATCGTGCCGCCCCGGGACGGCGAACTCGCCAAGGGCACCTATCGGCCCCTCATGACGCCGGTCAATTTCGACCAGACCAGCAAGGGCACGAGATACGCGACGGTCTGGTACGCCGGCCCGCTGTCGATCAACAACCGGCGCGGCGCGTTCCAGTACATTCCGACGAACCTGATGAGCTTCACGGCGGCGGACGGGCGGACCGACCTCGACATGCCGGCCGATCCCGCCCTGCCGGACGACAAGCGCGACCTGCAGTTCACGGTGAACGGCCAGTTCCAGCCGGTGATCAAGAGCAAGCCCGGCCAGACCGAGATCTGGGTGCTCTCCAACGTGAGCGACATCGCCTACATCACCGTGCAGCTCACCGAAACGGCAACCGGCCGGCATCCGCCGATCGCCCTCGTCGGCCAGGATGGCGAGCCCTACGGGGCCGTCGAGCATCCGCCGACCCATGGCGGCACGCGGCTGCTGATCCCGCCGGCCAGCCGCTTCGCCATCGCCGTCACGATGCCGGCCCGCGGCGATCTCGTCCTGGAGATGCCGGACCGCGGTGGTGGCGCCCGGACGATGACCATGCCCGGGATCCTCTACACCAACGACGGCACCGACAAGCCGCCGGCGGTGCTGGGCAGCCTCACCGTGCTGCCCTCTGCGATCAGCTATGCCGATGGCTTCTTCGTGTTCCCGACGCAGGTGCTGGCGCGCGCGACGGCCCCACAGGGATCGGCGCCCGGCGTGACGGTGCCCTTCCCCAAGGGCCAGCGTTTGCGCGGGCGGACGCCCTTCGTCGACCTGTCACGCGCGACGCCCGACGTCACGCGCAAGATCATCATCAACGGCGGGTTCCTGAACGACCTCGTGAGCAAGTCCGACGCCAAGTCCTTCACCTACGCCTTCGACGGCGCCGCCTTCCCCAACATGCCCCTTGTGCAGCCGCGGCTGGGTTCGATCGAGGAGTGGCAGTTCATCAACCACAACAACGACGAGCACCCGATCCATGTGCACGTCAACGACTTCCAGGTGACGGCCTATCACGACCCGACCACCGGCCTGCGCACCGGCCCCGACAAATTCTTCGTCGACAATGCGAACGTGCCGGCGCCCGTGATGATGCCGGACGAGACCGTCGTGCAGCCCGGCTACATGGCGATGCGCACCCGCTTCGACGACTTCATCGGCCTCTACGTGATGCACTGCCACCGCCTCAACCACGAGGACAACGGGCTGATGGCGCTGGTCAACGTGATCCCCGCCGTCTCGGCCTATGCCGTCGTGGTGCCGGGCGGTGGCGGCAAGCCCACCACCGTGCGCGTACTCGACGCCAACGGCGACAGGCTGCTGGCCACCGTCACGCCGTTTCCGGGCCATGAGGGCCCCGTCAGCGTCGCGCTGGGTGATCTCGACGGCGACGGGGTGCTCGACCTCGTGGTCGGCGCCGGCCAGGACCATGCACCGGAAGTCGTCGCCTACGCGGGCGCCGCGAAGCCCGGCAAGCCGGCCTTTTCCACCGAGCTGGCACGCTTCCAGGCCTTCGGCACCGATGCGCGCGGCGGCGTCAGCGTGGCCGCGGCGCAGATCGACGGCGCGACGTCGGACAACATCATCGTCGGCTCGGGCCCCGGCATCGCCAGCGAGATCAAGATCTATGGCGCGCAGCTGCCCAGGTCCGGCACCGTCCCGCCGCTCTTCACCTCATTTGCGCCCCATGCCGGCGAGTCCTCGGGGGTCTCCCTCACGACCGGCTTCGTGGACTTCTCGACCGGCCGCAACAGCATCGTCGCAGCCCCCGGCCCCGGCAGCGTGTCCGAGGTGAAGGTCTTCGTCTTCCCGCTGCTGAACCAGATCGGCGATTCACCCATCACATCGCCGCAGCCGGGAATGACCGCCAGCTTCCAGCCGTTCGGCGACGACTATCGCGGTGGCGTGTCGCTGGCGACCGGCTGGCTGGCCGGCACTCTCGGCGGCGCCAAGCGCATCGTCGTCGGCCGGCTGGCCGACGAGGCGCAGGTGAAGGTCTACTCGAGCGGATCGGCGCTCGATCGCGGCCCTTCCATGTACCTGCACAGCCCGGTCCATCACGGGCACGGCGCGGCGTTCCGCGAGATCGCCGCCTTCACGCCCTTCGAAGGCACGGCCGGCGTGCGGGTGGCAGCGACCAGCACGACGACCGGTGCGGATCTCCTGGTGAGCGGTGTCTCCGCCCAGGGCGCGGCGACCGTCCAGAAGTACGACTTCACCCGTGCCGATCCTAAGGCCACGACGCTTCAGGCCGTTAAGCTCGGCGACGTCGCGGCGGGGGTGGCCGGGACCGCACCGGCGGTGCTGGCGGGCGACTGAGCGCCGTCAGGCGCCGGCGGGCGACAGGACCAGCTTCTGGATACCGCTGTCCGCCTCTGGCGACAGGGTGACGGTGCCGTTCAGGCGGCCTTTCGCGCAGGCCAGCACGAAGCGGCCTGCCAGCGCGTGGATCGGCTCGATGCGCTCGAGCCGCCCTTCGCCGAGCCGCTGCTTCAGCGACGCGAGTTCGGCGTCACGCAGGGATGCCGGCGTGTCGAGCAGGAAGTTCACCGCGAACGGCCGGTCGCCGCCTTCGATGCTTCCCGAGGCATAGGCCTCCACGATCGCGTTCACCGCGCGCAGCAGCACCGGCGAAGGGTCCGCGAGAGCGGGTGGCGGCGAGGCGGCGTGCAGCCTCTCCGCGACGTCGAGCGTGAGCCGCGACATCGGGGCATAGGTGCGGTTGCCGAACGCGAAGACGCCCCAGCCGCGCTCCGGCAGCATCAGCACGTGCGAGCCGTAGCCCGGCAGGCCGCCGGCGTGATGGATCCGCATGCCCAGCAGCGCGTCGGTCGAATGGGTGAGACCATAACCATAGGCGCTGGGCTGTCCGCCGCGGGCGCCGGGCGCGGACTCCGGCACGAACGGGGGCGCGTGCCACAGCACCATCTCCCGCACGCTCGAGCGGCGCGCCGGGCCGGACTCGGGCGCGTCGCGCGCCGGCCAGGCACTCAGCAGGAACGACACGTAGCGCGCATAGTCGGGCACGGTGGTGGCCAGGCCGCCCATGGCGCCGACCTCGCCGTCCGGCTCGATGCGCTCGCGCGACCAGGTCACGCCGTCGAGGCGATAGCCGAAGGCATAGTCCCCGCGCGAAGCGGCGGCCGGCGCATCGAACGTCGTGTGCGCCATGCCCAGCGGCTCCAGGAAGGTGCGTCGCATATAGGCCTGGTAGGGCTCGCCGCTCACGTTGGTCAGCACGCGCCCCAGCAGCGCGTAGCCCAGGTTGCTGTACTCGAAGGCGAGGCCCGGCGGGCGGGCGAACAGATGGCCGGTGGCGATCACCGTGTCGAGTTCGGCCGGCGACAGGCCCAGCACGCGGTCGCCCCACGGATCGTCGGTGACGAAGCCCGCGGTGTGCGTCAGCAGGTGGCGCACGGTGACGGGCGCGCTGTCGCGCGTGGCGGGCTTCACCGCCGCGAACTGCGGCACGTAATGAGCCAGCGGCGCGTCAAGCTGCAGCCATCCCCGGTCGCGCAGCGACAGGATGGCCAGCGCCGTCATGTTCTTGGTCATCGAGGCGATGCGGAAGGCGGTTCCCACCTCCACGTGACGCCCGGCTTCACGGTCGGCAAGGCCAACCGTCGTCGCATGGGCGAGGCGGCCGTTCCGCACGATCCCCAGGGCAAGGCCCGGAATCCGTTCCTGTTCGGCGAAAGCGGCAGAGGCCGCGTCGATCTCGGCGAGCAGTGTCGCCGGGTACTCTGGGTCGGACATGCCTGCATCCTATCACAAGGTCTGGTCGCCGCGATTTTGCCTTGCTCACCCGGCAAGGTTGCGCGGCATGGCAAAGAGTAGCTCTCACCTCAAGCCCGTCGAGGCGTCCCCTCCCGCAGCGGGTCCCGACGACTCGGCGCTGTTGACGCTGCTGGCCCAGGGGCTCCGGCTGCAATCTTCCGACGGCCTGTGGCGCGTCAGCGGCAACACCCTGCCCCACCGCATCCTGCTGCGCGAGGCCGGCGGGATCTGGAACCGGCTCGACCAATGCTGGGACTTCGCGGGCGAGGATCCCACCACCCGGCTGGCCGCCGCCCTGGAAGCGGCACCGGCAGCATCGACCGGCCACAACAGCGGCGAGACGGCGCCACCCAAGCCGCACTATCACGGCCATCGCGGCCGGGTGCGCGAGCGCGTGCTGAAGGCCGGCGTCGAGCCGCTGGCCGACTACGAGCTGCTGGAGCTGCTGCTCTTCTATTCGATCGAGCGGATCGACACCAAGCCGATGGCCAAGGCGCTGCTGGAGCGGTTCGGCACCCTGGGCGACGTGTTCGCCGCCGAACCGGCGCAGCTGCGCGAATTCGAGATCGACCAGCGCACGCTGGTCCACTTCAAGGCAATGCGCGAGGTCGGGCGGCGGCTGGCCGAGCGCAAGGTCAAGGACATGCCGGTGCTGACCAACTGGCAGCAGCTCATCGACTATTGCCATGCGGCGCTCGCGCACGAGAAGACCGAGCAGTTCCGCATCCTCTTCCTCGACCGCAAGAACGTGCTGATCGCCGACGAGGTGCAGCAGCGCGGCACCATAGATCACACGCCGGTCTATCCGCGCGAGGTGGTGAAGCGCGCCCTGGCCTTGAATGCCGCCGCGCTGATCCTGGTGCACAACCATCCCACTTGGCCTTTTCGATCACGTTCAATCACGCCACATCACCTTGAAACACAAGAGCTTTTAGGCTTGTCGTAGAGTCGGTCATTGTGGCATATTGGGGTCGGTTTTAAGGGGATCAAGGCCCTTTTTGACCCCAGTCGCCGACCCCACGAACCCGTCGAGCGACCCCAGTTGGAAGCCGACGGAGAACCCCAGTGCCAAGCCTTACAGATGGAGAAATTCGCCGAGCCCTGAAGCAGGTGGAAACGACCGGCAAGCAGCTCAGCCTTGTCGATGGCGAGGGTCACGGAACCGGCCGGCTGGTCCTCGTGATGAAGCCTATGCCTACCCGTGTGACCGCAGACTGGATGGCGCAGCAATGGCGCGATGAGAAGCGCCTCAAGAAGAAGCTCGGCTCGTATCCCTCGATGCCCCTCAGCAAGGCCCGCGAGATATTCAACCGCGACTTCGCGGAGCTGATCCAGAAAGGCCGTAGCATCAAGGTTGCCGGCGACACGCGACCGGGAACCGTCGCCGACCTCTTCGAGGCGTATGTCGCCTACCTCAAGGAGGGCGGGAAGTCGTCCTGGAAGGAGGCGGAAAAGGGCCTCAACAAGATCGCCGATACGCTCGGACGCAACCGCCCGGCCCGCGACATCGAACCGGATGAGATCACGGCGATCATCCGGCCCATCTATGAACGCGGCAAGCGTTCAATGGCCGATCATGTGCGCAGCTACATTCGATCTGCCTTTAGCTGGGGCCTGAAATCCGAGCACGATTATCGCTCCACCGCTGCGCGCCGCTTCCGGCTGACCTACAACCCCGCTGCGGGCATACCGACGGAACCCAAGACGATCGGAACGCGCTGGTTGAGCGAGGAAGAGTTCGTTCGACTCTATCGCTGGCTCGAATGCCCCGACACGCCGGTTCATCCTTCCTATGCCCGCGCCGTCCAGATCATCATGCTGACTGGCCAGAGGGTCGAGGAAATCGCCCGTCTCCATGTCGATCAATGGGATGCCAAGGAACGGATCATCGACTGGACCAAGACCAAAAACCTTCAGCCGCACGCTGTTCCGGTGCCCTTGTTGGCCGCGGAACTGATCGAGTCGATTATCCCGAACGAACACGGCTGGTTCTTCCCCTCCGCCAAAGACCCGTCAAAGCCCGTCAGCCACGGCACACTCTACAGCTTTATCTGGCGCCAGCGGGATCGCGGCGTGATCCCCCATGCGACCAACCGCGACCTCCGTCGCACCTTCAAAACCTTGGCTGGCAAGGCGGGAGTCCCGAAGGAGATCCGCGACCGTCTCCAGAACCACGCCTTGCAGGATGTCAGCTCGAAGCACTACGACCGCTGGAACTACATGGTTGAGAAGCGTGCCGGCATGGCGAAGTGGGACAAGTTCGTCCGAGCCATGCTCGCCAAGAAGCGCATGAAAGCGGCGGCATGAGCCTCCGGCGCCTATAAAGAGGAAGTGAGAAACGACTATAATCGGCCTGGCGTTGCTGGCGACGCTGACCACGGCGACCGCGGCCAAGGCCGATCCCTGCAAGGCCATTCCCGACCGCGGCCCGATGCCGTCCTATCTCCACCGGGGCGCACACTTCTCCGGTCCCGTGGTCTATGTCGGCGACGGCGACTCGCTGTGCGTGGCCGTGGGCCAAGGGCCAGCCAACTGGGTGGAGATCCGGCTGGAAGATTTCTACGCGCCCGAACTCCACTCCCCCACCGGCCCTGCTGCCAAGGCCGCGCTGGAAAGACTTGCCATGGGTCGGAACGCGGAGTGCGTCGCCAACCATAAGTCCTACGACCGTGTAGTCGGCACCTGCCGGATCGGCGGACGCTCCATCGGGGATTTATTGAAGGCGGCCGGAAACGTCGAGGGCGGCAACGGATACGACCAGCGCAAGAGTTAGCCCGACCCTTGGTGGCGCTTAGATGCGATCTGAAAACCGATCATAGGCATCGATCCGCCGGACGGGGGGATCGACCTCATACCGATAGATCTCCGTGCTCAAGAACCGCACCTCGGCCTCGCGTTGGGCTTCGGGAACGTCGATATACCAAGCGCGGGGATGCGGGCCGGGATCGCCGTTCCAGCGGTATCCCCGCGCCTTGAGAACATCCTTGAGGTCGAAGGGCGAGTTCTCCGCCCAGATGCGCCAGGAGACAGTACGAGCACCATCCAGAAGGCGGCTAAGGCCCGTAACACCAGATCGGGGCAGCTGCATCGCCAACAGCTCGATCGTCGCAAGACAGTCGTGCATCGCGCGGTGGCGGTCATAGAAGAAGCCGGCCGCCTGAGCGAGATAGGCGAGCTTCGCGCCCTGAAATCCTTCCGCCGCCCAGTCGATCTGGCTGAGCGAGCATGCCCACGGCTTCGTCGAGAACACGTCACTGAATCGTTCAAAGAAGCGGCGGTCGAACGCCGCGTTGTGCGCGATGAAGAGTGAAGCCGGCGCCGCGAATGTGGCCACCACGGCGGGATCAATGATCTGGCCGGCCACCATCTCGTTGGTGATGCCCGTGATCGCGGTGATTTCCGGGAGGATAGGCTCGCTCGGCTGACGCAGCCCTTGGAAGCTGTCGCCCACGCTGAAAATGGTGCCATCCAAGCCGTAGCTGAATGGCGTCATGGCGAGTTCTATGATCTCGTCACGCTGGGGATCTAGCCCCGTGGTCTCGACATCCACCACCATGCCGAGTCGGACGGGCGTTGCGGGAGACGGCATATTGGATGGACGCGGCTTAAGACGCCGGATGACGCGATAATCCCCGGTAGCCTCTAGCGTCTGCGCCATGGACTCCAGATGATCAGAAGATGTCGTCATCCTTCATACCCAGAGGCTTGAGTCATGCCGGTACGGGTCTGAGCAAAACACAGACATCATCCCTTGGTGTCATGATCGTCGTGCGTGCCTTTGCGCGCGTGATGCTGACCCGAAAATTCTGACGCGCCTGAGTCATCACCCCGTCGTGGACATTGCCGAAGACGATCCGGTCAGGATTGGCCACGATTTCGCCCTTGAACCGTTTTGGCCATCCTTCAAAGATCACAACCTCGTCGAACTGCTTTCCCTTCGCCTTGTGCATGTTCATCACCACGACGCCGGATTCAGGCTTGTGGGCTGTTGCGAAATGCTCCTGAACAAACGACTGGCGGGTGATCGCAAGGGCGTTGCTATAGCGGCCGACGTCACGCCAGTCCTGCGCCAACCCCTGACGGAGCTGCGTACCGCGCTCAAGCAGACGCACGTTACGGACGTCCTTTGCGACATCCTTCAGTCGCTCACAGGCCCCAGTATCCAGAACGTCGCGCACCGAGACCCAATCTGCATCCGGATCACCTGTGAATGTCAGTGCGGCAGTTGCCTGGTGCACGGCAAAGGTTCCTTGCAAGACGCTGTTACCAGGCGTTGTTCGTCCTTTCGCTAGACATTCGTTCCACTTGGACAGCGCCTTCCGGAACCGCGCAGCCTCGTCCATGTCGCCCTTGGTCGGCGCCGTGCCTCCTCGACCGTGAAAATAGCTGCACATCAACTCGACAAATTCGTCGAAACTTCCGTCATGCCCGCACTTTTGGAGCAGGAAAGCAATGATCTCTGCGGCGAGGATCGGGCCTTCCATATCAACTGCTGCTGAGTGAGAAATCGACGGAACATTACCGAATGGCTCGCGCAGGATGTCAGACACCATCCGCGTCATTTTCTTGGTCGGCACGAGAATGGCCAACGACCAGTCACGCCGGCCAGACTCAACCAAGCGCTTCCGGGCTTGCAACACCTGGCCAACCAGTGAAGCATAAGCTTGGTTGGGGTTCGACGCGAACGGCGCGTAGCCGATACCCTGGTATTCCTTCTGCCGAAAATTGCCGGTCAGGATGTCGTTGCCGAATAGGGCAATCTCCGTCCCCTTGCTCCGATGGTTGTCACCGGCAAGGTCGTGGACCGTCGGCGCGAAATCGGCCTTGAAGTGGTTCAGCCTTTCCGGATCGGCGCCGATGAAATCGAATATGCGCTGCTCCGGGTCGGCAAGAGCGATCAACGTGCTGTTGGCGCCGAGGGCTTGGACCACTCGCCATTGATCGGCGCTGGTGTCCTGAAACTCGTCCAGGGTAATGTACGGATACATCGTAGAGACGAGCGCTCGAACCTTATCTGAGCCATGAAGCAGGGTCGCCACGCGGTCTGCGAAGAGGTCGAAGCAGACCTTCCCTTCTTCGGTCGCCAGCCGGACACGCTCCGCTTCCTCCTTCGCGCGCTTCTCAGCCTTTTCCTCGTCCGACAGATTTTTGGCCGCCTTGTAGCCGCTTCGAACCGCCGACAATGCAATCGCCTCATTCGGAGGCGTGAGGATCGTCATCCGTCGTGGAAAGCCGACAAGGTAGCCGTGCGTTTTAAGGATGCGCCAGAAGAACGAATGGTAGGTATCGACCTCGATCCGTTGCCTCTCCTCTCGCGTGATTGCGCTTTCTTCGTCGATTGCCTCCAGCACGCGCGAAACGGTTGCACGCGCGAAGCTGAGGAAAAGGATGCGCTGTCCTGGCTTCAATTCCTCCCGCGCGATCTTGGCCGCTTTGAGGATAGAGACGGTAGTCTTCCCCGAACCGGGACCGCCGGTGACGAGTTGATGCCCGACAGCTTGTAGAATTTCCTTCTGCGCTTCTGTTAGGTCGACCACAGTAATCGCCTATCCTAACAGGTCAGCAAAATCGTCTTCGGGTTCGGGCTCGGCTGGCTGTAGAGGCGGATCACACAGTGCCTTCAGGGTGACGCAGGCATCCCGTAGCCACTGCGGGATCTCAGCTTCGGAACACTGTGCCAAGAACTCAGCGATTCCCCAATTGCCTTTCGACCAGCTGAAATAGGCCCCGAGCGCGGCAGCAGCCTGAGCTTTTGGGTCGGGGTATTTCGCGAGCAGATGCTGTGGCCAATCGAGCTGATCGGCAAACCGCTCCAGGGCCGCTTGGGTGGTGTTCTTGAGGATCAGATCCTCAATACCCTTCTCGTCGTGCATGAACAGGCGTTCCACCTGGGCTTCTATGGCCACCTTGGCGGCATCCGTCTGCTTGTCGCATAACGCAAAGGTCCGTTTCCCAAGACTTTTGTACAGCGCTCCAAGGTCGGCGATCTGGGTCTCGCTTCCGGCGTCGATCACGCAGACGCCCAAGGCTTCCAAAGACGCATAAGCAGCCGGGTTGAGCTCGGCCAGTCGCCGCGCGACGACCGGGAAGGAGGTCGCCTCCGTAGCGCCTTCGGCGATGAGAACTCGGCGCGAAAGAAGCCCCTCGCAAAATCGGGTTCGGAAATCCTGCCGATAACGCTTGTGCTTGATGCTCTCAGGCAACTCGATTTTGGATTGGCTCAGTTGGCCATTGTCCGATCGCGAGAGGATGACGGTTTCGTCGAGGCTGAATTCTTCGAGCACATACGGCGAGTGCGACGTGAAGATCGACTGCGCCGACAGCTTGCGAAGCTCATGGACAATCCGCTTCTGCGCGTATGGCGGAATCGCCGTTTCGGCTTCCTCCATCGCAAAAATGACGTTCTGCTTGTCCTCGGCGATCTGTGACAGCATCGCGAGCACCAACATGTTGATCGTCCCTGTTCCCTGCCGAAAGAAGGGAGCGGCATGATCGCCCGCACCCGTGGCGATGAACGCGGTGATGACCTTGCGCAAATGCTCGCGCGTCAGGTTCGACACCTTTAGGTGCGGCTTCACTCCCCATTCGCGCGGGACGTATTTCTTCAGCGACTTGTCGATGCTCTCGAGCACGCCTGAGATGCCAATGGACGGGTCGCTCGCGACATCGAAGGCTGCGAGCGTTCCGATCGTCCCTTCCCACATCTGCGGCCGGATTTCCTTCAGCCGGAGGATGATGTCCAGCAGGCTGCCGTGTTCCAAGCTGAGCGCCCGAGATCCTGTCCTCAACGACCGCAGGAAAAGAAATCCGCAGTGCTGCTTGTCCTTCTTCGAGAACGATGCAGGTGTCTCATCCTCTGAAAGGCTGCGCGTGAAATAGCTGTTGCCGACGAAGTCATCCTCATCGGGATCGTATTGGCCGACGAATGTGACGCGCAGCGCCGCCTTGATCTCGGCAGCATCGACCCCAGCCGGGTTGGCCTCCTGATAGAAGTCTCCGGTAGTAGTATTCAGCCACTCGACGTTGGCTCCAAATCGTGCCTCCTGCTCCGGCGACAGATTGGTGATCGTCACCTCGACCGTGATTTTCGGCGCGGGGCCGGGCTCCGCGCCCTCGGGAGCATCGGGGTTTGGGCTAGGAAGATAGCGCCCCTGATAGAAATCATGCTCATCCACGGGGGGTCGCCGGCTCAGCCGGTCCGGCCCCAAGGCGAGATCGATCGCTTCGAATACCGACGATTTGCCGGTATTGTTGTCGCCGATCAGTACGGCGTGATCAGGCAGCACCAGTTTGGCCGACTGGATGCCGCGAAAATTTTCGATCCCTACCGAGAATATCTTCAACGCCGCCCCCCTTTAGGCCCCCATTCGGTTAGCCCGCGCAGCTATATCTGTACATCGCGCCATGAGCGCTTCGAACGGCTCGGCGTCATCGAAGAGCAGCCCATCCTCGACCATGCGGGCATAGTCGTCCTCCAACGCCTTTGCGCCATCGCCGACCGGCACGAGCTGCAAGCCGCCGTTGACGGCCGCTGCATAGTCGATCGGCGTGCGGTCGGCGGCCTTCTCCGCGAAGAACATCGCCTTATGCCGGGCGACAGCGTTGGCCAGTTCGCGATCGGCGAAAGCGGCGTTCGCGAAGCCGGTTTCATCCAGCCGGACAACATCGTGCCAGTGTCTTGCGAAGCGGTCGCCGCGTAGCCGTTCCTGGAGGCAGAAGACATGGATGGCGGTCGCCTTCTCCCAGAACGTCCGCTCCGCGTGCATGACGCGCGGCCGCGCCGTCGGGAATATCAGCCCGTCGATCAGGCCGGCCGCATCGCAGACGACGTCGCGCCCGCTCGCCGGTTCACCCGTCGAGCGGGCGCCGAACTCCAGCATGACGCTGGGCGCGACATAGCCGGACCCGGCTGCGGTCGCCTCATAGTCGATAAAGAGCCTCTCATCCTCGACGCGAATGACCGCAGCCAGACCTTCGGCGGCCAGCGCGTTCGCGATCACGGGCTGCACGGTCTCCGCGACCCATGCTGGCAACCGCCTGCGGACCTCGCTGGACCAGCGCTTTTCCTCGCTTCGGGTTTTCGGCAGACCCTCGCCATTGTCCCCGACCAGATCGGGCGCAATCGCCCGAATGTCGTAGGTCAGATCCACATCCTCCGAAAACCGACGAATGACCTGATAGGCTTTCGACAGCGACGTGCCGCCTTTGAACACCAGATGGTCGCCGAGCGGCGCGGCGTAGAGGGTCGCCAGCGCCCACACCACCCACACATCCTTTTCGAGAAGATGGGTAGGCCGGCCCGAGCGGTCGGCAGCGACGCCCAGCGCATCGCGCCGATCCTCGGCCGAAAGCTGGAGAAAGACGTCAGCCATAGGCCGCCTTGCCAACGCTCTGCGCGAGCCATGTCGGAAGCTGCGGCGCGGCGGCGACCAGTTCGCCGAACACGCCAGGCGGCATCTTCCGCTTCAATGTCGTGAGCGCGGCCTCCGCCTTTTCCGGGCCGAGCCAGGCCAGCGCCCGCACAGCCTCCCCCGCCGGCCGGTTGGCCAGCGCCAATAGCCAGCGCGGTGCGTGCCGCAATTCCACGACCTGCTTGCCGAGGTGCATTTTTCGGCTGCGCCCGGAGGTCAGATAGACCGAGCGGACGGGCACCTGCGTCGTCAAGCCAAGGGCGTTCGCCGCGGCGGCGCCGTTCGAGACGATGATCTCCCCCTTTTGGTTCGCAAGGGCCTCGACAGCCTGCTCGACCGAAGGTGTGCGCGTGCCGAACCGGCTGGCGATGGGACGCAGATAGACGCCGCGACCGGCGCGGATGAGCTGCCCGCGCTCGGACAGACGCGACAATGCCTGATCCACGGCCGCCCGGTTTCCGAGGTGAAGCAGGCTCTTGGCAGACACAGGGGCGCCTTCGGGCAGGCCCGTCGCATGCGACAGAATCTGTTCGGTTAGCCGTGTCATCGTCTTTCTCCTGTTGGAAACATATGCGAGTTTCTGACAGTTTTCAAGGATGCCCATGAGAACAGGCCGGATAAGGGGGAAAGCCTTCCCCTGCGGCCGAGCCGGGGTCTCGGCCGACCCCTTCTGCGGGGAGAGCCCCGCAACGCCCCCCTGGAGAGTGAGAGTGCGGACGGGGTTTCCGTGGCGGGTTGAGGGCTGGAGAAGAGGTCTCCGGCGCCCGTCGCGGAGAACCGCGATGTTCAGGAATGACCGCAACGGGCGTGCCGGCTCCGGCCGGACGAGCCTTTACGACGACATCACCAGCAAAATCATCGACGAGCTGGAGGCAGGCCGCTTCCCTTGGGTCCAGCCCTGGGGCACCGCCACGGCCAAGGCGCCCCTCGCCATGCCGAGGAACGCCGCGACCGGGCGGCATTATTCGGGAATCAATGTGCTGATCCTCTGGGGCGCAGTGATCCAGCACGGCTTTCCCGGCCAGAGCTGGATCACCTTCCGTCAGGCCCTGTCGCTCGGCGGCAATGTCCGCCGGGGCGAACGCGGCACCACCGTCGTCTATGCCGATCGTTTCACCCCAGAGGACGAAAAGCGCCGCGCCCGTGAGGCCGGCGAGGAAGCGGCGGCGATCCCGTTCCTCAAGCGCTTCACCGTGTTCAACGCGGCGCAATGCGACGGCCTGCCAGAGGATGTCGCCATCGTTGCTCCACCGCCTCCGCCCGGTCTCATCGAGCCGCAGGTCGATGCCCTGATCCGGGCCACGGGCATCGAATTCCGCATCGGCGGCGACCGCGCCTTCTATGTGCCGGCACACGACTATGTGCAGGTGCCGCCGCCCCAGGCATATTTCGAGCCGATCAACTGGCATCGCACGGCCCTGCATGAGATGGGGCACGCCACCGGCCATGCCTCCCGGCTCGGCCGCGACTTGACCGGCGGCTTCGGCACCAGGAAATACGCCTTCGAGGAACTGGTGGCCGAGATCAACGCGGCCTTCTGCTGCGCATCCCTCGGCATCGCGCCCACCGTCCGTCATGCCGATTATATCGGCTCCTGGCTGGAGGTGCTGCGCGAAGACAATCGCGCCATCGTCCGCGCCGCCTCCCAGGCGAGCAAGGCGGCCGATTGGCTGCTCGGCTTCCTGCCGGACGCCGATCTCAGCTCCGACGACGCCTCGGCAGATGGTGAACGGCAGGCAGCATGATCGACCTGAAAACCGGAAAGGCGGGAAAGCAGGTCTCCGGCTTCACGCCTTTTCGCTTCCGTGGCGCTGCCCTCCTGAGAGTGAGAGGGCGGCGCTTCGCTTCGTGACGGGTTGGAGGTCGAGAGAGAGGCTCTCGGCGCCCGTCGCGGAGTCAAGATCATGGCAACTGCCGTTCAGAAGATCACCCTGTCGTCGGCGCGCGACATTCCCTTCAACAAGCTGGTGCTGAGTCAGTCCAATGTCCGCCGCGTCAAGGCCGGCGTCTCGATCGAGGAATTGGCCGAGTCCATCACCCGGCACGGCCTCATCCAGAGCCTGCATGTGCGCCCGGTCCTCGATGGCGATGGCCATGAGACCGGCATGTTCGAAGTGCCCGCCGGCGGCCGCCGCTATCGCGCGCTCGAATTGCTGGTGAAGCAGAAGCGCCTGGCCAGAAATGCTCCGGTCCCCTGCGTCATTGGCGACGCCCACAGCGACATCCTGATCGACGAGGTGTCGCTGGTCGAGAACATGGAACGCGCACCGCTCCATCCGCTCGACCAGTTCCGCGCCTTTCAGGCCATGCGCGACAAGGGCATGACCGAGGAGGCCATCGCCGCCGCTTTCTTCGTCAGCGTCACCGTGGTGAAGCAGCGCCTGCGGCTCACGTCCGTCTCGCCGGCCCTGCTCGAGATCTATGCCGATGACGGCATGACGCTCGAACAGCTCATGGCCTTCACCGTCAGCCCCGACCATGCCCGTCAGGAACAGGTCTGGGATGCGATCAAGGATAGCTGGCAGAAGGAACCCTATCAGATCCGGCGGATGCTGACCGAAACCGCAGTCCGCGCTTCGGACAAGCGGGCCGTCTTCGTCGGTGTCGACGCCTACGAGGCCGCAGGCGGCATCATGCTGCGCGATCTGTTCCAGTCCGACGACGGCGGCTGGCTGCAAGACCCGGCCCTGCTCGACCGCATGGTGGCCGAGAAGCTGAAGAGCGCCGCCGACCAGATCGCCGAGGAAGGCTGGAAGTGGATCGAGGTCGCCATGAGCTTCCCCTATGGCCACGACCATGGTCTTCGTGAACTCAGCGGCACGACGGTCGATCTGACCGACGAGGAACGCGCGACCCGCGAGGCATTGCGCGAAGAATATGACCGGATCGAAGCGGAATATTCCGAAGCCGACGAGCTGCCCGACGCCATCGATCAGCGTCTCGGCGAAATCGAACAGGCGCTGGAAGCCTTCGACAACCGCCCGGTCAGCTACGATCCGGCCGACATCGCGATCGCCGGCGCCTTCGTCAGCCTCGACGCCGACGGTTCTCTGTCGATCGACCGCGGCTATGTCCGCGCCGGGGATGAAGCCCAGGCCGGGCCCGATGGTGAGGCAACCGGGGGCGACCAGACCGACACGCCGGTCGTCCAACGGGCGGTCATCACCATCGGCGGCAAGCCCGCCGAACCCGAGGACGACGAGGAGGACGGCATCAAGCCACTCCCCGAGCGTCTCGTGATCGAGCTGACGGCCCATCGCACAGTGGCGCTGCGCAACGCGGTGGCGGAAAATCCGCACGTCGCCATGACGATGTTGCTGCACAAGCTCCTCAGCGACACCTTCATCCACACCAACGCGACCGGCTGCCTCGAGACCAATGTCCGCCACATCTTCTTCCCGGGACAGTCCGAGGAATTGAAGGACAGCCCATCGGCGCGGGCGGTCAACGATCGCCACGAACGCTGGGGGGATCACATCCCCGCCGACGATCAGGCGCTGTGGGACTGGCTGACCGATCTCGATGACGGCACGCGCATGGAGCTGCTGGCGCTTTGCGTCAGCTATGGCGTCAATGCGCTGTTCGAGCGTCCGAACCCCTATTCGGGCTCGGGCGTCAGTCAGCACGGTCTCGACGTGCGCCTGGCCCAGGCCGACCGGCTCTCGCGCGCGACCGGTCTCGACATGGTGGCCGTTGGCTGGAAGCCCACGGTCGGCAACTATCTCGGCCGCGTGACCAAGCCCCGTATTCTCGAAGCCGTCCGTGAGGGCGCCGGCGAGCGGGCCGCCCAGCTCATCGATCACCTGAAGAAGAGCGACATGGCCAAGGAAGCCGAACGCCTTCTTGCGGAAACCGGCTGGCTGCCGGAACCGCTGCGCCTGGCGTCCCTCGACGGCGATCAGCCCAGCCCGGACGATCAGGCCGACGCTGGCGACAACACCGCGCTGCCGGACTTCCTCACCGATGAGAGCGAGGACGAAGCGGCCAGCGACGACGAGGACGAAGTCCAGCACGCCATAGCGGCTGAATAACGCAACAGCGCGGGGCGGCTCCGTTCGTCCCGCGCGTCCCACCCCGATCTTCCATCTGCCCGGTCATCGCACCGGGCATTTTCGTTTCAGGAGCCTGTCATGGCCGACTATTTCACCCATTTCTCGTGCCTGCTCGACGTCGTCACGCCGGAGAACGCCGCCCGCGCGCTCGACCTATACAACCGCCTGTCCGAGGCTGGCGCGTCGGAAGAACCGCCTTCCGAGGGTTTTCTCCTCTCGATCCAGCCCGAGCATGGCGGCGCCCAGCTCTGGATGCGCGACGACATCACCGGCGATCCCGAGCGGCTGATCCAGTTCGTGAAGCGCTGCGCCGCGGAGTTCGGCCTGACCGGCCGCTGGGGTTTCCAATATGCCAACACCTGCTCCAAGCCCCGGCTCGACGGCTTCGGCGGTGGCGCGCATGTCCTCGATCTCGCCACCGGGGAGACGGTGGACTGGATCTACACCGATGGCTGGCTCGCCGAGACCATCTCCGACTCAGGAGACCGGATATGAGCATCCCCTCCTTCGCCCAGACCAATTTTCAGACCCTTCTGCGCGCCGCAGGTGACGGCAACCTCGCGCTCATGGAGTGCCTCGACGCCGTGACCGGCGCTCCGCGTTACGTCATCTGCGCAGTGGGACGAGACGATGGGGATTTCGTCTTCACGCCCTTCGGCCATCTCGCCGACGGCAATCCTTATGACGCCTATCTGCCGCCCGACCCCGGCGATCCTGACCGTTTCATACATCCCGACACACCGGGAGAGGCGCCATGATGGACATCGACGCCATCTTCGCCGCCGATCACGAGCGGCCGCCCACCGAACGGTCGTTCCCCTGGCCAGAGATCAGGGACGGCATCACCGTCGTCATAGAGCCCAAGCCTCATTGGGCCAGCGACATGAGGGCATTCCGGGCCGAGGCCCGTGAATATTGCGCCTATGCCGATTGGACCACGAACGGCGCGCGCGCCAGGTTCTTCGAGCACATCGACACCAGCGGCGATGACCTGATCCGCAAGGCGCGCATGCTCATCGCCAGTGAGATCGCCGACGGATACTGGACCTGACGCCTCAAAGCGCCCCGCCGATCGGCCGAGGCGCTTTTCTCATGCCGGCCGCGAAAAGCGTTTCGAGAGTGAGAGGGCCGCCGGGACGAGGTGAGTCCGGGCGGTCGAGAGAGAGCGTCGTTCGGGCTTCCCGTTCCCGCTCTCCCGAGGTTCCAGTCCATGAACATCATGTCACCCGTAGCCGTTCCGGCCGCGCCCATCGTCCGTGCGTCCGCCATCATAGCCGCTGCGCATCGTCTTCTCGCCTTGCTCGAACGCGGGCAGCGGATCGACAGCGCCGCTCTTCGCACCGGCATGGAGACCGCCTTCGACGCTTCCGACGTGACCGGCGTCTGGGACTGGAAGACGGCCTATGAAGCCTGCGAATGCGCGACCGTCCTGTTCCTGCACAAATACGGACGCGCGCTTTTCCGTAAAGCCGACAGCCCGGCTGCACGGCTTTCCGCTTTGTCGAAAATCACCGGCCTCCTGCCGACGCACACCCGTCGCTCCGAAGAGAGCCAAGCGCTTCAGCAATTCTCGACCCCGATCCCGCTCGGCCTTGCCGCCATTGCCGCTGCCGCCATCACGCCGCGCGACATCGTGCTGGAACCTTCGGCCGGCACGGGACTGCTCGCCATCCTTGCCGAGATCAGCGGCGGTTCGCTGCTCATCAACGAGTTGGCGGAAACCCGCGCCGATCTGCTTGGCCAGCTCTTTCCGGCCCTTGCTATCACGCGCGTCGACGCCGCCCAGATCGACGATCACCTCCCCGCGAGCGCCATTCCCTCCGTTGTCCTGATGAATCCGCCGTTCTCGGCAATGGCGAACGTCTCCGGCCGCGTGGCCGACGCCGCCGCCCGCCATGTCGCCTCGGCTCTGGCGCGGCTCGCCGACGGTGGGCGTTTGGTAACGATCACCGGCGCGAACTTCGGTCCCGAGCAACCCGCCTGGCGCGATGCCTTCGTGCGGCTTCAGGAGCGCGGTCGCGTCGTCTTCACGGCGACGATCGACGGCTCGGTCTATGCCAAGCACGGCACGACCATCGAGACGCGGCTCACCGTCATCGACAAGCTGCCGGCCGAAGACCCGGCCATGTTCTCGCCATCCGCCGGTCTCGCGCCCGACGTCGCCACACTGCTCGCATGGATCGCGGCACAGGTTCCACCACGCCTGCCGGTTTCTCTGCCCGACATCACGCCACTTGTGTCGGGCTCAGCGCCCCGCACCGTGCGCGGCTATCTCGCACGGGCCGCAACCGCGCGCCCGGCCGCTTGCTCGTCCATCGACCCGGAGGGCGTCGAACTCGCCTATGACACGGTGGACTGGACGCCACCTGAGGGCGCGAACCTCACGGATGCGATCTATGAAGAATACGGATTGCAGTCGATCCGCATTTCCGGCTCGCAGGCGCACCCGACAAAACTCGTGCAATCGGCAGCCATGGCGAGCATTGCGCCGCCCAAACCCGCCTATCGGCCGATGCTGCCGGCGGGCATCACCGATCTGCTGTCGGACGCCCAGCTCGAAACCGTCATCTATGCCGGCGAAGCCCATTCGGATTTTCTCGCAGGATCGTGGACGGTCGATGCGACCTTCGACCTCGTCCAGGCAGCGCCGGCCGAGGCCGAGAACGCCGTGCGGTTCCGCCGTGGCTTCATGCTCGGCGATGGCACCGGAGCCGGCAAAGGCCGTCAGTCTGCGGGCATTATCCTGGACAACTGGCTACGCGGTCGCCGCAAGGCGGTCTGGATTTCTAAATCCGACAAGCTGATCGAGGACGCGCAACGCGACTGGTCAGCCCTTGGCATGGAGCGCCTGCTGGTCACGCCGCTATCGCGCTTTGCCCAGGGCAAGCCGATCATGCTGTCGGACGGCGTCCTATTTGCAACCTATGCCACGCTGCGTTCCGACGACCGCGGCGAGAAGGTTTCGCGCGTCCGGCAGATCGTCGATTGGTTGGGTTCCGATTTCGACGGAGTGATCATTTTCGACGAGAGCCACGCCATGGCCAATGCCGCAGGCGGCAAGGGAGAACGCGGCGACATTGCCGCTTCGCAGCAGGGCCGCGCGGGGCTTCGCCTCCAGCACGCCCTGCCGAACGCGCGCGTCGTCTATGTCTCCGCCACCGGCGCGACCACCGTCGATAACCTCGCCTATGCCCAGCGGCTCGGCCTGTGGGGCGGCGACGACTTCCCCTTCGCCACCCGCGCCGAATTCGTGGAGGCGATCGAGGACGGTGGCGTCGCGGCGATGGAGGTTTTGGCCCGCGACCTTCGCGCGCTCGGCCTCTATACCGCCCGTTCGCTTTCCTATGATGGCGTCGAATACGAGCTGGTCGAACACGCCCTGACCAACGAGCAGCGCCGCATCTATGATGCCTACGCTGGCGCCTTCGCCGTCATCCACAACCACCTCGACGCCGCGATGCGGGCCGCCAACATTACCGGCAGCGACGGCACGTTGAACCGGCAGGCCAAATCCGCCGCCCGCTCGGCATTCGAGAGCGCGAAGCAGCGCTTCTTCGGCCATCTGCTCACGTCGATGAAGACCCCGACCCTGATCCGGTCCATCGAACGCGACCTGAACGATGGCCACGCTGCCGTCATCCAGATCGTCTCGACCGGCGAAGCCCTGATGGAACGCCGTCTGGCCGAGATCCCGACCGAGGAATGGAACGATGTTCGCGTCGACATCACGCCGCGCGAATATGTCCTCGACTATCTGGCCCACTCCTTTCCGGTCCAGCTCTACGAGCCGTTCACGGATGGAGACGGCAATCTGTCCTCGCGCCCGGTCTATCGTGATGGCCAACCCGTCGAGAGCCGCGAAGCCGTCGCACGCCGCGACGAAATGATTGAACATCTCGCGTGCCTGCCTCCGGTTCCGGGCTCGCTCGACCAGATCGTGCAGCGCTTCGGCACCGACATGGTGGCCGAGGTGACGGGCCGCTCCCGGCGCATCGTCCGCAAGGGCGAACGCTTCGCCGCCGAGAACCGGGCGCCGTCTGCCAACCTCGCCGAAACCGCCGCCTTCATGGACGACCTGAAGCGCATCCTCGTGTTCAGCGACGCCGGCGGCACCGGCCGCAGCTATCACGCCGAACTGTCGGCGAAGAACCAGCGGCTCCGTATCCACTATCTCCTAGAGCCCGGATGGAAGGCCGACGCCGCCATCCAGGGCTTGGGCCGCACCAATCGCACCAACCAGGCGCAGCCGCCGCTGTTCCGACCGATCGCCACGAACGTCAAAGCCGAGAAGCGCTTCCTGTCCACGATCGCTCGCCGGCTCGATACGCTCGGCGCGATCACCCGCGGCCAGCGCCAGACCGGCGGCCAAGGCCTGTTCCGGCCCGAGGACAACCTGGAATCGAGCTACGCCCGCGATGCGTTGCGCCAACTCTATCTCCTGATCGTGCGCGGCAAGGTGGAGGGTTGCTCGCTCCAACGCTTCGAGTCCGCGACCGGTCTGAAGCTGATGGACGCGGGCGGCATCAAGGACGAGTTGCCGCCGATCACTACCTTCCTGAACAGGTTGCTGGCGCTCACCATCGAACTTCAGGGCATCCTCTTCACGGCGTTCGAGCAACTGCTCGACGCCAAGGTGGCCGGCGCCATCGCCAGCGGCGTCTATGACATCGGGCTGGAGACGCTGACGGCGGAGAGCTTCGTCGTCACCGAGCGCACGACCATCTATACCCACCCCGCCACGGCTGCACAGACGCGGCTGCTCACCATCGCAGAGCGTCGTCGGAATCGCCCGATCACGCTCGATGCGGCGTTCGGTTGGCTCGACGATTCGCATGCCCGGTTGCTCGTCAACGAGCGTTCGCGCCGGGCCGCCGTCCAGGTGCCCGCGCCGTCCATCATGCTCGACGACGGCGAGATCGAACGCCGCGTCAGGCTGATCCGGCCGATGGAACAGCATCATGCAACCATCGCCATGATGGCGGACAGCCACTGGCAGGAGACCGACCGCGACACCTTCGCCGCCGTTTGGCAACGTGAAGTCGCCGAGGTGCCGGCCTACACAGAGGGCACGATCCACATGGTCAGCGGCTTGCTCCTGCCCGTGTGGAAGCGCCTGCCGAATGAGTCGACGCGCGTCTATCGGCTCCAGACCGATGACGGCGAACGCATCATCGGGCGGCGGGTTTCGCCCGCCTGGGCCGCGAACGCCGCCTCTACCGGCACGGCCAATCTCACCAGCGACGACGCCTATGCCGCTCTGTTGGATGGCCGCACCATCCTCGACCTGGCCGACGGACTCCAGCTTCGCCGCGCGCGCGTCATGGGCGCGAACCGGATCGAACTGTCGGGCTTCACCGAGGCCATGCGGGATCGCCTGCGCGCCTATGGCCTCTTCAGCGAGATCATCTCGTGGAAGCTGCGCTTCTTCGTTCCGGTCGATGCCTCCGGTCCCGCCATCCTGGGCAAGCTGCTCGACACCTATCCGGTCGAGCGGATCAGCGAGCGCGAGGCAGCGTGATGGCGCGGCGGGCCGCTTCCGATCTGGCACACCGTCTTGGCCGTCAGGCCGAGGCGGTTTGCCGTCACTATCTCTCGAACGGCCAGCGCCATGGCAACTACTGGCAGGTTGGCGATGCTCGCAATGCCGTCGGTCGCTCCATGTTCGTGCGCTTGCGCGATACGCCCAAGGGGCCAGCAGGCAAATGGACCGATGCCGCCACCGGCGAACATGGCGACCTGCTCGACGTCATCCGTGAATCGCTCGGCCTCATCGACTTCGCCGACGTTGCCGACGAGGCCCGCACCTTCCTCAGTCTGCCACATCCCGAGCCGGAGCCGGCATCACGCCGCGGACTGGCGCCAGCGCCATCGGGATCGGCCGAGGCGGCACGTCGGCTCATCGCCATGACGCAGCCGATAGTCGGGACCATCGTGCAGACGTATTTGCGCGGACGCGGCATTACGCTTCTGCACGGAACCGGAAACCTGCGCTTCCACCCCCGCTGCTACTACAAGCCCGACGACGGTCCGACCGAAACATGGCCCGCCATGATCGCCGCCGTCACCGACCTCACCGGCAAGATCACCGGCGCGCACCGCACCTGGCTCGCGCCCGACGGCTCGGACAAAGCCCCGATCGACACGCCGCGCAAGGCGATGGGCGATCTGCTCGGTCATGCCGTCCGCATCGGGGCGTCCGGCAATGTCATGGCGGCAGGCGAAGGTATCGAGACCATGCTGTCGCTCCGGCAGGTCTTGCCCCACATGGCGATGGCGCCGGCGCTCTCGGCGGCACACTTGGCCGCGATCCTGTTCCCGCTGAATCTGCGGCGGCTCTATATCGTTCGGGATGACGATCCCGCTGGTGACGGCGCGCGCGACATGCTGATCGAACGGGCGAACGCCGAGGGAATCGAGGCCATTCCATTGTCGCCGGCACTTGGGGACTTCAACGAAGATCTCCGGCGGCTCGGCATCGATGCACTCCGAGCCGGCGTCCGAGTGCAACTCGCTCCGGAGGACGTCACACGCTTCATGAAACTGGCAGCGTAGCGGAAAGGGCTGAAGGGCAGCGCGTAGCCACATGCCGCAAGGATGCGCCAGCCATCGGAAGAGGACCGCGCCTCGGCCTTCGAGAGGGCGATCGGCCCACAGTCGGTCCGGTCCGGCAATGGCGGCGGCCGACTATTTTCCGGCGGCCCTGCGGGCCTTTCCATCGCGAGACAAAATAGTCGGCCTTAGCCATCAAGCCCTGCGCTTCGCTCCGAGTGCAGGTCCGTCCCACCGGTGGGCTTCGTCGCCATGAAGGCCGCGACGGTCGCGGTCCAACCGACGGAGCATCCCATGAGCGAGCATGACGACTACGAACCGCACCATCAGTCATCCCCGACCGAGCACCTGATCCAGGAGTTGCAGCTCCACGGCTATCGCCCCTCCGAAGACGAACTCGACCAGCGTCCGCCACCGGAAGACCACATCATCGAAGGAGCCGTCGCCGACATCTTCGACGCCCTGGTCGCTACGATCACCGACACGGGCCTCGACTTCGATCTGCCCGATCTCCTCTGGTCGACCGTCAATATGTTCCACCGCGCCGTAGACCGGATCGAACAGAAGCTGGACGACAACGAGCGTGCGCAAAAGCAGCTTCAGCGCGAACAAGACGGCTCCGAGGTAAAGTCCCTCCAGCTTGAGCGTCATATTGACATCGGGCGCAACCTGATCGAGCGCCGCGACGGCATGGAAACCTTCCGCGAAGCGGCCGCCGAACGCTACCTCGTCGCCACCGGCTCGCCCTGGTCGCAACGAACCGGATCACGGGTCAACCATCGCAATCTCACCGCATCGCTGATCGACAGCCGGGATTTCCTCGCCGCCAAGAGGCGCGCTGATACCGAGGTGCTCGTTCCCACGGGACCAAAGATCGCCTTCTCGGGTGGAGACAGCGCCGACCACAAGCAAATCTGGGCCAAGCTCGATCAGATCCACGCCAAACACCCGGACATGGTGTTGCTGCACGGCGGCTCGCCGAAGGGCGCCGAGAAGATCGCTTCACGCTGGGCCGGCACCCGCAAGGTGCCGCAGGTCGCCTTCAAGCCCGACTGGACGAAGCACGCCAAAGCAGCTCCCTTCAAACGCAACGACCAGATGCTGAACGTCGTGCCGATCGGGGTCGTGATCTTCCCCGGCACCGGCATTCAGGACAATCTCGCGGACAAGGCCCGCAAGATGGGCATCCCGGTCTATCGGTTCGGCTCCGGCGGCGCGTAAGCGCTGCCGGCCCCCCGCCATCTTGAAAAATGATGGCAATTTCGCTATTTTGCTATCATTGCCATCAGCTTCGACGGAGGCGCTATCATGCCCGCAGTCACGATCAGAAATCTGTCCGACGCGACGCACCGCGCCCTCAAGGTGCGGGCGGCGCAGCACGGCCGCAGCGCCGAGGCCGAGATGCGCGACATCCTCGAAACGGCCGTCCGGCCCGAAACCCGGCTGCGTCTCGGTACGGTGCTCGCCGAGGCCAGCCGTCGCATCGGCCTCACCAACGAGGATGTCGAAGCACTTGAGCGGACCGTCGACAATACGCCCGCCGAGCCCATGAGCTTCGAATGATCCTGCTCGACACCAATGTCGTGTCGGAGGCGATGAAGCCCGCTCCCGACGAGACCGTGCGTGCATGGCTCGACGAGCAGGCGGCGGAAACGCTCTTTCTCTCCAGCGTCACCATCGCCGAGTTGATGTTCGGCGTCGGCACGCTCCCTGACGGCAAGCGCAAGGACAGGCTCACCGACGCTCTGGACGGGGTAATCGAGCTGTTCGCGGATCGCATCCTGCCGTTCGACATCGATGCCGCACGGCATTACGCGGATCTCGCCGTCAAAGCCCGAACGGCCGGGAAAGGCTTTCCGACGCCCGACGGCTACATCGCGGCGATCGCGGCCGCCAAGGGCTTCGTTGTCGCCACACGCGACACCAGTGCATTCGACGCCGCCAATGTCGAGGTCATCGACCCCTGGAAGACCGAACGCTGACCACCTGCCACAGGCAACGGGGTTGGAACGGGCAATCGGGCAAAAACGGCCCTGGCGGCAAACAGACATCACGGTCTCCAGATCGGACGACCACCCCCGCTTCAAGACGCTGATCCTTGGTTCAGCCGATGGCCTGACGCCATCAACCCGTAATATGTGGAACGGCCCGCGGTGCAAGGATGCATTTTCAGTCGATTTCACCACATGAGGACGGTGCAGTCATATGTCCGGCCTACTGGTGCGGTCATGACCGCTGGCCTCGATGAAGTCCGCGAAGCAGGTGGCTGGATCAAGGGGGCGCGCTTTGTGCGCGTCACGGGTTTCGGCCTGTCCTGTTTCGGGATTTCGTCCCGTGGTTCATCGTCTGTTGTGCACCTTACCTGCCGGCGGTCGCCGGGCAGCTCGTCTCGGCGGTCCTGCGCTTATGCGGCGACAGGTCCTGCCTCAATTCCTGTTGGGTCTCGGTAGATTCCACCTCTGGTTAGCAATGCCCAGATCATCCGGGCAATCTTATTGGCAAGCGCCACCGCCACGACCTTGAAGGGTCGCCGCGTGAGCATGTTCTTCAGCCACGGCCAAACTCGGTCGCGATACTGGACATGACGTAGCACCGACGCCGCCCCCGTCGTCAGCAATGATCGCAGCACCGGATTGCCCATCTTCGATATTCGCCCTAACCGTTCTTTGCCGCCGCTGGAATGCGCTTTCGGGGTTAACCCGATCCAGGCTGCAAAGTGGCGAGCGGATTTGAAGCCGGCGGGATCGGGAACGAATGCCTTCACGGCCATAGCGATAATAGCACCAACGCCAGGGATGGTCGCAAGGCGCCGCATCTCATCATCCTGCTTGGCCTGGATGACGATCTCACGTTCGAGCTTGTCGATCTGTGTGGCAAGCATCTCGATCTGATTGATCATTTCGGTCAGGGCAAACCGCGCAGCCGGAGGCAGTCGGGTGTCTTCCTCATCCCGAATGATTGGCGCCAATGCCTTGACGTTGGCGATGCCGGTCGGAGCGATGATACCCAGCTCTCCCATATGTGCGCGCAATGCATTGATCGCTTGTGTCCTCTGACGCACCAGTAAAGCCCGCGTTTTGAGCACCATCACCGCAGCCTGCTGCTCAGCCGTCTTAACCGGGACGAACCGCATCGTCTTTCGCGTCACCGCCTCAGCTATGGCTGCTGCGTCGGCGGCGTCGGTCTTGCCGCGCTTGACGAACGGCTTGACGTATTGAGGCGGTAGCAGCCTGACATCGTGGCCGAAGGCCGAGATCTCACGCGCCCAGTAGTGCGCACTGGCGCAGGCTTCCATCCCGACCAGGCACCGTGGCAATCTCTCGAAGAAACGCAGCACCTCGGCGCGACGAAGCTTCCGGTTGAATAGCGGAGTGCCCTCGGCATCCGCGCCAAAAGCCTGGAAAACGTGCTTCGCCAAGTCCAGTCCAATAGTGGTAACATCTTTCACGGAACGGTCCCTCCTTGTGGCGTTTGCGACAACGACCACCTTTTAGCACTTCGATGCTGTCGGAGCGGGCCGTTCCACCTCATCAAGGGTCGGACTACGCATAGCGTGCCGCCGCTCCGGCTTCGCCTGCGCGGTGATTGCGGCCAACGGCCGAACTCTTCGGGTGCCTGTCAGCGGGGGATGGACCTCCGCTCAAACAGGAGCCAGGTCGATGTCCTTCCAAACCGCTCACGCCTTCGCCTTCAGCCTCGCCACCACCCTGATGGCCGCCATCGTCATCTATCGCGCCGGCGACGGGACGCTCTCCGTCACCCCGGCGTCGGAATACGACGGCGACGAAACCGCCATCGTCGGCGAAATCGACCCCTTCGCCTCATGAGGCGAACCGGGTCGCACAATCGGCGGACGCTTCGCGTTTCCGCTCCCCGGCGACTCGAATTCTGTTATTCTCGCGGACGCGCCGTGGTGGTGGTGGAGGCGCATCCGTCCAACATTTTACGGAGACACCACCATGATCTTCGTCGGCATTCTTCTCAGCATAGCCGCCATCGGATTCCTCTGCTGGCTCCTCTTCACGCTTGCAGTGTTCGCCCTGCCATTCTTCGCAGGCGTGACTGCGGGCACATGGGCCTATGGCACCGGCGCCGGCTGGCTCGGTGCTCTTGTCGTCGGCTTTGTCGCCACTGGCCTGACCTTCGGCATCGGCCAACTCCTGCTCGCCACCGTCCGCCCAACCTGGGCACGTCTGCTCGTAGCCGCAGCGTTCGTTGCCCCGGCCGTGGTTGCCGGCTTCCATGCCACCCATGGCATCGTGAAGCACACCATGCCGTCGGAGACATGGCAGGTCGTCTTTTCGGTCATCGGAGCCGTCGCGGTCGGCATCGTCGCCTTCACGCGCATCACTGGGATGGCGGCGTCCGGCCCTGCGACCGGGCATACATCCCACGCCTGACCCGCGACATCCATCGGAACAAGACCAGGCAGCGAACACCATTGTCGCCCGCGTCATCCAGTTGGCCCGATAGGGAACGGAGTTACAGAGCATCGATCGTGCCGCCTGTCACGGAACGGTGGAGCTTGTCGGGATCGGCACCGGCATCACGGCCAGAGGAACCTCGGTCTCGAAGCGTTTCGTCAGGGCTGGCGGAGCGGCGAAATGCGCAGCCCGCTGGCCGGTTCAATGGCTGTATCCGCCTGTGGTCGCCGGTCAGGTCTCTATGACCAATGCCAGGACCACCACCATCTCCGTCATCTGTCCGTCCGGCGCCCGCTCAAAACGGCCTCTTCAATGGCCTGATCTGGCCGAAGGACGGCTTCGCCTCGAGCGCCTAAGCCACAACGGCTGGTCTCGACTTTCTTCCCCTGCCGGCTGCGCCGTCATTCCTCGCGAAACAACAAAGTCGCGCCTGCGCCATCCTCCGCTGCGCTGCGGTCGCAAGCGATGTGTCGTCGCTCGCCTCCGTCCGGTCGATCGCCATCGAGGCCGCAATGGTGCGGGCTCGAAACGGAAAACGGAGACTTACAATGGCGACCATCGGCACCTTCAAGAAGACCGGCTCGAACGAATTCACCGGCGACATCGTCACCCTCAGCGTCCAGGCCAAGGGCGTGCGCATCGTCCCCGACCTGCGCGCCAACGGCGAGAACGCCCCCAGCCACCGGGTCCTGGTCGGCCGCGCCGAGATCGGCGCCGCCTGGTCCAAGCGCTCCAACGAGGGCCGCGATTATCTGGGCCTCAAGCTCGACGATCCGAGCTTCAATGCTCCGATCTACGCCAACCTCTTCGATGACGAAGACGGCGAGGGCTACTCGCTGATCTGGTCCCGCCCCAACGGCCGCCGCGGAGACTGAGGCGGCGTACGAGGCCCCGGCCGAAAGGCCGGGGTCGCCTTCCTGCTCAAATCGCACCCAGTCGCAGATGCGTGCCCCAAATAGTCGGGCCACACCGAAGTCGCGCCCTCCGGCTTTACTGCAAAAGCCAGCCCGCAGAACCTTCGTTTCGTCAGCGACAACGGCTCGATTGCCCGAATCAGCAAGTCGGCGCCAGCGCAACACGGCCCTCCGGCGATGTCTTTGATCTGGCCGAAGCGGTCTAATGCGACTAAAATAGCCGTAGTTCTGGAGCGCGCGCCGGTTGCGATGGGAGGTGATCATGCATGATCACCGCCCGACAATCACGGGCCGCACGCGCGTTGCTGGGTTGGACGCAGGAGACGCTCGCTGACAAGGCCCGCATATCGCTGACAGCGCTCAAACGCCTCGAATCCGAAAGCGGACTCGATGTGTACGAGACGACACGCGATCAGGCACGCAGGGCCTTGGAAGGCGCCGGCATCGTCTTTCTGTCGACCGACCGAGGGCAAGGAGTGCTGCTGGTCGATGATCGCAGAAACAAGCCGAACCGATCTACCGGTTTACGCTGACCCGTGGGCCGCCAGGCCCCTCGTCATTCGCACGGTCGCCATTTCGGACCAAACTTGGTTAATGGACAGGCGTCACGTATCCGCCGAATCTACACCATGATCGAATCATTCCAGGACATCGCGCCGTCGGGGCAAGATCTCACCGACTACGACAAGTCGCACGTCAAACTCTACATGCGCTTGCTGGACGCAGCCGCTGACGGCGCGCATTGGGAAGAAGCCGTGCGGGTGCTGTTCGGCCTCGATCCCGCCCGTGAGCCCGAACGCTGCCGACGCATCCACGACAGCCATCTCGATCGCGCCCGCTGGATGACACATACCGGCTATCGTCACCTCCTGCGACCGGCACACGGCTGACAGGTTCGCAACCCCGTGTGATGCCTTTTCGACATCACGCAATGCCCTCCTCCGGGCTTCCAACATCCTCTTCGCGCAGCGAAAAATCACACGCTCGACTTACGCGCACCACGCGGGGGAGTTGATGCGATGAGGCACGATACATCAGACTGGCGAGACGACCGCAGCTACGACTTCTTCGATACTCTGCCGATCGAAGGTCTCGCCTGGGAATGCCTTCGTAGATACCAGCCGTATCAGGACGATTACGCCGGCCTGGTCGATGCCGGCGTCGAGACACATCCGTTGCCTGACGACATGCAGCAGCGCTGGGGGTTGCGATTTCCCCGCAAGACCAAGTCGTTCTGCCATGCAGCAACAGGTGGTGTGGTCGCCGTCGAACGACCCCGCCGTCCTCTTTCTGACAACCCGGCCGAATTTTCTGCCTTTCGCTTCAAACAGCCTCACCGACAGGTTCGTCGCGGGGCGTGACGGCCCTGAAGGATCATATTCCGGTCTTCCCGACCATGACCTCCAGATTCTCTTTCTTCCCGGCACATCCCCAAACGATCAGCTTGCGGTGGTCATTCCCATAGATGACGACATCCTTGATCGTATCGATGCACTGACACGCCTCTCCCGCGCCTCGCTCCAACGTCCACCGTTGCGCGACACGCGCATGACTGTCGAGCAGCGCCGTCGCTTTCGCCTCAAACTCCGCGCCGCAGATGGCCGCATGAATGGCGCGACCTATCGCGAAATCGCCATCGCAATCTATGGCGCGGCGCGTATCGATACCGAACCCTGGAAGACCTCGCCCCTGCGTGATGCCGTGATCGCCTTCGTCGAAGCCGGAATGGCGCTCATCAATGGCGGCTATTTGCACCTGCTTCGGCATCGCCGTCGCACCTAACCTGTGCGAGCGACCGGGGTGGGTAATTTAGCCAACCCAAGTCCCCCATCCTTCCCGCCGACCGTTCTCCGCCACCGTGGTCGCTGTCAGCCGCTGATCGCCAGCGGCCCCCAGCAACCCCACGGAGGCCCGCCCCATGCGACCCGATACCGCCGCGCTCCCGCCACGTTACCTGCGGACCAAGGAAGCCGCTGAATTTCTCAGCCTGTCCGCCCGTACCCTCGAAAAGCACCGCACCTACGGCACTGGCCCGGCCTACCGCAAACTCGGTGGGCGCGTCGTTTATTCCGTCGACGATCTCGAAACCTGGGCCGAACGCGGGGCAGTGACCTCGACGTCCGATCCGCGCGGCTCCGTGCTTCCCGCAAAGCGCCAGACGCTACCGACCGGCCAGATCGCCGGCCGATACGCACGCTGATCGCGGCTGGTCCCTTTCATGGTGGTGCGGCGTCGTGACCCTTCGGAGCGCGGGCAGCTCGACCTGTTTCGCGCGCTCCCCGGCGACTTCGCCCCACGAGACGCGCAGGATCTCATGGCCTATCCCTTCTTCTCCCTCTCGAAATCGCACCGCATAGCGCCGATCGATTTTTCGGCGGGCGGCGTCTCTATCCGGGTCGAGGCCGTTCCCGATCATGGCATGGCAACGATCTGGGACGCCGACATCCTGATCTGGGCGGCCAGCCAGATCGTTGAGGCCCGCGACGCCGGGCTCCGCACCTCCCGGCTGATGGCGGCGACACCGTATGAGATCCTCACCTATGTCGGTCGCGGCACATCCATGCGCGACTATCAGCGGCTCAAGGCCGCGCTGGACCGGCTGCAATCGACCACCATCTCGACATCGATCCGCCAGCCCACCGAGGGCCGCCGCCACCGTTTTTCATGGATCAACGAATGGCAGGAGCGCACCGAACGCAATGGACGGCCGGACGGCATCGAACTGATCGTCCCCGACTGGTTCTACAAAGCCGTCCTCGATGACGCGCTCATCCTCACCATCGACCCGGCCTATTTCCATCTCACCGGCGGCCTCGACCGCTGGCTCTACCGCATCGTGCGCAAACACGGCGGCCGCCAGCGCGACGGCTGGCGTTTCGACCTGCGCCACCTCCACGTCAAATCCGGCAGTCTGTCGCCGTTCAAACGCTTCGCGTTCGAGCTGCGCGACATCGTGCGGCGCCAGCCGCTACCCGGCTACGTCCTGTCGCTGGAGGTGGAAATGGGCGGGCGAACGCTGCTCGCTTTCGAGCCGCTCGCGGCCTGTGGAAAACCTGTGGACGGGCTCGTGCTATCGGGAACCCGGACTATCGTGCCATCGGGAACCCGAGGCTCGTGCTATCAGGAACCCAAACCGGCCTTAACGTCTGGAAATCGCAGGCGGATTCGCGCCCTTAACTTAGAGTCTAACCAAGAATCTAACCTTGAAGAGCGCGCGCGCGATGTGGAAAACCTCATCCGCGACGCTGCCAGAAGCCTCAGTGTAGCGGCCAAAAAGAGCGTCCCGACCGCACAGTCCGGCCCGCAAAGGGCTTCCGGCAACATCCTGTCATCCAACGTCGGCGATCCCGAAACGCCCCGGCTTCCCCTCGATCCACCGGGGGAACGCCGATGATCGTCGCGCTTCTCAATCAGAAAGGCGGGGTCGGGAAGACGACGCTCGCGCTCCACCTCGCCGGTGAACTCGCCGGGCGCGGCCGGCGTGTCACGCTGATCGACGCGGACCCGCAAGGCTCGGCGCTCGACTGGTCCGAGCAGCGCAGCCATGAGGGCCTGCCACGCTCGTTCGGCGTCGTCGGCCTGGCGCGCGATACGCTCCACAGCGAAGCGCCCGAGCTGGCGCGCGATGTCGATCACATCGTCATCGACGGCCCGCCGCGCGTCGCCGGCCTCATGCGGTCGGCATTGCTCGCCGCCGACCTCGTGCTGATCCCGGTGCAGCCGTCACCGCTCGACGGCTGGGCCTCGGCCGAGATGCTTTCGCTCCTGTCGGAAGCGCGCATCTACCGGCCACAGCTCGTCGCCCGTTTCGTTCTCAACCGCTGCGCCGCGCGCACCGTCATCGCTCGCGAGACGGCCGAGACGCTGGCCGATCACGATCCGCCGGTGCTCGCCAGCACCATCGGCCAGCGCGTCGTCTTCGCCGACGCCGCGCAGTCCGGGCGGCTCGCCTCGGAGATCGACAGCCGCTCGCCCGCCGCCCGCGAAATCGCCGCGCTCGCATCCGAGATCGCGCGGCTGCGCATCGGCGACGGAGGCGCGTCATGACGGTCCGCGTCGAAAAGCGCGGCTTCGCTACGCGCCCCGCCGATCCCGAGCAATGGATCAAGACGGCCGAGAGCCCGCCGCGCGCATCCGAGGCGACCGCCTACACGGCGCGGCTCACCATCGACGTGACGCCCGCGCTGCGCGGTCGGATCAAGATCGCGGCCTTCGGGCGCGGCGTCACCGTCGCCGACATGCTGCGCGAGCTGCTCTCTCGCGAATTTCCCCCGACCCCAGGAGACCGCACATGACCGGCACCGCGGCCCCCCGCGAGCGCGGCGGCCCGATGCCGTTCGCGCTCATCCATGATCGCATGACCCGCGTCGAACTGACGTGGATCGAGAAGAAGATCGAATACTGGATCAGGTTCGGCCAGGCGGCGAACGAACAAATCCTCGACCGTCGCCAGCGCGTTCTCTCTTTCCGGCCGAACACCGTCTTCGCCTTCGTGCGATGGGCGGCGAACGACTTCGGCACGATCATCTCGCGCATCGACATCGTGCGTGCGGTCGAACCGGGCGAGGCTTACCAGACGCTGCCTTTCGTGCGGCCGGGCGGCGAAATCCTGCTGAAGATCGAGGGCTGGCCGAAGGTCGAGGACGTGCTGCGCCACGTCGATGCGATCGAGGCGATCGGCATCGATGCGGACGCCGTTTCGCCGGAGCACTGGCGGCACGTCCACAACCGGATGGCCGCCGCCCATCAGCCGCGCGCCTATACGCTCGAACAGCACCGAGCCTTCCTCCTGCGCAGGAAGGTCCAGCCATGACGCGCGCCAGCCTCGTCCTCGTCACGGCGCTCGCCACGATGGGCGTCGGCTATCCGGCGCTCACGCCGATGCCGATCAAGCTCATGTGGAACGCCTCGGCCAGTGCGCCCATCGGCTTCTACACGATCAACTTCGACGGGCCGTTCGACGTCACCGATCTTGTCGCGGTCGACGCACCCGAACCGCTCGCCACCTTCATGGCCGAGCGCGGCTATCTGCCCAAGGGCGTGCCGCTGCTCAAGCGCGTTCTCGGCGTTTCCGGGCAGACCGTATGCCGCTCGAACCTGACCATCACGGTCGATGGCGTCGAGATGGGCAAGGCGCTGCAGCGTGATCGCGTGGGGCGCGATCTGCCGGCCTGGCAGGGCTGCCGCCGCATCCAGACCGGCGAAGTCTTCCTCATGAACTGGCAGGTCCGCGACAGCCTCGACGGCCGCTACTTCGGCCTGACGTCCACCGACCAGATCATCGGCCACGCGGTCCCGCTGTGGACCGACGAAGACGGCAATGGCCGCTTCGAGTGGCGCGCGCCGACGCGCTGACGGCTTCCCCCATCGGCGGGAGCGGTGCTCGCCGATGCTTTTTCAACGCCACCGCAAAGGAAGCAATCATGCCTCAGATTGGTGAATTCGCGCGCGAAGAGACCGGCTTCACCGGCAACCTTCAAACGCTGTTGCTCGTCCAGGACGTCATCATCGTTCCGGCCGAGCCGTCCGACGCCGAAAACGCACCCGACTATCGCGTTCACGTCTTCGATGCCACGAACAACGAAACAGGCGCGGAGATCGGCGCGGGCTGGAAGCGCACCGGCGAGAAGGCCGGTGAATATGTCGCGTTGCTGATCGACGATCCGACTTTTCCGCAGCCGATCCGCGCCAACCTGTTCCGCGACGACGATTCCGGGAGCGCCTGGTCGCTGCACTGGTCGCGTCCGCGCGACCGAGCCGAGAAGGACTGACCGATGCCTGCTCGCCGTCCATCGACGAGCCATCGGAGTGCGCGCGGGCGGCATAACGCCACCCGTCGCATGGCTCTCTTTCTCCTTTCCGGCCTGATCCTCGCGGCGAGCGCAACCGGCGCTGTTCTTGCACAGTCGGCACCGGCTACACGCATCGCCCCGGTCGATCCGCACGCTGCCCACATCACCGAGGCGGCGCAGCGGTTCGGCATCCCCGAACGCTGGATTCGCGCCGTGCTGCGCGCCGAGAGCGCGGGCGACGTGCACGCGATCTCGTCGGCGGGCGCGTTGGGGCTGATGCAGGTCATGCCCGATACGTGGGCGGGCTTGCGCGCCCGCTACCGTCTCGGCCGCGACCCTTATGACCCGCACGACAACATCATGGCGGGCACGGCCTATCTGCGCGAAATGTGGGACCGCTATGGCGATGTCGGCGCGATGCTCGCGGCCTACAACGCCGGTCCCGGCCGCTACGACGACCATCGCTCGACCGGCCGCGCGCTGCCGGCCGAAACGCGGGCCTACGTCGCCGCGCTCGTGCCGGCTCTCGGCGGCGCGGCTGCACCCGAAACGTCAGTCCGGCGATCCGATCCGCCACCCGATTGGCGTGAGGCGGCGATCTTCGTCGTGCGTTCCGCCGATGCTCACTCCGCAGCGCCGCGGTCGGCCAATGAGCGTTCGGACGAGAGCCGATCCTCCGTCACGGCGAGGCCATCCGGTCCGGCCGCAACATCGGATTCGCCCCTTGTCGTCGCACGCTCCACCCCAGGAGAGCGCCCATGAGCGTGCGGGCCGCCATTCGCACGCAATCGTGTTCCGGCGTGTCAGGGAGGGGGCAAGGGGCAGAGGCAGGCACAACAACCGGACGATGGCGAGATAAAAAGGCGCACGGTGCGCTTCGGTCGGTCGGTTGTTTTTGCTTGGGTTTTCGGCGCGTTTCGCACCGTGCCGCGCTTTCGCGCACCGTGCGCCGCGCGCCCATCTTACTGATTTTCTTGTTCCTTTTGCACCGTGCGGGGCTCCGCCATGGCCGATGACAGCGAAATTCGCGTCCGGCCTGGGCGCATCCGCTCGACCCGCGCACAGCAGGCCCGGCCTTTCATTTCGCAGGCGCTCGCCGCCGCGCAGAAGGCCGGGGGCCGCGTCTCCCGTTCCGGCAAGATCACGCCCGGCAACCGTTCGCGCTTCGGGCGCGGCCAGCGCGCCAGCATCCAGGCCAATCGCCTGCTGACCGGCCGCTCGCGCATCGTCGTCATCAAGACCCGCGTGGTGCGCCATAGCGCGCGCGCCGCGCCGCTGGCTGCGCACCTGACCTATCTGCGCCGCGACGGCGTGACCCGAGACGGGGAGAAAGCGCGGCTGTTCGGCCCTGAAGGCGATAACGTGGACGCCCGCGACTTCGCGGCGCGCTGCGAGGATGACCGGCACCATTTCCGCTTCATCGTCTCGTCCGAGGACGCCGTGGATATGGCCGACCTCAAGGACCACGCCCGCGAGCTGATGGGGCAGATGGAAAAGGATCTCGGCACGAAGCTCGATTGGGTCGGCGTCGATCATTGGAACACCGACAATCCCCACATCCATATCATCCTGCGCGGCCGCACCGACGACGGCCAGGATCTCGTGATCTCCCGCGACTATATCAAGGAGGGAATGCGCGCCCGCGCGCAGGATCTCGTCACCCAGGAACTTGGGCCTCGCACCGATCTGGAGATCAACCGCAATCTGGAGCGGCAGGTCGAAGCCGAACGCTGGACGCAGCTCGACCGGCAGCTTGTCCGCGACGCCGGCAAGTCGGGCATCATCGACCTCGCTCCGCAGCCCGGCCAGCAGCCAGACGAATTTCACGCGCTGAAGGTCGGCAGGCTGCGCACCCTCGAAATCCGTGGGCTGGCCGGACAGGTCGGACACCAGCAATGGTTCATCAAGGCCGAGGCCGAATCCACACTTCGCGAACTCGGCGAGCGCGGCGACATCATCAAGCGGATGCACCGGGCGCTCACCGAACGCGGCATCGAACGCGGCTCGGCCAGCTATGTCCTCGCCGGGGAGAGCCTCGATGTTCCCGTTATCGGCCGCCTGGTCGAACGCGGCCTTGACGACGAGCTGAAGGGAACGGCCTACGCCGTGGTCGACGGTGTGGACGGCCGCACCCATCACATCAGGCTGCCGCATCTCGACGCCACCGGCGACAGCCCGCCGGGATCGATCGTCGAGCTGCGCGCCTACGAGGACGCGAAAGGCGAGCACCGTGTCGCGCTCGCCGTCCGCTCCGATCTCGATCTCCAGCATCAGGTGAGCGCCACCGGCGCAACCTGGCTCGACCGGCAATCCATCGCCCGCGAACCCGTCGCCATGTCGGACGGCGGTTTCGGCGCCGAAGTGCGGGACGCGATGCGGCAACGCACGGAGCATCTGGTCGGCGAAGGTCTCGCCGAGCAGCAGGGGCGCCGCGTCATCTTCAACCGCAACCTGATCGATACGCTCCGCCGCCGCGAAGTCGATGCCGTGGCCAGCAGATTGGCGAAGGAGACCGGCCAGCCATTCAAGCCGGCCGAAAGCGGCGAATATGTCGCCGGCACCTATCGCCAGCGCCTGACGCTCGCCTCCGGCCGCTTCGCCATGATCGACGACGGCCTCGGCTTCCAGCTCGTGCCCTGGTCGCCATCCCTCGACAAGCAGCTCGGCCGCCACGTCTCCGGCGTCGCCCGCGACGGCGGCGGCGTCGATTGGGATTTCGGCCGCAAGCGCGGGCTCGGCCTCTAGCCTCAACCAGAAAGGAACATCGCAATGTCCGCGACCAAAATCCTCTGGGGACAGATTCTGATCGTCCTCCTCATCGTCCTCTCCACCACCTGGGGCACGACCGAATATGTCGCCTGGAGCCTCGGGTTTCAGGCGCAGCTCGGGCCGCCCTGGTTCGTCCTGTTCGGCTGGCCGTTCTACCATCCACCCGCCTTCTTCTGGTGGTGGTTCTCCTATGATGCCTATGCGCCGGAGATCTTCACCCAGGGCGCGTTCATCGCCGCGTCCGGCGGCTTCATCGCCATCGCCGTCGCCATCGGCATGTCGGTCTGGCGGGCGCGCGAAGCCAAGGACGCCGCGACCTATGGCTCGGCACGGTGGGCCGAGAAGGAAGAGGTGAAGGCTGCGGGGCTGCTCGATCCCGATGGCGTCATACTTGGCCGCTACGAGCGTGAGTATCTGCGCCATGACGGGCCGGAGCATGTGCTGTGCTTCGCCCCGACGCGATCGGGCAAAGGCGTCGGCCTTGTCGTGCCCTCGCTCCTGACCTGGCCCGGCTCGGCCATCGTCCACGACATCAAGGGAGAGAACTGGACGCTGACATCCGGTTTCCGCTCACACCACGGCCGCGTGCTCCTCTTCGATCCGACCAATCCGAAATCCTCGGCCTACAATCCCTTGCTCGAGGTGCGGCGCGGCGAATGGGAAGTGCGCGACGTGCAAAACATCGCCGATATTCTGGTCGATCCCGAAGGGAGCCTCGACAAGAGAAATCACTGGGAAAAGACCTCCCATTCGCTGCTCGTCGGCGCAATCCTCCACGTCCTCTACGCCGAGCCGGAAAAGACGCTCGCCGGTGTCGCCAACTTCCTCTCCGATCCGAAGCGCCCCGTCGAATCCACGCTGCGCGCCATGATGAAGACCGCCCATCTCGGCGAGGACGGGCCGCATCCCGTCGTCGCCAGCGCGGCGCGCGAGCTGCTGAACAAATCCGACAACGAGCGCTCCGGCGTCCTGTCCACGGCCATGTCGTTCCTCGGCCTCTACCGCGATCCCGTCGTCGCCGAGGTGACGCGGCGCTGCGACTGGCGCATCAGCGACGTCGTAGGCGGCGCGCGGCCGACGACGCTCTACCTCGTCGTGCCGCCGTCCGACATCAACAGAACAAAGCCGCTGATCCGGTTGCTGCTGAACCAGATCGGCCGTCGTCTGACCGAGGATCTGCAGGCGAAGGGCGACCGTCACCGCCTGCTCTTGATGCTGGATGAGTTTCCGGCGCTGGGGCGGCTCGACTTCTTCGAGAGTGCGTTGGCCTTCATGGCGGGTTACGGTCTCAAAGCCTTCCTGATCGCCCAATCACTCAACCAGATCGAAAAGGCATACGGCCCCAACAACTCCATTCTCGACAACTGCCATGTGCGCGTTTCCTTCGCCACGAACGACGAGCGCACCGCCAAGCGCGTGTCCGACGCGCTGGGCACCGCGACCGAAATGAAGGCGATGAAGAACTATGCTGGGCATCGGCTCTCGCCATGGCTCGGCCATCTGATGGTCTCGCGATCGGAGACCGCCCGCCAGTTGCTGACGCCCGGCGAGATCATGCAGCTTCCGCCGAGCGACGAAATCGTCATGGTCGCCGGCACGCCGCCGATCCGGGCGAAGAAGGCGCGCTACTATGAGGATGCCCGTTTCCGCGAGCGCCTGCTGTCGCCCCCCGAACTGAAACGTCCCGACAAGCCTCGCCCCGACGACTGGAGCAGCCTGCCGATCCCGGCGAGGCCGGAGGCGCTGGACGGGAAGCCTGCCGACCTGTCCGACGACGAAGACACCACCGATTCCGAACGCCGGCTGCAACCCGAACTCAGCCGCGCCAAGCCGGCGGAAAAGAAAGAACCCATCGCCAACGAGTTCGAAATCGAGCTTCCCGACGACACCGATGAGGACGCCATGCGCAATCGGCGGATGATCAGTCAGGTTCAGGGTGTCGCGCGCCAGGTGTCGCTCGACCCCGATGACGGCATGGACCTGTAAGCGCCATGACCAGCCATCGGAAAAAGTCGAAGTTCACGGTCTATCTGGACCCCGACGTGACGCAGGCGCTGGCGGATTTCGCGGCGCGCCGGGATCAATCGCAATCCATGATCGCCGAGGCCGCCATTGCATCCTTCCTGTCGCCGGACGATGCCGAGCGGCGCGAGGCGGTCGTCGCCAAGCGCCTCGACCAGATCGACCGCCGCATGACCCGCTTGGAGCGGGACGTCGGCATCGCTGTCGAAACGCTGGCGGTGTTCATCCGGTTCTGGATCACGACCACGCCGGCCTTGCCGGAGCCTGCGGCGCAGGCGGCACGCGCCAAGTCAGCCGAGCGGTATGAGGCTTTCATCACCGCGCTCGGCCGGCGCCTCGTCAAAGGGCCGAAGCTGCGACAGGAGATCCCCGAAGACGTCTCCGAGTCGGACCCCTGACGATCTCGCGCGTCATCTGGTGAGCCCGGCGACGGCATCAAGATCAGGGCTCCACCGCCGTTCTCCTGTATTTGCACGCCACGCTACTACTACGACCGATACTTGTTGAACCCGCCCGATTTCGGGCTCTTTTAATTGACCCCATTCCGGGGACTGTCTGTCGCGCCTCGTGAACGAACGGGGCCGACATGACTGCCAACCACCAAAAACCAGAAGCCATTGCACGCGGCGCGCGGATGCTGCGCACGGCGCTTGGTCCGGCCATCGCCCGGTTTCTTGAAGAGCCCGCCGTCGTCGAGGTGATGCTGAACCCGGATGGCCGTATCTGGGTCGATCGGCTGTCCGAAGGTCTAGCCGATACCGGCGAGACGATGTCACCCGCCGATGGCGAACGCATCGTGCGCCTGGTCGCCCATCATGTCGGCGCGGAAGTCCACGCCCGAAGCCCTCGTGTCTCGGCTGAACTGCCCGAGACCGGCGAACGCTTCGAGGGGCTGTTGCCGCCTGTGGTCACTGCCCCGGCCTTCGCCATCCGCAAGCCCGCCGTCGCCGTCTTCACTCTCGACGACTATGTGGCCGCCGGCATCATGTCCGGCGATCAGGCGGAAGCGTTGCGCTCGGCTGTCACCTCCCGCGCCAACATCCTCGTCGCTGGCGGCACCTCGACCGGCAAGACCACGCTGACCAATGCGCTGCTGGCGGAAGTGGCGAAGGGCACCGATCGCGTCGTCATCATCGAAGACACCCGCGAACTGCAATGCACCGCCCCGAACCTTGTCTCCATGCGCACCAAGGACGGCGTCGCCACACTCTCCGATCTCGTCCGGTCCTCACTGCGCCTGCGGCCCGACCGCATCCCGATCGGCGAAGTACGCGGGGCCGAAGCGCTCGATCTGCTCAAAGCCTGGGGCACCGGCCACCCAGGCGGCATAGGCACCATCCACGCAGGCACCGGCATCGGGGCTCTGCGCCGGCTCGAACAGCTCATCCAGGAAGCCGTCGTCACCGTGCCGCGCGCCCTGATCGCCGAGACCATCGACCTTGTCGCCGTCCTTTCCGGCCGCGGCTCCGCGCGCCGGCTCGTCGAACTCGCCCGCGTCGAAGGGCTCGGCGCCGACGGCGACTACCGCATCACCCAAGCCATCCCTTTGGCCATCCCCACCAGCACAGGAGAATCCGCATGATCCACACCACCATGCGCGTGCGTCGCATGATCGCGACCGCCGCCGCCTTCACCTACGTCAACCTGATCCTCATCCCGGCCGCCCACGCGTCCGGTTCGTCGATGCCGTGGGAAGCGCCGCTTCAGAAAATCCTCCAGTCGATCGAAGGGCCAGTGGCCAAGATCGTCGCCGTCATCATCATCATCGCGACCGGCCTGGCGCTCGCTTTCGGCGATACCTCGGGCGGCTTCCGCAAGTTGATCCAGATCGTCTTCGGCCTGTCGATCGCCTTCGCGGCCAGCTCGTTCTTCCTGTCCTTCTTCTCGTTCGGCGGCGGGGCGCTTGTCTGATGGCGGGCTTCGAGCAACTCGACGTGCCGGGCTTCACCGTCCCGGTCCACCGCGCGCTGACCGAGCACATTTTGCTCGGCGGCGCTCCGCGTTCCATTGCGATCTTGAATGGGACGCTGGCCGGGGCCGTGGGCCTCGGCCTGCGCCTCTGGCTGGTTGGACTGCTCATCTGGGCTGTCGGGCATTTCGCGGCGGTCTGGGCCGCCAAGCGCGATCCGCTCTTCGTCGAGGTCGGCCGCCGCCATCTGCGCATCCCCGGTCAGCTGTCGGTCTGAGGGAGGCACAATCATGATGAACCTTGCCGAATATCGCCGCACCGCCAGCCGCCTGGCCGACTTCCTGCCATGGGTCGCGCTCGTCGCCGAAGGCGTCGTGCTGAACAAGGACGGCTCGTTCCAGCGCACGGCGCGCTTTCGCGGTCCCGATCTCGATTCCGCCGTCGCGGCCGAGCTGGTCGCCGTCGCCGGACGCATCAACAACGCCTTCCGCCGTCTCGGTTCCGGCTGGAGCATTTTCGTGGAGGCGCAGCGCTCCGAAGCTGCGACCTATCCCGCGAGCCAGTTTCCCGATCCGGCCTCCGGCCTGGTCGACGCCGAGCGCAAGGCCGATTTCGAGGAAGCCGGCGCGCATTTCGTGTCGTCCTACTTCCTCACCTTCCTGTTCCTCCCGCCAGCCGGGGAAGCGGCACGCGCCGAGACATGGCTTTACGAGGGCCGCGAGCGCTCCGGCGTCGATCCGCATGAGATCCTGCGCACCTTCACCGATCGCACCGACCGCGTGTTGGCATTGCTCGATGGATTCATGCCGGAATGCGCGTGGCTCGATGATAGCGAGACGCTGACCTATCTGCATTCCTGCGTTTCCACGAAGCGCCATCGCGTTCGCGTGCCGGAAACGCCCATCTATCTCGACGCGCTTCTGGCTGACCAACCGCTCATCGGTGGACTGGAGCCGCGCCTTGGCAACGAGCATCTGCGCGTCCTCACCGTCACCGGCTTTCCGACCGCGACGACGCCCGGCCTGCTGGACGACCTTAACCGCCTGGCCTTTCCCTACAGGTGGAGCACCCGCGCGATCCTGCTCGACAAGGTGGATGCGACTAAGCTGCTGACCAAAATCCGGCGGCAATGGTTCGCGAAGCGCAAGAGCATCGCGGCCATCCTCAAGGAAGTGATGACCAACGAGGCGTCGGCGCTTGTCGATACCGACGCCGCGAACAAGGCGCTCGACGCCGATATGGCCTTGCAGGAGCTTGGGGCCGACGTGGCGGGCATGGCCCATGTGACGGCCACAATCGCGGTATGGGACGCCGATCCGCGTCTTGCCGACGAGAAATTGCGCCTTGTCGAGAAGGTCATTCAGGGCCGCGACTTCACGGCCATGGTCGAGACCGTCAACGCCGTGGACGCCTGGCTCGGCAGCTTGCCCGGCCATGCCTATGCCAACGTCCGTCAGCCGCCCATCAGCACTTTGAATCTCGCCCACATGATCCCGCTTTCAGCGGTGTGGGCGGGGCCGGAACGGGACGAGCATTTCGGTGCGCCCCCCTTGCTTTACGGCAAGACCGAAGGCTCGACCCCGTTCCGGTTATCCCTTCACGTCGGCGACGTCGGCCACACTCTCGTCGTCGGTCCGACCGGCGCGGGGAAGTCCGTCCTGCTCGCGCTCATGGCCTTGCAGTTCCGCCGCTACGACCGTGCCCAAGTCTTTGCGTTCGATTTCGGCGGCAGCATCCGCGCTGCCGCGCTCGCCATGGGCGGCGACTGGCACGACCTTGGCGGCGGGCTGACCGAAGGTTCTGACGCTTCCGTATCGCTCCAGCCGCTCGCGCGCATCCACGACACTTACGAACGCGCCTGGGCCGCCGACTGGATCGTGGCAATCCTGATGCGCGAAGGCATCGCGATCACGCCGGAGGTGAAGGAACACATCTGGACGGCGCTGACCTCGCTGGCCTCCGCGCCCGCCGAGGAACGCACCATCACCGGCCTCGCGGTGCTGCTGCAATCCAACGATCTTAAACAAGCCCTTCGCCCATATTGCGTCGGCGGTCCCTACGGCCGGCTGCTCGACGCCGAGGCTGAACACCTCGGTTCGGCCGACGTGCAGGCATTTGAAATCGAAGGCTTGGTCGGGACCGGCGCGGCCCCAGCCGTGCTTGCCTATCTGTTTCACCGCATCGGCGACAGGCTGGATGGGCGGGCGACGCTGCTCATCATCGACGAAGGCTGGCTGGCGCTGGACGATGAGGGATTCGCTGGCCAGCTTCGCGAATGGCTCAAAACGCTGCGCAAGAAGAACGCCAGCGTCATCTTCGCTACGCAGAGCCTGTCCGACATTGACGGCAGCAACATCGCGCCGGCGATTATCGAGAGCTGCCCGACGCGGTTGCTCCTGCCGAACGAACGCGCCATCGAACCGCAGATTACGGCGATCTATCGCCGCTTCGGCCTCAATGACCGCCAGATCGAGCTAATCGCCCGCGCGACGCCCAAGCGGGATTACTACTGCCAAAGCCGCAGGGGCAACCGCCTGTTCGAGCTGGGCCTGTCCGAAGTCGGGCTCGCGCTCTGCGCCGCATCTTCGAAATCCGACCAGACCCTCATTGCGAACCTGATCGCCGAGCACGGCCGCGACGGCTTTCTCGCCGCGTGGCTTCGCGCCCGCGATGCCGGATGGGCCGCCGATCTCATTCCGAACTTCCCCCAAGCCGAAAAGGAGTCCTGACCATGAATACCCGTCGTTTCCGCTCGCGCGCCATCGTGCTTGCCGCAACCATGCTTGCCGTCTCGCCTATGCTGGCGACGCAGGCCCATGCGCAATTCGGCTTCGGCCGGATCGTCTATGACCCGACGAACTACGCGCAGAACCTTCTTACCGCCGCGCGCACGCTGGAGCAGATCAACCACCAGATCACCTCGCTTCAGAACGAGGCGACCATGCTCATCAATCAGGCGAAGAACCTGGCGAGCTTGCCATACTCGGCGCTTCAGACGTTGCAGCAGAATGTGCAGCGCACCCAGCAGCTTCTTGGGCAGGCGCAGAATATCGCGTTCAACGTCGGTCAGGTCGATCAGGCGTTCCAGAGCCAATACGGAAATGTCTCGCTGTCGGCCACCGACGCGCAACTGGTGGCGGGGGCGCGTGACCGCTGGAAGAACACGGTTGGCGGCTTGCAGGACGCGATGCGTGTTCAGGCCGGTGTCGTTGGCAACATCGACGCTAACCGCACGCAAATGTCGGCGCTTGTCGGCCAGAGCCAGGGCGCGACCGGCGCGTTGCAGGCAACACAGGCTGGCAACCAGCTTCTCGCCCTCCAGTCGCAGCAGCTTTCCGACCTGATCGCTCTTCTCGCCGCCAACGGCCGCGCCGGTTCGCTCACCGAGGCCGAGCGCGCCACCGCCGCCGAACAGGGGCGCGAACAGCGCCGCCGCTTCCTGACGCCTGGCTCCGGTTATCAGCCGGGCAACGCGCAGATGTTCAACAACGGCAACTGAGAGCCAGAAGGGGAGCACTGTCATGGACGGCAAGATGCTGGCCCGGCTGGGCGCAATCATATTCGTCGCGGTCGCCATCACGGCGACCGCGATCGAGATGACCCGCAAGGAAGAGGCTCCGGCATCCTCGCCGGTCAGCCTTCATGAGCCCTCGCGCGATCCGCTGCGCGAGGGCCAACGCCGGTGCCAGCAGCTCGGCCAGAAGGCGGCCGAGGATAGTGAATGCCTGCGCGTCTGGGCGGAGACGCGCGACCGTTTTCTCGGCCGCACGTCCGCACCGTCGTCGCCCACTCCGATCGAAGGGCGCTGATCCATGGGCGGCGCTGGCGTCATCGACAACTTTCTTGGGGTCTTCACCCGCTATATCGACTCCGGCTTCGGGCTTCTGTCCGGCGAGGTCGCTTTCGTGGCGACCACGCTCATCGTCATCGACGTGACGCTGGCCGCGCTGTTCTGGTCGTGGGGCGCGGATGACGACATCATGGCGCGGCTGGTGAAGAAGACGCTGTTCGTCGGCGTCTTCGCCTATCTCATCGGCAACTGGAACAACCTCGCGAAGATCGTCTTCGACAGCTTCGCGGGCCTTGGGCTCAAGGCAAGCGGCACCAGCTTTTCGACCGCTGACCTGATGCGCCCCGGCAAGGTCGCACAGACCGGCCTCGATGCCGCCCGGCCGCTGCTCGAATCCATTTCCGACCTGATGGGCTGGATCGCATTCTTCGAGAACTTCATCCAGATCGCGTGCCTGCTCTTCGCCTGGGCGCTGGTGATCCTCGCCTTCTTCATCCTCGCCATTCAGCTTTTCGTGACGCTGATCGAGTTCAAGCTGTCGACGCTGGCCGGCTTTGTGCTGATCCCGTTCGGGTTGTTTGGCAAAACCGCCTTCATGGCCGAGCGCGTGCTTGGCAACGTGATTTCCAGCGGCATCAAGGTGTTGGTGCTCGCCGTCATCATCGGCATCGGTTCGACGCTGTTCAGTCAGTTTACGGCCGGCTTCGGCGGCTCGACCCCGAGCATCGACGACGCCATGGCCGTCGTCCTCGCCGCTTTGTCGCTGCTCGGCCTCGGCATTTTCGGTCCCGGCATCGCTTCCGGCCTCGTTAGCGGTGGCCCGCAGCTCGGCGCGGGCGCTGCCGTTGGAACCGGCCTTGCTGCTGGCGGCATGGTCCTGGCCGGCGCCGGCGCGGCTGGCCTCGCCGCGAAAGGCGGCGCAGCCGCACTTTCCACAGGTGCTGCCGCCGTGCGTGGCGGCGCGACCTCGGCGGGCGCAGCTTCCGCCGCCTTTAGCCTCGGTTCACTCGGCCAGTCCGGCGCGGCGGGCGTCGCATCTGGCATGGGCGGCGTCGGACGGGCGGCGGGCAGCGCGGCTATGTCGCCGCTTCGTCGTGCGAGCGCCAGCGTAAAATCCAGCTTCTCCGATGGCGTCAAATCCGGGCTCAGTGCGACCGGTGGCACCTCGACCATGGGAACGGTCGGCGGCGCGGCGGAAGCCCCGCCTGCATCGGCTCGGCCCGCCAGTGCGACGCCGGGCTGGGCACAGCGGATGCGCCAGTCCGGCCACACCATCCAGACAACCGCCCACGCCGTCCGCTCCGGCGACAGCCACGGCTCCGGTTCTTCCGTCAACCTCTCTGAAAGTGACCGCTCATGAATCTCTTCAAGCGTCCCGCCGCGCACTACGGCAAAACACCCCAACCCGAGACCCCCTATCAGAAGGCCGCACAGGTCTGGGACGAGCGTATCGGCTCGGCGCGCGTTCAGGCGAAGAACTGGCGCCATATGGCCTTCGGCTCGCTGGTTCTCTCCGCCGGCTTTGCCGCCGCGCTCGTCTGGCAGTCGGTCCAGGGGACCGTCGTTCCGTGGGTGGTACAGGTCGACAATCTCGGCCAGGCGCAAACCGTCGCGCCTGCCACCGCCGACTTCCGCCCGACCGATCCGCAGATCGCCTGGCATCTCGGCCGCTTCATCGAGCAGGTGCGCAGCATCCCCGCTGATCCGATCATTGTCCGGCAGAACTGGCTTCGCGCCTATGAATGGACCACCGATCGCGGCGCGGGCGCGCTCAACGACTATGCCCGCACCAACGACCCGTTCACCAAGGTCGGCAAGCAGCAGATCGCCGTGGACGTTTCGAGCGTCATCCGGGCTTCCCCCGACAGCTTCCGTGTCGCGTGGACGGAACGGCATTTTGAGAACGGCCAGCTCTCCGGCACGCAGCGATGGACCGCGATCCTCACCATCGCCGTGCAGCCGCCACGTGATGCCGAACGGCTGAAAGCCAATCCGCTCGGAATCTACGTCAACGCCATCAACTGGTCGCGAGAGATGGGCCAATGAAGCTTGCGCCCCGCAAATCCGCAATCGCCGCCGTATTGCTCTCCGCGACCATGCTCGCCGGCTGCGCTTCGACCAAGCCGCCGCAGATCAGCTATGACAATAGCGTCCCGCCGCTTCCGGCCATTCCCGCAGCCGTGACGGACGAGCGGCTGAAGCCGCTGCATGTTCCTCCGGCCTGGACCGTGGCGCGTGGCGGCCAGACCGCCAGCACAGCGACCGGCCGTGTCGAGAACGCCAATGCGGCGGCCCGCGTCCAGCCGCGCCGCGAAGGCTACTTCAACGCCATTCAGGTCTATCCGTGGTCGGAAGGCGCGCTCTATCAGGTCTATGCCGCACCGGGGCAGATCACCAATATCGCGCTTGAGCCGGGCGAAAATCTGACCGGCGCGGGACCGATCGCGGCCGGCGACACTGCCCGCTGGATCATCGGCGACACCGAATCCGGCTCCGGCGTCGCCCGCCGCGTGCATGTGCTGGTGAAGCCCACACGCGCCGACATCACCACCAATCTCGTCATCACCACCGACCGGCGCACCTACATGGTCGAGCTGCGTTCGGGCGAGAAACCCTATATGCCCGCCGTCTCCTGGTCTTATCCGCAGCCCGTAGGCGGGGGGCGTCAGGCCGTTCCGGCAACGCCGGTCATTCCGGTCGTCGCCGCGCGCAACTACCGCTATGGCCTGACCGGCAGCAGCAATCCGCCATGGAAGCCTGTCGCCGTCTATGACGACGGCCGCCGGGTCTATGTCGAGTTTCCGCGCGGGATCGTACAGGGCGAGATGCCGCCGATCTTCGTCATCGGCCCGGAAGGCGAAGCCCAGATCGCCAACAGCCGCATCCATCAACACATCCTGATCGTCGATCGCCTGTTCGGCGCGGCAGAGCTGCGCCTTGGCGGCGGCGACCGTCAGCAGACCGTCAGGATCGTCCGAACCGACGGGAGGCCGCAATCATGACCGAGACCGATACCAACGCCGCGCCGATGCGCCTGCGCGCCGAAGCCCCCCGCGTCACCCGCCTGTCGCGCAAGATGCTCGCCAGCGTCGCCGCCGTCGCCCTGGTCGGCATCGGCGGGGCGCTGATCTACGCTCTTCAGACCCGTGGCCCAGGCGATGGCGGAGAAGAACTCTATTCCACCGCCAACCGGCAGACCGCCGATGGTCTCGCCGGCCTGCCGCGCGACTACACCGGCCCGGTCCTTGGGCCGCCGCTGCCCGGCGATCTCGGCGGGCCGATCCTTTCCGCGCAGAATGCCGGCCAGCCTGTCGTGCCGCCCGTCGTGCCAACGCCCGGCGTCGACGAAGCCGAACAGCGCCGCCGCGCCGAGGAAGAGGCCGCGCGCCTCAGCACCGTCTTTTTCCAGTCACGACAGGGATCGACGGCCGCAGCAACACCGGGCGCAATGCCGGGCCTCGATCTCGGCGGCGTGGCCGGACAGCCAGCGACCGCACAGGACCGGCAGCTTGCCTTCCTCAATGCGGCGGCCGACCGGCGCACCGTGACGCCGGATCGCGTCACGCCGCCGGCGTCGCCCTTCGTGCTTCAGGCCGGGGCTGTCATCTCGGCGGCGTTGATTACCGGCATCCGCTCCGATCTTCCCGGTCAGATCACCGCGCAGGTCACGGAGAACATCTATGACAGCCCGACCGGAAGCATCCTGCTCGTGCCGCAGGGAACGCGGCTCATCGGCCAGTATGACAACAGCGTGCAGTTCGGGCAGCGCCGCGTGCTGCTTGTCTGGAACCGCCTCATCATGCCGAATGGCCGCTCCATTGTTCTTGAGCGCCAGCCGGGCGCGGACACGCAGGGCTATGCCGGTCTGGAGGATGGCGTCGATTATCACTGGTGGGATCTCGCCAAGGCCGCGGCGCTCTCGACGTTGCTCGGCGTCGGCGCGGAACTCGCCACCGACGACAATGACCGACTGATCCGCGCCATCCGCGACGGCGCGCAGGAGACCATCAATCAAGCTGGTCAGCAGATCGTCCAGCGCCAGTTGCAGGTCGCGCCGACCCTGACCATCCGGCCCGGCTTCCCGGTCCGCGTCATCGTCACGCGCGACCTGGTGCTCGAACCCTACAGGAGCTGACCATGACGAAGTTGAAGCTCGGCCCGATCATGGAGGAAAAGCCGGTCAAGGCCACGCTGGAGCTACCGGCGGCGCTGCATCGCGATCTCATGGCCTATGCTGAGGTGCTGGGACGACAGACTGGGCAGCCGGTGCGCGATCCTGTACAGCTCATCGTACCGATGCTGGAACGTTTCATTGCGACCGATCGCGGATTCGCCAAAGCCCGCCGAACGAAACCCGGCGGCGATGCTGGCTCATAATGCTGCACCCTGACGACGCGCCATCATCTTCGCCATGCTGACAAAGCGCCTGAGCGCCGGGTTATCGTTCTTCGGCGACCACACGCCACTGAAGGGAAGAACCTCTCCGGTGATCGGCCTGTAACAGATACCCGGCACATAGGCCGCCGTCGTTGCCTCGCTGGTCACGGTAAGCCCGCTACCTATTGCGACAAGCGTCAGCAGATTATCGCGCCCGACAAACTGCGATTGAATCTTCGGGTGGTGGCCGAGGTCAGCGACCCGCTGCACGAGATAGTCATGGACCTCCTGCCCCGGAGGCGCGTCGCTCACGATGAACGTCTCGTTTGCGAGATCGTGCCAGCTCACTTCGTCCCTTTGAACTAGCGCATGCGCTTCGGGCAGCACCACGAAAACGCGCTCGGACCAAAAATGCGCTGTTTCGCATCGCGGCCATTCTGAGGTGCCGGTCAGAAAGGCGATGTCCAATCGGAACTGCCGGATCGCCGCGACATGCTCTGCCGGATTGCCGTCCGCGACCTCAAGATGGACGCCCGCATGCTCTTCGGCGAAGCGCCGCAGCAGATCGGGGAGAAAACCGGACGCGAGCGACGAGAAAATGCCTATGCGGAGATGACCTTCTTTGGCACGGCCCACCGCATCCACGATCTCGGCACCTTCGTTGATATAGCGAAGAACCTTTCGAGCTCTGGATAACAACCGCTGCCCTGCCACCGTTAGGCACACACCCCCACTATGACGGTGGAACAACGCCGAGCCGAGCCCGTCTTCCATGTCGCGAATCCGGCGACTGATCGTAGACTCCTGCACACCAAGCGCCGCACCCGCCTTTCGAAAGCTTCCATGATCTGAAGCGGCAACGAAGTAACGCAGATGTCGAAAGTTCATACACTCACCTGAAGTTCGTCCTGCTAGATCCTTTTCCTGATTGCTTGAGGGAATCGCTGGGAAACCCGCTAACACGAAATTCTAACGCCGTTACAAAGTCCGAAATGGCGTTCCCTGACGCGCAGAGAACGCCAATCGGGCGTTATTCCACCGACTTTTCTATGAAGCCGAGGGTATTGGCGTTCTCGACAAGCGTCCGCACCTTGGCTCGGTCAAGACCGCCGGGCACATCCGCTTCGATCTCGAGTCTGAGCTTGACCTGACTACCGGGCAGCGTCGTGAGCTGTTCGACGATCGCTTCGACGATCTGATGGATGTCCCGCGCAGGCCTCTCCGGTGAGATCATTACCGCGCCGATGAACCGCGTCGGCCTTCTTTCGACGGGCGACCCGGCAGTGGGGCTGTCCGTGGATTGACCGCTGGGGAGTGCTGGGCTGTCGCCAGGCACCACAGGCGCGTCACCAGATCCGGGCTGCGCCGGCGCTGGACGATGCGCTTCGGCGACATCGGGTTTGACGATGACGCTGTCGCTGTCGATGACCACCGGCGCGTGGCCGGCCCGTTCGATCGCCAGCCCCAGATAGGTATCCGACTTCTCGTCCCATCGCTCGGCATAGGAGAACGGCCCTGGCAGCATCCCGCTCACGGCGGCCTGCACGGCCTTGACCAGCACGTCCTGTCCCTTGAGGCGTGGCAGGTAGATATAGCGGTTGAGATATTCCCGCAGGTCCTTCAGCGACAGGTGCGGTTTGTCATTCCAAATATACTTCTGAAGATCGCGGTCGAGACGCGACGGCCCCAGTTCGATAAGCAAGCCTTCTTCGGCCACCAGCTTCTTGCTGGCTCTCGCCAGCAACCCGTCCTGGGCGGGAATCTTGCCTGACACCCATTCCCAATCGGCCTGGGCGCTCTCCTGCACTGGGTAGTGCAGATAACACCACGCCTCCTTCAGACGCGTCTTCATCGTCTCGTTCGCCTCAGCCAGCTTGGCTTTGGCCAGCGCGCTGTCGCTCTGGGTCAGGTTGAGCCGCTCTGTATCGCGAACGATCTCTGTCCAGGCCAGCGAGGCGCGCACGGCGTCTTTCAGATGATCGAGCTGGCGGGTTTCCGCAGCGATGAACACCAGCATGTTGCGATAGACGCGCGGTGTGCTGCCGCGCTGCATGAGGATGTCCTTCGCTTCGACCAGCGCATCGGACCCATCACGTCCGCTGTGCGGATATTTGACGCCGAGCACCACGGCGCGCACGCCGCCGGCTTCATCGGGAACTTCGGCCGAGGACGCAGGCGCCACCTGAACGGCGTCGAAATGCCCGCGATCGGTGAGGCTATTCACATATTTGCCGAGTTCGGCGTCGATGGTCACATCGACCAGCGCCGCCTCGATCTGCGCCGCCTTGTCCGCCGCGATACGGTTGAGACTCGCCGACATCGAGTACCAGTAGCGGCCGAGATCGGCGTGCATGAATTTGGCCTGATTGGTCAGCCGGCGCAGCGCATCGCCGAAGATCGCCGGACGCTCGCCGGGCTGCACGACGCCGAGATTGATCTGCTTGTCATCGAGGCCGGTGTTTTGCTGCTGGTGCGTCGGCGCTGTGCCCATGAAGATCGCACGCGCGACCCGCCTCGTCGCCGAGTAGCGGTTCAGGTTGGGCGCGGATTGATCAACCTTGTAGGGGGTGGACGCCGTGCCATCGACATCGCCGGCGATGATCGATTGCCAGCTGACGTCGAGATAGTGGAGCAGTTCCGGTTCCACGCGCGGCGAACTCACCGCCACGCTGCCTGGCATGATCATCACCGACGGATCGGCGTTCATCCAAAGCTCGTGGATCGCTTGCGCCATCAGGCGCAGAACGCCACGTGTGCGCTGGAACTTTTCGAGCGAGCCCCAGCTCGTATAGAGCTGGTCGAACAGCTCGGGATGGATCGGATAGGCCTTCTCCAGCTTGCGCCGGTAGTCCTCATCGGCGCAGCCCTGCGGGAAATCGTTGGCGTTCTCGCGATAGAGCTTGGCGAATTGCTTGAGCGTATTGTCACGGTGATGGAACTTGTCGCCGGGGATTTCCTTGAACAGCCGCCGCCGGACGATCTCGTAGCTCTCTTCCTGGCTTGCCGGACGCCATGAGGACTCCACACGGCTGAACGTCTGCTTCAGACGCGCGAGCGCTTCCTGGCCGCCTTCGCCGCCGACCTCGATCTGCGACGCCGGCAAGGAGGCGACCAACAAGGTGCCGGGACTGGCCTTGACCGCCTCGGTCAGCGACTGGACGAAGGAGAGATTGGCGTCGAACGACCCCGACGGCAGCCCCTCGACCTTGTAGATTTGCCGCAGATAGGCGACCCACTCGTCGATCAGGATCAGGCACGGCGCGTATTTGTTGAAGAGGGTTTCAAGCAGATGCGAGCCCGGCGCGATGCCGCTGGCGTCATTCTCCGCCACCATGGCGAAGCCCTCGGCGCCACCGAGCTGCCAAGCCAGTTCCCCCCACGTTGTGCGGATCTTCAGGCCGCCATCGGCATTGAGGACGTCCTGCGGTCCGCGCGACGTGCCAACCAGCACCGCCCGGTTGACGCCCTTGGGAACGGTCAGCCCCTGCTTGTCGAGCAACTGGTCGAGTCCCGACAGGTCCTGCACCGGCGTCGGGCCGGCCATGTGATAGAGCGCCAGCATCGAGTGGGTCTTGCCGCCGCCGAAATTGGTTTGCAGTTCGACGACCGGATCGCCGCCGCTGCCGGACAGCCGCTTGGCGGCGCCGATCAGCAGTGCGCTCAACCCTTCCGTCAGATAAGTGCGGCTGAAGAACTGCTTAGGATCGCGGTACTCCGGGGGCGCGCTGCCGGAGTGGACTTTGGCGAGGTCGGCGGCGAACTCGGCTTGCTGAAACTCGCCGGTGGCGACGTCCTGGTGCGGCTCGACCACCTCGCGCCACGGCAGCAGGCCCGCGACCGTCTCGACCGAGATGTCGAGGCGCTGAGTCTTCCGCCGCTCCTCATTTCGTGCCAACTCGCTGAACTTCGTGCGCAGGATGGTGTCGCGCATTTTCGAGAGCTGTTCGGCGGTCTCGCCAGCGCTGATCGCCTCCATGAGACGGCGCATCGTATCGAGGGCGCGCTCGGCATCATCGTAGGTGAAGTTCTCATTGTGCGAGAGCTTGTTGCGCACATCGCCCAGCTCATTCACCAGCGATCGTTCGGCACGACCAAGGACGGCCTTGAACGCTTCGGACCAGAAACGGTCCATTGCGTTGAACAGCGCGGCCTGATCCCAGCCGACTTCGCCGTTGCTGTTGGGGCGCAGGTTCGGCAGCTTCTCCAGAACCTGGACCTGCCAGTGCCCCTTGAGAGAGGTTTCGAGCCGCTTTTCGACGAAGGGGATCAGCGCCGACGGCAGCAGTTCCATACCCTCGAACACATATTGGCGCGTACTTTTTGCCACGTTCTATACCCCTTCAAATATCCAGCCGGATCTGACGATCCCCGCTCGTGTCGTGGATGGCCGCCGCCGCCTTGGTCAGTTCCGTCCAATCGGCGATCAGGGCGTTGTAGGCTGTGGCCTCCTTCGCATCCTTCCGCTTGTTGGCGCTGATGTCATAGAGGCAGTAAGCGAGATCCTTCACGGCCTCGGCCTGGGTGTTGATCTTCTTCAGTAGGACGGCGGTGTCGTTGGAGATGCCGTCCTTCTCGTGCTGTCGGACCAGATGTTGGAGGCACTCCCACACCGTCAGGTGGCGGTCCTCCTCCGGGTTCCAATCGTCGTCCAGTTCGTCGCGCGACAGGATTCGGACCTTGCCGGCGGCGCTTTCGACGATGCCTGCATGTTTGACGCTTTCGACCGAAATCCCGCGCGCGCGGGCGAGGCTGTCAGCGGTTCCATAGTCGCCCTTGGCCATGCCGTGCTGTTCAAACCACGTGATCGCAAAGCGCGTGTCGCCATCGAACTCGCCCTGGATTCCACCAAGGTACTCGTCCAGCTCCTTGTTAATGAGCTGAAGAGCCGTTTTCACACTCATCGGGCTGTCATCGGATTCCAGCACCGCCTTGTAGCGGGAGAACACGCCCATGCCGGGTCCGATGGCCGATTGGGGCATGTCTGCAGGCGCAATGTTGGCGGCCTGAAGCTCGGCAATAGCGGGTGGCAATTCGCGTTTCAACCCGCGAATAAATTCGGCACGAGTGATGATCTCGGCCGTTGCTTCCTTCTTCCGGCAAACGAGGACGACCGAGTTGGCTAATGCGTTGGTGCCAGTGGCAACAATCCTACCAGGGCTTTCAGTTCGCACAGGCCAGGTGCCAACAACTGAGAACCCCGCGTTTATTACCGCCTGCAAAAAGGTTGCCCAGCCAGTTGAGCTGATGCCTTCTTGCTCAACTTCACTTTGCTTGAATGCATAGTATATGGTTGTTGGAAATGCTAAAGAAGCATGACTTGCCATGCGCCCCACGGCAGAACTCATACCTTCTAAGAAAAACGAGTCAGCCGCCTCTTGGGTGCCATATCTATTTCGAGTTGCAACAAGCTCTTCAGCTTTTGGCGTGGATAGAATACTAAAAAGCGATGGATCAACACCCATAAGCGCTCGCCGCAGCCAGACAAAGAAAAAGTCTGATAGGTCGGCATATTCAATATTATCGTAATATGGCGGGTCAGTGGAAATTACTACGCCAGTCGGATAAGGTGCTTCTGTTGCGGATGACTGACATATGCTTCCGATTCTTTCTGCCGGAAGCTCAGAAACGACTTTAGAAATCTTGTCGATCGGCGTAAGCCAATTTCCCGCCGAATCGGAAAAGAAGTTCACTTCAGCGAAATCCCAAGCCATCGGAATGCCTTGACGCGCGAAAGTCTCTCGCAGCGCGCCCCGATCACTCATCCAACTGGTTACGCTTGATCCCAGATTTGTTAATTTGGAGATGGCAAAAGCGAGATAGACACTTACGGCCTCGGCATATGCGAAGGCCCCTCTTGCGCCGCTCACAAGTTGTTCCGCTCCTGGCGCTAATCCGCTTCTCTCACCTGCACTTTGAATTTCATTCCTGACCTCTTTGAGTAATTCGCTAAATGTAAGAAGCGCAACCCTTTGACGGTTAGTGAAATAGTCTGCGAAGGTATTGAACCCGTAGCGCCGCCCTTGCGCGTTGCTGGCGAAGGTGCCTCGGCATGGAACTTGTAAATGGCTGACATCAAATTCCTGCACCAAATTTGCTGCATTTCTAACAGCCTCTGACTGCTCGTGAGCATTGGCATCTACGTAGATTCTCCCGCCTTTACCTTCCGCAACAATTGCCAGGAGTTTCTGCCCCACCTTTCCCGCAGCGGCCTGCTTGTCCACGTAGGATCCAGAGATCGGCGTCTCAGAGAGAAGGCAGCGAAACACGGCGCGCCCAGCCTTGGTGCCATCTTTTGCCTTGGCTATTTCCGCCTTCGTGCCGCCGTACCTGACCCGATACGTAATTGTCTTGGCTTGTCGGTCGACTATGGGCTCGACCCACGCCTCTTTCCCGGCTTTCGAACTCACGAGGAAGGTCGATGCGATCGGCACCTGAACGTCCGAGAACGCAGGGTCCGGGCTGGGCACCGTCCTTGTCCAAATCCAGGCGATAACGGTTGCCTTGCCGCCACCCCTTTCCTTCGGCAAATCGACCAGCGGGTAGAGATGCCCGATGCGCTCCCACGCCTTCTCGCGCATCCATTCGCCATAGAATTTGACGTCCTCGGCCAGTCCCTCGGCGTTGCGATAGAATTGCCGGTCCATGACGCCGGGATGGACGGGTTTCTTGTCCTTGAACTTCGGCGGGATCTCGATCATCGCCTTGCCGATCATCACCGCCACCGGGTTCAGGTCCGACCCATAGGCGGGCAGGCCGAGGCGTTGCGCCTCGAGCGGAATCGAACCGCCGCCGGAGAATGGATCGTAGACTGGCGGCAACTCCCCGCCGCAGCTCTTGCGAATTTCGGCGCGGGCGCGCTCCAGCACCTCCTCGTTGGTCGAGTTCTCCCAGATCACCAGCTCCTCAATGATTCCGAACAGCCGCTTGCGCTCGATGTCGGCCGCGCAATCCTCCAGTGTCGGCTCTGGCGTATCGGGCACATTCCCCTGCGCGTCGGCCTTGCGGTCGCGCCATACCTTGAGACGCAGAGTTAGGTCCGTCTCGGCCTGCTTACGGATTTTCGCATCCTTCAGCAGCGTGTCTGCATAGCCCGAGGGATCATCGACCAACTGCGCGAACAGCACCGCCCGGCACGCCGCCAGCGGTCGCCGCGCCCACCAGAGATGCAGCGTGGACGGGTGCCCATGCCGGATCGACTTTTCGCGTGCGGAGGCAGCGTTGATCGCTTCGAGCGGGATCGCAACCTCGATCAGTTTCTTCTTCGTGTTAGTCGTCGAGGTCATAAACAAGCCTGTACGTTGCGGGGTGGATGGTAAGCTCGCCGTCGTCGCGCAGTGCGCGCAGCCGGACACCCGTCATCTCGACGGTCTCACCCTCGGGGTTGATGAGAATGAAGGAATAGATGTCCGGCTTCTGATCCAGCAGCCCCCAGACATCGGCTTCAAGCTGGAGCGGTTCATGCTCCAGGCAATGTTCCTTCGGGTAATAGTGGCGCAGAATCTCACCGTTGGCCGAACGGCGCTCCCACGGAAAGCGCGTGCCGTTCGCGCGGCCGATCCAGCTACCGTCCGCGTGATAGAAGCGGTCTTCGCCGTCGGCCTTGTAGCCCTGGCCCAACGCAAACCGCGCCATGACGCTCGGACGGGGAGGCTTTGGCGCGGCACTGGACCTGATCGCCACCTCCGTTTCGATCAGCTCTCGATCCAACTCCCCCGTCTGCGGCGCGGGTTCGGGCTGTGCCGCAGGTTCGTCGTCCTTGGTCAGGTGGAGATCATCTACATCGCCGGGCTCGGCGTCGCTACGCGCGTCTTTGGCAACCCCGTCGATGCCATCGTCATCGCTGAGAGCGGTGTCGGGCTGGGCCTCGGCGGTCGACGCGGCGACGAGTTGCTCAGGGGCGAGCGTGAAGTTTTCCTCGAGATATTCCCTAATGTCCTCGGGCGGCCGCTCGAACGCATAGGCCAGCGCCGCACGAATGTCCGCACTCAGGTTCCTGCCGATCTCTTCCGGGACCCGCTTGGCGAGCTTGGCCTTTGACAGCGGACTGACGAACAGCTTGCGCTCGAGCCACAAGATGTCGGTGAGCCGCGCCGTACCTGCGGGGACGCCATCGAGATAGGGAACCGCCTCCAGCTTGTGGGTCTGGACCCAGCTCGTCGCCGCGATCGCTTCCGCCAGCGCCCGCACACGCTCGGTCTCGGCGGCATCGGCAAGCTCAATCCGTCCGAGTTGGGTTCCGAACGCCGTGAGCCAGGCGCGGCGATCTTCCATGCCGGCCAGTAGCGACGGCTGGTTGAAGTGTTCCTCGACGAGGTCCGATAAGGCCGGCAACGCTGAGAATGGCGGCGCCTGCACTGTCTCCCCCGACAGCCGCTGAAAATCGGCGGTCTTGCGCTTGACCCATTCGTGCAGATGGCTCCACCGGAACAGAGTCTGCATGCTCAGGCCATAGGCAAGCGTCTCGACCGGCGCCCACTCGCCCACGAGGTTCAGCCAGTGTCCGCGCTCCTCCCAGATGCGGACCGGGTACCGGACCAGCAAGGTGCGAACACGCCGGGCGTCGTCGGCCGACAGCGCTTTCCCCGAAACCAGAGTGCCCAGCCATTGCAACGCCAGGTCCGCAGAAGGGCGATCCGCAACACCGATACGATGCCAGAGGCTGAGATCGAGCACTGACGCGCGCACGACCGCCGCGCCGGGAACATCCTCCTCGTCCCCCGCCAGGAACACGCCGCCGGACGTCAACCACGTCCCGTCCTGGGCGAGGATCAATTTCTCCGCCTTGAAGGCGTTTCTGATGTCCTGCGCGGCGGCGGTCGAGCATCCGTCGAGCATCTGATCCAGGCGACGATACCACTTCTCGACCTCATGGGCCGGAGCCTTGTCCGATTTCGCCAGGGCGCGCAGCCGGTCGAGCAAACGTCCGGGACCGCTCGGCGTGCTGCGAACCCCAAGAAGGTCGAGCAACGGGCGGGTGGTTTCGCGATCGAGCAGCCCATGCACAAAGGGCTCGACGTCGATCAACGCCTCCGTCTCCGGCGTCCTGCGCACCAGATCCGCCGGGAGCTGCATCATGTTGCGTGTGTCGGGAAGGCAGGGTTTGGCCCGCAGCTTCAGCAGCCAGTCTGGGAGCAGCCGTTCTGATGAGACCGATCGCGTGGACCCCGTGGTCGCCACCTGCGAAAGGCGAGCGCTGACGGCCCGCGACCAATAAGTATCACGTTGATCCAGGATCTTGCCGACGATCTTCGCCCAGATACCTGCGTCAGTCTTCGACAGACTCTCCCAATGCCGCCAATAGTCCGAGGGAAAGTCCCAGTCCTCAATGACGAACTGGTTGGTGACATAAGGATAATAGAGCGCGCTGCGCGCTCCACGCGCTTGCGCCTCCGCTGTAAGTTGCTGTCGCCCGTAAAGGCTCTGCCGCTTCTGCGCCAGCGGCGCCATCGTCTGAAGCCCCGAACGGCCAGACGACACCCAGCGAAGCCAATCCTCCCTGGTGCAGGAATTGAAGCTCGCCACATAGTCGCCGTGCAGGAGCTGCGTCTTTCGGACGGACTCCGGCAGCAACTCCTCCAGCGCGCCATTCTCGTCGAACAACACGTCCTTGCCGATCGGCCGCAGCTTCAGGTCGGCGCAGGCATACCGGAAGGCGTCGCCGATCGTGACGCCCAGCTTGGCCGCGATTTGGGCAAGCTGGACACACTCGGCGAGCTTCGGCTGACCGGAGCTGAAATAATCGGCGGCGACCCGCTCGATCACGGCGTTGACGTCGCTCGTCCCGTCGAGGCCGATCTCCTCCAGCACCGCGAAGGCCGCCTCAACGGGATCGTTGTGGCTTTCGCTCTCCACCTTGTCGCGGCGCTGCTCGGCAAGAAACCGGGGCCAGTTCTGATTGAGGACGATCAGATGGCTGGCGAGAAACTCCCAATCCGCTTCCGACTGAAGCAGCTTCTTCTCGCCTAGCCGCACGATCTCCGATGCCGCGTAGAGCACCTCCTTACCCTGCACCGGCACGATCCGGAGGGCGTCCGCATCGTGACACTGCCAGCCCGTAACCTCGGGCGCGATATAGACCCACAAGTTCAATAGGTGTCGCCAGGTCGCGGGTCGCGGCAGATGATTGCTGCGCAAACGCTCAAGCAAATCGGACTTGGAGAACTCCTCGACCAGACCCCAGTGAACGAGCTTGGTCCGGTTCTTGGCCGATACATGCTGGCACAGCGCCGGCCGGGAGTTGGCGTCGAGCAATGCCATGGCCTGGTCAGCCGGCCAGATGTCGAAAATCGGCCGGGGGACGGTGATCGCAGCCTTCGCCTCGACCAGTCGCCCCTCCTCGGTCAGGAGGATCAACCTGCCTTCGACGGCCGCGTCAAACGCCAGTTCGACGATCGCGCCGCACGCTCCTTCGAGCGTGGCCGCTTCTCGATCGACATCCGGCAGTAGGCCATAGGCGGCCGCCCGATCTTGCGGGCCGGTCTTGGTCTGCCCCAGCCATTCCATCATAGCGCTGGCGGCTAACTCGCCGGCCCGGTTCAAGAGCCAGCGATTGGTCGGCGAGGTCTCCGGGTCTTTGATCTTGAGACGCGCCGGGTCCTGGATGAAAGGTGCGTTGCAGGCGAAAGGCAGCGTTGTTTCAACGCCGGTCGGCAGCACGACATAGAGTCGGCCCTTCGCGCCCAGCACGATCTCCACCCGGCAGGGCGGGAAATCACCACTATCCTCGGCCCCCAGCATCCGTTCATTGCGGATCTCATCGAGCGCTTCGGCCGGGAAGGCTTCCTCGCCCGACCGCACCAACAGAAAGGGGCTGTCCGCTTTCTCATCCAAGGCCATCCACTCGCTCTCGGCGATGGGGCCGGGACCGAGGCTCTGCCAATGCACTTCATTGTCGCCGACCCGAAGGCGGCGGATTTTCTTGAAAAAGAGGAGTGAAACAGGGCTCTTCAGCCATTCTTCAAGGTTTTTCTCCACCTCACGACGCAGCAGCGCGTCGGCAATCGCCACTTCGACGCGCGTCGTCCCCGACGTCAGATCATGGCTGTCGATCCAATGCGGCTGCGTGAATCGCGCGCGCTCGAAGGCGACCGCCAGCGTCGGCGTGAAAAGCTCGACACGATCACCCAGGCTGAACGTGCTCTTAAACCCGATTCCCCGAAACCCGATCGTGTGAAGCGCGCGCTTGTTGGAATAGCCGAAGCGGCAAATCGACGCGAAGTGAGCCTCGACGAAGTCCTCGCCGTTATGTTCGAACACAAAGCGGTCGTTCTCGATCGACACACGCGCTTCACTGGCGCCGGCGTCGTCGGCGTTCTGGAGCAACTCGGATAGGATATGCCGCGGGCTCTGCACCTGCTTGAAGAGCTGGTGCCAAGGGCCGGCAAGCTCCGGGTCGGCCTCAAGCTGATCCCATCGCTTGCTGGCACGCTCCTGGATTTGCTCGAAGTAATCAGGCCAACCCACCGAGGTTGCCGCCACATGAAGAGCCGCCGTCATAGCGGAACCTCGGCACGCTCCAGCAAGCGGCGCAGATCAAACTGGATCGCGGTTTCAAGGAAGGACGGCTCGCGATCGACCAGGGCGCCGCGCACATAGCGCGGTTCATGGGCGAACCCGCCGCTGACCGACACGACCGCCAGGATGAACTTCTCCGGCTCGTGCAGGGAGGTGATGACCTCCTGCCGCGTGATCATCACGCTGTCCGCGCCGTCTATGCGGCCCTTGACCTCGATGAAGCGCAGATGGCCGGACTTCGGATCGAGCGAAGCGATGTCGTAGCCGATCTTTTGGGCGGAAACGTCTGCCGGCTGATTCCCCAACGCACGCTCAGCCGCCATGACGGCTTCCATCGCCGCCAGCTCGATCACACGGCGCGCAGCGGAGTCCGCGGCGAAGTGGTTCGGAACGCCCTGCGACGCGGCAGGCGATTGGCGTGCCTCCAGCAGGCCGCGCGGGACGACTACCATGCCGCCCCGCACGCGCGGCGGCTGCGATGAAATGAAACGCTCCCGCTCAAGCTGGTCCATGCGGCGCTTCTGACGTTCCGCAAGGTCTTCGGCCCTGCGCTGCGCGTTCTGCCAGTTCACCCGCGTCTTCTTGCCGGCGCGCTCCTCCTCCTTCAGCTCGAAGGCGCGCGAGTCCCAGTAATTGATCTCCTTTTTCAGCCGCGCGCGAACTTCCTGCTCGACCTTTTCGATCTCCGGTAGCCGCCGTGCCTTGACCTCGGCGACATGGCCTTGGGCCAATTCGACCGTCGCAAACCGGATCGCGGCCTTCTCCAGGTCGGTGCTCAGCCAGCTCTCGTCCAGAAGGTCGCGCACGCTGTCGACCTCCTCCGCCGTGGCAGGGCGCAGGTTCAAGTGCGGAGCGATACCGGCGTTGACGGTGCTTCCGGCCTTGTCGATCGCGGCAAACTGGAGCCGCTGCGAAATCACATGCGGCTTGCCGGCGCTGGTGACGCGGCCATCCTGGACGATGTGCTCCAGCAGAAAGATCGCCGACAGCGCATCGCCGGCATCGGTATCATCCACCAGAATCGCGCCTTGGCGCATGATCTGCTCATACTGTTCGCGTATCAGACTGATGACAGCTTCGAGCAGTGGATGGCCGGGGCAAACGAAGGCAGCGACCGGCTGCTGGTTGATCTTGTCCTTCTCGAAGCAGATCCGCTCATATTGCGTCTGGATCGGCGCGCCGGTCCCGATCTGACGATCCCGCTCGCGGATGCGCACAGGCACATGGGCGATCTCCCAGCGCCCCTCCTCGCGGCGCTTGATGCGACCGCCCAGATGCTGGAACGCCTCGACGAAGAAGCTCTGGACGTGGTGCGGCTGGAGACGCAGTGCGTCGGCGCGTTCCATTTCAAGCCGCAACTCCTCGACCCTGCCCTCCGGCATGGTGTCGTTGGTCAGAGCGCGGCGACGCAACAATTCGAGCAGATGTGCCTGATCGACCGCGCCATCGACTTGCTGGAACAGACGCGCCTTTACCTCTTCCTTCTCGCCATACTGGATCGCCTCAAACAGCAGATCCTTGAGCGCCACGCCGTCGAACAATTCGCCGAGCACGTCATAGACACGGCCGCCCAGCGCCTCGCGTGCTGCCTCCAGCTTCTCAAGCAGACGGGCATAAACCTCACCCTCGCGCGTGTCGGCCGCGACCAGATTCCAAAGATGACAAACCTCGGTCTGGCCGATGCGGTGGATACGGCCGAACCGCTGCTCGATCTTGTTGGGATTCCACGGCAAGTCGTAATTGACCATGAGGTGGCCGCGCTGAAGGTTCACGCCCTCGCCCGCCGCGTCGTTGGCGATGAGGACCAGCATGTCCTTATCCTGCATGAAGCGCTCGACGACCTTGCGTCGCTCTTCGCGCGACACCCCGCCGTGGATCACTTCCACGGCCTCGGGATTTCCAAGCCGCGCCCGCACCTTGTCGAGCAGGTAGTGCAACGTGTCCTTGGGTTCGGTGAAGATGATCAGCTTGCGGCGATTGCCGGCGGAATCAATCATGAGATCGTCGTCGAGGATACGATTGAGCTGGCTCCACTTCGTATCCACGCCGGAGCGCAGCACGCCGAGCGCCATCGTCTCCAGGCCCTTCAGCGTCTCAACTTCCAACGCGAGCTGCTCAACCGTCTCGGCCGTCGTCGCGCCCGTCGAGATCAGATCCTCAAGCTCGTCGATCTCCTCCTGGCCATATTCCTCGATATTGCGCAGCATATCGGCGTTGATCGCCGGCTCACCCATGCCCGCCCGGCGGCCCTTGGCGGCAAGGCGCGCCTCACCCAGCTCGTTTTCTAGCCGTTCGCGCCGTCGCTTGAGGGACTGGTAAATGGCGGCCGGCGACGATGCGAGACGCCGCTGGAGAATCTGCAAGGCGAAGCCGACATTATTGCGCTTCTTCCCATCGCCTTCGGCGAACCGCTGCACGCGGTTCATCTCAGTGCGCACATATTCGGTGACGGCGGTGTAGAGCGCGGCCTCCCCTTCCGAGAGCTGATATTTGACGGTGCGCGCCCGCCGTTCCGGGAAGAGCGGCCGGCCATCGAACTTCAGCAGTTCCTCCTTGGTCAGCCGCCTCATCATGTCTTCGGTATCGGCATAGTGGACGCCATCCCGGAACCGGCCCTCAAACCGATCACCGTCGAGCAACGCCATGAAAAGCTGGAAATCCTCTTCCTTGCCATTGTGCGGCGTCGCCGACATCAGCAGCAGATGCCGGCAGACTTGGCCGAGCTTCTGACCGACCTGATAGCGGCGCGTATATTTGACCTCGCCACCAAAATAGGTGGCCGACATGCGATGCGCCTCGTCGCAGATGATCAGGTCCCATTCGCGCGCGCTCATGAGCTTCTCCTGAAGCTCCTCGTTGCGCGCCAGCACGTCGAGACGGACGATCAGCCGATCCCGGTCGCTGAACGGATTGCCCGACCGCGAGTTCTCGATCATGTCGCGGGAGAGGATATCGAATTCAAGATTGAACTTCTGGCCGAGTTCGTCCTGCCACTGCTCGACCAGGCCGCCCGGCGCGACAACGAGGCATCGCTCCAGATCGCTACGGGCGATCAGTTCCTTCATCAATAGCCCGGCCATAATCGTCTTGCCGGCGCCGGGATCGTCGGCAAGGAGGAAGCGAAGCGGCTGCCGCGGCAGCATCTCGCCATAAACGGCAGAGATCTGGTGCGGCAGCGGGTCGACCAGGCTGGTGTGGATGGCGAGATACGGATCGAAATAGTGCGCCAACTTGATGCGGTTGGCTTCCGTCACCAGACGCAGCAACGCACCGTCCGCGTCGAACGACCAGGGCCGGCCGTTCTGTTCGATCTCCAGACGGTGCTCGTCGTCGCGATAAAGAACCGCCTCCGCCACCGCGCCGTTGTGATCGCGGAAGACGACGCTGACCGCCTGATCGCCGATCCAATCGACCGAAATGACATGCACGGCCTGTGCCGAGGCAACGCCTCGCACGGATGCGCCGTTCTTTATCTCTTCAAGCCTTGCCCCCATCAGTCAGCGCCTCCCGATTCGTTCATAGCTGAAACTCCGCCTTCTCAAGTGCGGCTTCAGTTTCCTTGCGGTTTATTGTCACAATATGCTGGGTATGGGCGCTCTGCTTTGCAGCGTCACCAAGCAAACCAAGACGCTTCAAAACATAGAAGAGCATTGCATAACGAACCGTCAGCACGCCGTTACCGTAATCGAGCCCATAATCCTTGGCGACGACCTTCTTCTGGCTTGCGGTGAGCGCTGGATGCGGACCTATGATAACGTCGAAATAGTTGTTCCAGAGCCAATCCCGCTCGCCGGGCTCGCCCGGCTCACCCTTCGCACCTACCTCCAGAATGCGCGGCAGCAGGAAATCCTTGAACTTGTGTTCGAGGTGGCAATAGGCCCGGACATGCCAACGGAAGCCATCGTAGCCGAAGGCATGAGGGGTGATGCGCCGCCAGATAGGGTCCGGCCGCGCCTTGTTCATCGACTGATAGAAGATCTCGACGGAGTGCCCCTCACGGCTCGCGTCGAGCATCTTGCGCAGAACCTCTATGTCGATGTCTCGCCTGGGAGTCAGTGCGACGTCGGCGCTGGGGAGCGCGGCGATCCAGGAATCATGAGATGGCACAGCGCCTTCAGCGACCGAACGAAGCTGCGCGAGATAGACGTAAGGGTCGGGATCGAGAAAGCGCAGCATGAACTTCTCGGCCGCGACGTAGCGCTTGGCGCGCGTGTCATATTCCATGTTCCCTGGCGCCCGCTCTTGGTAGAGCGTCAGATCCTTCGACGCCTGCGGAACCGACACACCAAACACCTCCACGAGGTCGGCGCGGTTGATCGAGCCCTCCCAGAACAGCCGGAACTCGATGAATTCGAGTCGGCGCTCCACCCCCCATTTCAGCGCCGTTGCAGCCTCTGCCATTGCTTCCCGTTTCGTAAGTGAGGATAAAAACTATATGGACACCACGATGAAGTGCGTGTAATTATTATTCCCATTAAGGGCGCCCGTCAATGGGCGATTGGACATGGGCGGGGCAAGTCATGCAGCGGCACAACTCGAAACGCGAGATGACCGGCCAACCGACAGTGGTCCCAGCGATAACTCCGCGCCCGGGCAATACAGCAACCGGAAGGAGAGCGGCCATGACCATCCCGAGTCGATCCACGCTGGTCATTCATGGCCGCCTCGCCATGCGGGAAAGCCGGCTGGCGGCGGCCCGGAACGCGCGTCACGGACTGCAGGTCATGTCCTTCGAGCAGGCGGTCGTCCGGCTGGCCGGCGGCTTCGCCCGACCGATTGACGACGAGAACCTGCGCGCGGCCATTCAGGCGGCCTTGCCGGCGACCCAGATGGGAGAACTGGAGAGCATCAAAATCCTCCCCGGCATGATCGACGCGGCAGTCGATACGCTCCGCAAAGCCTGGCGCGCGGGCATCAACCTTGCCGCACACGCGGCCGCTCATCCCCGACTCGCCGCGATTGCGCGCCTCGAAACGGCCGTCCTCGATCAGCTTCCGCCCGGCATGATGCGGCCTCTCGACATCGTCACTGCCGCGATCGCCCGCATCGGTCACGCACCGACCGTCCTCGGCCCGATTGAGATCGTCGGCCTTACCGAACTCTCGCCCTGCTGGAGGCCGCTGCTCGCAGCCCTCACCGCACATATCCCCGTGCAGTGGACGGCCGGCCCAAGGAGCGTCCCCACATGGCTCGAAAGCACGGGCGTCACCATATCGCGCTCGCCGGCACACACGCCGGAAATTCGCGCCGTGAGCGCCGCAACGGCCTATCACGAGGCCATCGAGGCGATGCGCTGGGTGCGAAGCCTCCTCGCCTCGGGCGTATCGCCTTCGGAAATCGCCCTCGCGACCGCGTCGCCCGCAGATTATGATGATCACTTCCTCGCCCTGCGCGCCGACGCCAATATCGACCTGCACTTCGTTCATGGCGTCCGAACCGTCGCCACGCGCGAGGGCCAGGCGGCCGCAGCGCTGGCCGACATCGTCGTTCGCGGCCTGTCGCAATCGCGCCTGCGCCGCCTCGCGGCGCTGTGCCGGGACGGCGGGCCTTTCGAGGCCCTGCCCGAAGGCTGGTTGCGCGTCCTGCCGACAGACGCTCCTCTCTCTACGCCGAGCGCCTGGAACCGCCTACTGGCCAGGCTGACGCCAGACGACTGGCCCGATGGCGCAAACCACGCGCCGACACTGCGCTCGGCGGTTGAGATTCTGGCGAAAGGATCGGACGCAGCGGCGGAGATCGGTGAAGCCTTCCTCAAGGGCCGAGCGCACGCAATCTGGCGCAAGGCACTGCTCGCCGGGCCTGCCGCCTCGATCGACGCAACGCTGGAAATCTTGAAACAGGACGACGGACTGGAAGCCTGCGTCTCCGTCGCCTGGATGCCGGCCAGCGCGCTCGCGGCATCCCCCCGCCGTTTCGTGCGGCTGCTGGGCCTCAATTCCTCGCGCTGGCCACGCGGGATCGCCGAGGACCGTTTGATCCCGGATCACATCATCCCGACCCCGGTCCTCGATCCGCTTCCGGTGAACCTCGCCGACCGCCGAGATTTCAAGACGATCCTCGCCACGACGGCTGGCGCTGTCGTTCTCTCGCGCGCCCGGCGCGACAGCGACGGCCGTCTCCTGGGACGCAGCCCATTGCTTGCCGGGCATGGCGCCGAAACCTACCTCCGCCGCAACGCGACGCCGGCCCACGCCTTCAGCGAAACCGACCGTCTTATGGCGCGGCCACAGGAATTCGCCGCTGATCCGCAAGCGATCGGCGCGCAAGGTTGCTGGCGCGACTGGCGGCAGACTGAGATCACGCCCCATGACGGGCTCGTCCGCGCGGACCATCCGCTCGTTCTCGCCATTCTCGATCGCACCCAGTCGGCCAGTTCGCTTCGCCGTCTGCTACGCAATCCGCTCACTTTCGTGTGGATCTATGCGTTCGGATGGCGCGAACCGCAAAGCAGCGCCGAGCCGCTGGTGCTCGACGCGCTCGGAATCGGCGATCTCGTCCACTTGGTTCTCGACCGCGCCTTGCGCGACCTCGAGATCGGGGGTGGGCTCGCATCTGCCGACACGGACATGATCGAAATCGCAGTGGCCCGAGCCGCGCAGACCGTCGCCGCCGATTGGGAAAGCGAACGCCCTGTTCCGCCGGCGGTTATCTGGGGCCGCACCCTCGACGACGCCCGCGCGCTGGCGGGCCGCGCCCTGTCCTATGGGGACGACGCCTTGCCGGGCGCACGCGCCTATGGCGAGGTGCCGTTCGGCGGCTCAGAACCGAAATCCGAAGCGGAGGCCCCATGGGATGCGACCGCGCCGGTCACGATTCCCGATACCGGCTTCAATATCGCCGGCTATATCGACCGGCTCGACATTTCGGGCGACGGCAAGCGTGCGCTGGTTCGCGACTACAAAACGGGCCGGACGCCGCAGGGAAACATCCGGCTGAACGGCGGGCGCGAGCTTCAGCGCTGCCTCTATGCCTTTGCGGTGAAAGCGCTCCTTGGCGATGACGTCGCCATCAGCGCCTCGCTGCTCTACCCGCGAGATCCGGTCGATCTCCAGCTCGATGATCCCGAGGCGGTGCTCACGGAAATCACGGGCTATCTCCGCGCGGCGAGGGCCAGCCTCGCCAGCGGCGCGGCGCTGCCTGGGCCGGACACTGGCGGCGACTATGACGACCTCGCCTTCGCCCTGCCGGCCAACGCCAGCGCCACCTATTGCAAACGCAAACTCCCGGCCGCGACGGAGCGGCTGGGCGAAGTCGCTCAGATCTGGGAGGCGGAATGATGAGCAGAGTGTCCACAGTGCTGAAGGATGACGGCGCGCGCCGCGACGCGATCAGCCTCCATGATCGGTCGATCCTCGTTGAGGCCGGCGCGGGTTCGGGCAAGACCGCCGTCATGGCAGGGCGCATCGCCGCGATGCTTGCCGAAGGGGTCTCGCCGCGCGCCATTGCCGCCGTCACCTTTACCGAACTCGCCGCGAGCGAGCTGCTGTCCCGTGTCCGCGAATTCGTCGCCGACCTCTCGGACGGCAAGATCGCGACCGAGCTGCGCGTCGCGCTGCCCCACGGCCTGTCCCAGGCCCATCGCGATAATCTCGCCGCCGCAAGCACCGCGATCGACGAAATCACCTGTTCAACCATCCACGGCTTCTGTCAGCGCCTGATCAAGCCCTATCCGGCGGAGGCCGACATCGATCCCGGCGCCGGCGTCATGGATCGCAATCAGGCCGATCTCACCTTCCTCGAAATTGTTGATGGCTGGTTGCGCGAGCGCCTGTCCGGCGGCCAGGGCGGCATCCTCGCAGAGATGGTGTTGCACAGCCCCGGCGAAACCGTGGCGCTCGTTCACAAGATTGCCGAAAATCTGCGCCGCCGCCGTACCCTCGCCGCGCCGCCCATATCCCCGCTTGACGGCCGCCTGACGGCGTTCCGGCAGGCCGCGGCGGATTTCGCGGGCTTCATGCATGGGACAGGGACGACCGAGCCGGAAACGGTTGTGATCGTCGAACGGCTGGTCGAGATGGCGACCGCGTTGGCAAATGGCTCCGATCCCGCAACCCCCGCCGGCCTCGTCCAACTCCTGACGTCACGGCCGCATCCCGACCTTTGCACCAAGGCTGGCACCTTCGCTTCCTATCGCAAGAAGGGCAAATGGGCCGCCGCTGCAAAACAGGCTGGCCTCTCGAAAGCCGATGGTGATCGGCTGAACGACGACGCCGATGCTCATTACACCGCTTGCTGCGATGCCTGGATTTCGCTTCTTCAGGCTGCGGCCAGCCAGGCCCTGGCGGCGCTGATCGAAGAAGCGCGTCCTGTCCTGCAACGCTACCGCGACCACAAGCGCGCAAGCGCCCAGCTCGACTTCGACGATCTGATTTTCGCCGCGCGCGATATGCTGCGCGACCATGACGAGGTTCGCCGCGCGCTGGGACAGCGTTTCGCTCATGTCCTCGTCGATGAGTTCCAGGACACAGATCCCCTGCAAACCGAGATCTTCTGGCGGCTCTGCGGCGAGCCGGTCGAAGGCAATGACGACTGGACCCGCTTCCGGATCCGGCCGGGAGCGCTCTTCCTGGTCGGCGATCCCAAGCAGGCAATCTACCGCTTCCGTGGCGCCGATGTCGGCGCCTATGTGCAGGCGCGCGACGCCTTTCGCGTCCAAGACCCCGACAGTCTCCTGTCGATCTCCACCAATTTCCGCTCCTGCGCCTCGATCCTCACCTTCGTCAACGAACGCTTCGAGGCCGTGCTCTCGGCCGATGGGCAGCCGGGCTTCACCGCTCTCGACCCGTTCCATAGCGACCGAGGCGGCCTGTGCGTGGCGGCCCTCGACATCGCGGTAGCGGACGAAAACGGCAAGGCCAGCGCCGAACAGCAGCGCGACGCCGAAGCCGACGCCATCGCCGAGCTGTGCGCCCGACTGATCGAAAGCCACCCAATCATCGATCGTCGCAGCGGCGCGGAGCGTCCCTGCCAGCCGGGCGACATCGCCTTGCTGGCGCCGACCGGCGCGGAGCTGTGGCGCTATGAGGAAGCCCTGGAGCGCCGGGGCATCCCTGTGGCGACCCAAGCCGGCAAGGGGCTGTTCCGCCGCCAGGAAATCCAGGACCTAATTGCGCTGACCCGCGTCCTGGCCGATCGCCGCGACACGCTGGCGCTCGGCGCGCTGCTGCGCGGACCTCTGGTCGGCCTCACCGAAGAAGACCTGCTGGACATCGTCTGGGGACTTCCGCGCTCGAAGGAACAGCCGGATCGGATTCCGCGCCTGGATCTCAGCATCGACCCGGCCGTCATCACGCACTCACTCGCGCGCGCGGTCATCGAGCGGCTGCAATCGCTCTCCCGGCGCGGCAACAGCACGACCCCGCACGAACTGCTCTCGCAGGCCGTGGACGTGATGCGCGTCCGCCCGCTCCTCCTCGAGCGCCATCGCGGCCAGGCCGAGCGCGCGCTCGCCAACATCGACCTCTATCTCAGCCTGTCGACCGGCTACGCCGTGCGCGGCCTGCGCGCCTTCGCCGAGGCGATGACAGCAGCGTGGTCCGACGAGGCGCGCGCCGTCGAGGGACGGCCCGACGCGCAGGAGGAAGCGGTCGCGCTCTTCACCATGCACGCGGCCAAGGGGCTGGAATGGCCGATCGTCATTCCGGTGAATACCATGACCGGCGTCATGGCGCCCGAAAGCGCCGTCATCGACCGCCAGACCGAGACTTTCTATTGCTCGGTCCTGGGCGTCGCACCCGAAGGCTACGAAACCGCGCGCCAAGCGGAAAAGGAAGAGCTGGACCGCGAACGCATCCGGCTCTGGTATGTCGCGGCCACTCGCGCCCGCGAACTTCTCGTCCTCCCCCGGCTCGACACCACGCCGTCGAAATCCGCCTGGATCGGTCTCGTCGATCTGTCGCTCGCCGACCTGCCCGGCTTGGACGCCTCCCATCTGCCTGCCGGCCTCACGGCCGCAGGAGCGGGCACGGACAATACCCAGACGCGCGCGACCTTCGCCGCCGAGGCCGAAACCATCACAGCCGCGCAGACGCGGCTGACCTGGCTTGCTCCCAGCCGCGACGAAAACGCCGCCGGGATCGTGCTGCGGGAGGAAGAAGCCGCAATCTGGACCGGGTTGGCCGACGACCAGCCTCCCGAGCTGGAAGCCGCTGCCCTCGTGCAAGGCGGCCGGGAGCGCGGGCTGATCCTCCACAAGCTCATGGAAGAGGTGCTGACCGGCGAAACCTCGGAGGCGGAAGCCGCCCTGACCGACCGGGCGGCCGACCTCATCCACGCCCTCGGCCGGTCTCCGGTCTCCGCCCCGGCGACGGGGCTGTCGGCTGAAGAACTGGCCGCCTGTGTCGTGCAAACCCTCGCCCTACCCGACATTGCGATCCTGCGGCCGGACCTTCTGGCCGAATTTCCCGTCTATGCCGCACAGGCGTCCGATGGCGTAGAAACCGCAACGGCCGGGATCACAGACGCTCTGACTATTGGCGAGGATGGCCGGCCCGTCGTGGTTGTCGACTGGAAGAGCGACGTGAATCCCGAGGCTCAAACGCTCGACCACTATCGGGCTCAGGTCCGCGCCTATCTCGATATGACCGGCGCCGAGCGCGGGCTCATCGTTCTGATGACGAGGGGAATGGTGATTGCCGTCTCGCCCTCGCCACAGACGGTGGCGACCTAACGGAGGGAGACACGATGGCCTCCCGCAAGCGCCCCGCCGGCCCCAATCAGGACGATCTCTTCAATCCCGAGGTCGAACTCCTGCTGCCGGCTCGGCTTGCCATTGATGGCAAAGTGCTGGGAAGCCCCGTGCGCCAGTTGGTGGTTCCGACGCTGAGGGTGCGATGCCGGCTGCGGCCCTTCGCCATCCGCCGCGTCAATGGTCACGAGACGACCTTGGAATCCGGCGAGATTCTGAAGATCATCAGTGCGAAGACGGCGACGCCATTGGAAGCCGATCTCGTTCTCCTTGTGCCCGGCGCAACGGATCCGGAACGGATCGCCGATGCGCTCGAACTGGGTGAAGGCCGGTGGATGAATGCACCGCCGACCAGCATCGACACGCTGGATCGTTCCGCACGCGCCGAGCGTCTGAAGGCGGTCTCCGCGTCCTGGATCGACGCGATACATCTGCGCGAGGGACGAGCCGCGGCGGACGGTCAGCCGGCGCAGCCTGGCTTGCGGCGTCCCCAGATCGGCGCGCTTCACGCCGCGCTTGCCCATGCGACACGATCGACGGACCCGGCCACCATCGTCATGCCGACGGGCACGGGCAAGACCGAGACAATGCTGGCGCTCAATGCCAAACGGCGGTTCGAGCGCCTGCTGGTGGTGGTCCCCACCGACGCTCTGCGTGAGCAGATCGCGGGCAAATTCGAGACCTTCGGCGTCCTGAAACAGCAGAAATGTCTCGATGAGACCGCAGCCTTCCCTTTGGTCATGCGGCTCTCGCACATTCCGGCGAGCGAGGCCGAAGTCGATGAAATCTTCGACAGCGCCAATGTCGTCGTCACCACGATGCAGATCGCGGGCCGCGCGGAGGCGCCGGTGCAGGAACGGATGGCGGCCCGTGCCTCCGCACTCTTTATCGACGAGGCACATCACATCGGGGCACGGACTTGGAAGTCCTTTCGCGGGCTCTTCGTTGAGCACGAGCCGCCCATTCCGGTGATCCAGTTCACAGCCACCCCGTTTCGTGAGGATGGAGGCCGCGTCGATGGGGAGTTCATCTACACCTACCCACTGAAGAAGGCGCAGCAGGAAGGCTATTTCAAGCCGATCCGCTTCGAGGCCGTATTCGGACTCGATCAACCCGATGCCGACCAGGCGATCATCGACAAACTCGGCGAAGTACTTGACTCGGACCTGGACGCCGGCCTCAATCATCTGGCTATGGCCCGTTGCAGCACGATCGAACGCGCCAAGCACCTGCATAGCCTCTATGCGGCGGCCTATCCGGACTGTCGACCAGTCATCGTCCACAGCCAGCAATCGCTGAAGGAGCGGCGTGAAAATCTGGCAGCGCTACGCCGCTTTGAGAGCCGGATTATCGTATGTGTCGACATGCTCGGCGAGGGCTTTGACCTGCCCGAGCTGAAGATCGCTGCATTGCACGATCATCACAAGAGCGTGGCGGTGACGATCCAGTTCGTCGGCCGCTTTACCCGCCAGGACCCAACCCTGGGTGATGCGACGGTGATCGCCAATACCGGCATCGACGATGTTGATCGTTCGCTGGCCAAGCTCTACGCCGAGGACGCCGACTGGAACGCGCTGGTAGAGGCGCTCAGTTCGGCCAAGATCGAACGCCAGGTTCGCCGCGCCGAGATGTTCAAGGGCTTTTCGGGGGATCTGATCGACATTCCGCTCCAGACCCTCGAGCCGAAAATGAACGCGGTCCTTTACCGGACGTCCTGTGATGCTTGGGATCCGTTTCGCGCGGAGGAACTCTACAATCCCGGCGTCTATCTCGGCATGAAACTGAACCCGCATCAACGGGTCGCGATCTTCGTGACTCGGGCGGAGGAACAGGCGCGCTGGACCTCGGCGCAGCAGGCGGTAAACGTCACCTGGGATCTGCACATGCTCCACTGGGATCAGGCAAGTGGCCTGCTCTACATCAGCAGTTCCGCCAAGGGGCCGTTCGACCGCCTGGCAAAGGCGGTTTGCGGCGATACGACCCGCCGCGTAGAAGGCGAGGAAGTGTTCCGCAGCCTCCACGGGTTCAAGCGGCTCATCCTGCGGAACCTCGGCCTCACCCACCATCAGGGGCGCGGCGTCCGCTATTCCATGTATATGGGCGTGGACGTCGCCGACGGCCTCGACAGCGCGAAATCCCAGTCGCGGATCAAGAACAACATCTTCGCCACTGGTTTTCTCGACGGCGTGCCGGCCTCACGCGGATGCTCGGCGAAGGGCAAGTTCTGGTCCAGCGCCAAGGTCCATGACCTGACCGACTGGGTGGACTGGTGCCAGGATGTCGGTCGCACGGTGAACGATCCCAGCATCACGACCGACGGCGTCTTCAAGAGCGCGATGCGCCCCCACCAGATCAGCCAGCGCCCGGCTGTTCCACCCGTGGCGATCCATTGGCCTGAATCTTTGATCACGCAGTTTGAGGAGCGGATCGAGATCTCGTTCGGCGATGAGCCCGTAACCTTCGCGGAATGCGATATCGAGTTGCTCGATAACGCTCGTTCCGGACCGTTGCGCTTCGCCGTGCGGAGCGATGACCACACGGCCGAGTTCGAGATCGTCTTCAGCGATGGGCATGCCCGCTACCCCCAGCGCGCCGGTCCCAAGGCGACGATCAAGGTCGGCAGCAAGATGCAGACGCTGTCCGAATCCTTCGGCGAGGATTCGCCACAAATCGACTTCGGCGATGGCTCGCTGCTCATCTACAGCCATCTCTACACTCTGCCCGAAGGCGAAACGATCGAGCCCTACCCATCCGACAAGATCGAAGCCTGGGATTGGTCGAAGGCCAATATCCGCGTCGAGTCTCAAGGCACGAGTAAGCGCGCAGACTCAGTCCAGCGTCTCGTCATCGACACGCTGCTGGCGGCCCCCGATCCCTATGATGTGATCTTCGACGATGATGGCAAAGGCGAGATCGCTGATGTCGTGGCGCTGCGCATCACCGACAGCGTCGTTTCCGTGACCCTGTATCACTGCAAGTATTCCGGGACGGATACGCCAGGTGCGCGTCTCAGCGACCTCTACGAGGTTTGCGGCCAGGCTCAGAAATCCGCTCGGTGGCGCGACCGGCCAGGCCGTATGCTTCAACATATGCTGAGGCGCGAAAAGATGCGCCGGGACCGCGGCCTCAGTTCTCGGATTGAGCAAGGCTCGGCCGCCGCCATCAAGAAACTCAAGGTCGGGTGGCAAGATCACCGCTTCGAGTTCGACGTCCGCATCGTGCAACCCGGGCTATCGCGGCAAGCAATCGGCGAAGAAGGCTTGCATCTCCTTGCCGGGGTTGAAACCTATTTACTCGAAACCCGCGCTATGAGGTTGAAAATTATTGGTAGCGAATGATGTCTTTCGACTCTGAAATATTCTTAAGCTGCAGGTTTAATCACGCCTTGGGGGAGGCTTCGTGTCATCTTTTGGGTTCACCTTTTTGTCGCGCAAAGCGCTGGGCCAGGCCGAACAGATGATGTTCGGCGGCGCAGCGGGGGTGCGCGATGAGGTCGGGTTCCTCATCGTCCACCAGCGCTATGCCGATCACTTCTTCCCCGGCACATCGGTTCTGCACACACGGCTGCGCTACGCGCTTCTCATCCCCTGGCTTTACCAAAGCCTGCGGACGAAGCGCCCTGTCCCCAAGGATTTTGGCCAAGCCTTTTCCGATCTCGAACACGAGCTGACCGGCCGTCTCAAATATGTCGATGGCGTGGGCGGAGAGAAAGATGGGGTGATCGGCGGGGACGTCTTCCCCCGAGCGATCAGCCAGCCGCCAGCCTATGTCTATTGGACAGCCCTCGCCAAGTGGGGACTGATCGGCACCCGCCCGGATGGCCGGCCGTGGAGCCGCCCGGATATGGCGAAGCTCTTGGCGGCGGTCGGCAAGCGCACGCTTCATGACGATGACGGGAAGCCCTTCGAGACGGTTGCCTGGCCCATCTCAGGCTTGATCGATGCCCCCGGCGACTGGGATGGCGGAGGGAAACTCACGCTCGAGCTTTCACCGCCGGAGCAGATCTATCTCGCGACCAAACTGCGCGCCGTTCGCTCACCGACAGATCCAGGGGAGCCCTCGCTCTTGTCGAAACTGGTTGGAAAGCCGCTCGACGAGGCAGATCACTGCTGGGACGGCGAAATTCTCGCGCTCGCCGACAAGGAAGCCGCCATGCTGAAGCGGACCGGCCAGGCGGCGGCGCTGTCGGCCATTGGCAGGGCGATTTATGCGGCCCAGGTCGAGATACTCAAGGAAACGCGCGACAAGCGGCCGCAGCCAAATTTACATCGCGCCGCGCTGAAAGACGCGGTCGAGCAATGGGGCGGACCGGCCGCTCGGCTGGATATGAACCTGTTTCTCGCCGAAATCGGCCACCTCCCGCCCGCGGTTGAAGGGGTTCTGAAGGAGACTTCGGCCTGGGTTCGGGCGAATGGCAAGGATCCGATGCCGTTGCTCGACGTGTACGCGCGGGCGGAGGTCAGCAGGAAGGATGATCGTGCGCGTCTCGCCAACAACCAATTCGGCGTCGATCGGCGCATGGAATGGCAGGGCGAGCGACATGGTCGCGCCGAGCCGCTGCATTATCGCTGGGGAAATGTGAAGCGGCTCCTGCGAGATCTGGAGGATGTCGTATGAGCGATCGGCAGGCTTGGGACGGCCAGCCATACCTCGACGAACTGCGGCCTGGACGATTGGAGACGGTCAAGCTCGCATTGTTCGCGACCTACTCGGTCGACCTGTCTGCGGTCGCGGCAGTGTTGCTCGCCCTGATTGGTCGCAACAATGACAAGGGCAGCGGAACAGCGGTCGATTTTGCCGAAGCGATAGACAGGCTGCGCGATCACGTCAGGATCATCATCCAGCGCGGGAGGATCGCGCGCCCGGTGGCGCTTCCCCGTATCGCAGGCATCCTCGATCAGTTCATCGTCGAGCAACCCTACGATGAACGAGAGCGCAGCTGGCATCCGAAGATTGCTCTGGTCGCCTATAACTGCCCCAAAGCGGAAACGCGCTGGAAGCTCTGGATTGGCAGCCGGAACCTCACCCGATCTCAGGATCTCGACGCTGGCGTTTTGCTGGATGGCAGCGAAAAGCGCGCGAAGGGACGGGTTCGGCTCCCTGGCGTCGGCGCGCTCGGAGGCACTCTCGCACGCTCCGCATCGCGCGAGGATGCCGATGACATCTCGAAGCAGCTGGAGACGATCTGGTGGGATGCGCCCGACGGCTTTCGCTTACGCGGCCTCCTCAATGGGCTGGACCAAGGCGTTCCCTTGCCAGTGGAGCCGCCATCCGGCGCGATCAACGGCATAACGGTCATCAGCCCGTTCTTATCGTCCGACTTTCTAAAAAGGGCCGGCAAGTGGGGGCCCGCTGAATCCAGAACGCTGATTTCGTCGATGCCGGCTCTTGCCGATATCGCCAGCCTGTCCAGGACATCGCTGACCGGCTTCTCGAAAATCCTGGCCTATGCGGCGCCAGACGTGCTCGCTGACGAGTCTACGCTCGCTCTGCCCGGCGGCAACGAACCCGTGGCCGAAGATGATGTGGAGCCGGCGCCCCTTGCTCTCCATGCGAAGATCTTCTGCTTCCACTCGGGCGAGAAGACCATCTTGAGGGTCGGAAGCGCCAATGCGACCGAAAGGGCATGGTCCGGGCGCAACTCGGAAATCATGGTCGAACTCGAGGCGGGCGAAGCGTTCTCTTCCGGCCTGGCGTTCCTAGTCGGCAAAGCGACGCCTGTCACCATAGAGGAACTCGCCGCCGCAGACCTGGGCAGCGTGAGTGCAGCCGATGCGCTGGAAGAGTCGCGCAAGGTGCTCATGGCCTCCTGGGACCCGGTTCTGCGCCGCGACGGGGAATGCTTCTCGATCGATGCCCGGGCGGTTCCTTCGCTCGCCTACCCTGACCATGTGCTGCACGCCGGACCTGCAAATGGCGACCTGCTGACTTGGCCGACCGACGCCGTCCGCCTCGGTCTTGGACCGATCCCCTTGTCACTTCAATCTGCCTTCATTCAGGTCAGGATAAGCAGCCCAGACGGCGATTTGCGGTGGATGCAGCGGGTCACTGTCGATCCGCCTCTCGAAGAGCAGCGGGATCTAGCCGCGCTGGCCAGCCACATGGGGCTTCGCGCATTTCATGACTGGATGCGTGCGATGCTCGACGGCGACGCGCTTCCGGTCGGCGGCGGCGCATGGGATGACGATGCCGGATCGCGGGGCAACCGCTCCCAAGGCCTGGGTTATGACCGCCTTACGTTGGAGGATATTCTCACGGCTTGGGCACGCGATCGCAAAGCCTTCGGCCGGGTCGATCGCCATTTTGCGCCCTATGTGGATGCGCTTCTCGCCCACGGCGAAAACCTGAGCGAAACGGAGAGAGCTGACTTAAACGAACTCGCTCAGATCTGGGCTATCGCGCGGACCCAGCTTGCCTCATGAGCGCAAGATCGAAACCCTTCCAGGCCGCGACGGTCAAGGCTGCAACTGCCGCCCTATCGGGATGCAACCCACTGCGCCGGTTTCTTGTTGCGGACGAAGTCGGCCTCGGAAAAACCGTCGTCGCCCGAGATACGCTTGCGGCGTTGGCGGGCAAAGCGCGTAAGTTCACGGTCTATTATATTACGAGCGGGCTCAAAGTCGCGGACCAGAACAAGGTCGAACTGCTGCGCTTCCTCGACAAGGACGACGCCAAGGACGCACTCTCCATCATCGACCGGGTCGGTCTCATTCCGTTCGAGGAAAAACGGAAGGGAAAGCTGCGGCTCTACGCCTTTACACCCACCACATCGTTCTCCAGCTCGCAGCGCCTCTACGGCGGAAAGGCTGTCGAGCGCGCGTTTATCAAGCTCCTGTTGGACGAACTATACCCGGGCCTGACCGCGGCCTTTCCGGAAGGCTATATCGAATATGGCGCAACGTCCGGCTGGCCATGGGCGTGCGAGGAAGCTCAAGGCAAGTTCGACAATGTCTCCGCCCTCTTCAAGACGGCTTATGGCCGAGCGTTACGCGCGGAATTTGGCAAGCCGGCCCGCGAAAACATTCTGCACGCGATCGATACGAGCAAACATGGCCAGAGCTTGGGCCGGATGCGGAAGGCGCTCGCTCAAGCCGCTTTGGATTCCGCCCCGCCCGATCTCGTCATTTTCGACGAGTTCCAATGCTATCGCGAGCTGCTCGACGCAGGCGCCGATAATCCCTTGGCGCGTCAATTGCTGGCAGGAATAGATGGAGGGACGCCGCCGCCGATCCTCCTCCTGTCCGCCACGCCCTATCGCTTCTATGCCGAGCGCTGGGAAAGCGGCGCTGGGGCTGCTCCTCATGTCGAATTTTTCGAGATTATCGAATTTCTGGGCGGGTCGGCTGTACGCGCTGAGGCTGAAACCCAATTTCGTCGTTTTGGCGATCTCCTGCATTTGATCGGCCACCTGCCACCCGATAGCCGAACGGCGGCGATCGAAGAGGCGCAAACGCTCAAGCATCATCTCGAGGCGCTCCTCACACCGCTCATGTCGCGGACCGAGCGTCCGGCTTCCGACCATGCCGGAGAGCCTGCGCCGCCGTCCGTAAGGATCGAGCCCCACGATCTCGACGTCTATCGCCATTTCACCGACCATGTGCCGCCCAAGCTCGCGGGCAGCGCGATCGGCTACTGGCTTTCAGTGCCTCTCCCTGCGCAAGCGTTGGGGGACCGATACCTGATTTCTCGCGACATAGATTTTCCAGCCACGCGCAGCGTCCCCCGGCTTGGAGTCACCAATTGCTTCAAGCCGCCCAAAGACGGTTGGGGAAGCGCCAAGCTCCGCGCCCTCAACGACCTTGTGCCGACGGAGGCCCTTGCGCTCCCATGGGTGTTGCCATCGCTGACTTGGTGGGCGCCTTCCGGCCCATGGGCGAAGGTGACGCAATCACCCAAGATGCTGATCTTCAGCCGGTTCAGGGCCACGCCGCAAAGCCTGGCAGCCCTTGTCAGCCTAGAGGTCGAGCGCAAATACGTTGGGAAAAGCAGTCTTCCCTACGCCGCCGCGTGGAAGAAACGCCACCTAAATCCGAAGCCCAACCAAGGGCCCACGCTCGCCCTGTTTCACCCGAGCCCCTTCCTGATCCGCGCTGTCGATCCGCTCGATGTGAAGGGAAAGGCGGCGATGAAGCAGATCAGGGACAGGGCACGGCAGCAGATTATTCAGGCGTTGCCCCCGACGATCGCGCCGGATGCTCCGAATGCGCGTAGCAACCGACGCCGCAAACCAGCATGGGCGATCCTCGCTGCCATCGAGCACGCGCAGAAGGCCCCGCTGGCGCGGGAGTTCGCGGTGGTCCAGAAGAACTGGGGCCGGGTCGCACAGAAGGATGCGACACTTCAAACATTGCTCAAACAGCGCCAAGAGGCAGAGGCGATCACCTGGCTAAGCCGGTGGGAGTTGGACGCCTTGGTGGATATGGCTCTCGGCGCCCCTGGCGTCGTGACTGGCCGAGCACTCTATCGCCACCTTCCGGACCTTTTCGATTTCCAGGAGCAGCATTTCGCGCGGCTCGTACGCTTCTGCTGGACACGGCTGCGCACCTATCTGGATCGCCCTGTTTTCTGGTCGGTCTTGCCCGGCGAGGACGCCACGCAGAAATATCAGAATGCGTGCGTTGATGGCTGCCTGGAGGCCGTCCTCGACGAACATTTTTGGCTGCGCAAATCCAAGGTCAACCCTGATGGGCTGATTGAGGATCTGTCGACGGCGCTCGCAGCGAACGTCGGCACCTTCGGGTTCAAGGGGGCGAAGAAGAAGGACAAAATTCGTATCCGTTGTCACGCTGCGGTGCCGTTTGGGGGCGCCGAGACAGAGGCGCATCGACAGGACCATGATGTCAATGAACCGCCACCGGCGCGCTCTGAGGAAATCCGCAGCGCGTTCAACACGCCGTTCTGGCCCCACGTCCTGGCAACAACCTCTGTCGGACAGGAAGGTCTCGACTTTCATAGTTGGTGCGACAGGCTCGGCCACTGGGATCTTTGTTCCAGCCCGGTTGACCTGGAGCAACGAGAAGGCCGCGTTCAGCGCTTCGGCGGACTGACTGTCCGACAACCGCTCGCCCGAAAACTAGGTGAACAAGCGCTTGCGCAAGCACGAGGCCAAGCATCGTCGCCGTGGGACATCATCGCACGCGACGCCGACAAGGCATTCGCGAATGATAAAACCGGCCTCAGCCCGTGGTGGGCGATGGAAGGCGCAGATCTAAAGCGACATTTGTTCGCGCTTCCCCAAAGTCGCGACATTGATCGATTTGCGAAATTGAGGACGCAGAGGCTGCTCTATCGCCTTGCTTTGGGACAGCCGAACCAAGAGGATCTTGTCGATCTCCTGACGCATCACGACGTGGAAACGACGCGATCACTGCAAGCATTGACCCTCGATCTGTCCGCATTTTCACGACAGAAGAACCTCGATAAATAGCGGGCTTGCCATTCGGCGCTCCCGGCTCGTCCATCCTGTTCATGCGGGACAAGCAGCCCCTCACGCGGCCTGATCATCCCAGTCGGCGTCGTGCAGTTTCCCGCCTATTTATATCCCTGACTAGCCGCGTTCCCTACGCCTGAAGATTGATACTTCCCTGGCCACTTGCGCGCGCTCATGTTCGGTCGTGCAGGAGCGTGCGCCATCGAAGCTCGGCCATCGCGTCGATGCCTCTCCAATGACAGACGCATTTCGGAATGCGTCTCGCGCTTGATCGTCAACAATGACCGCGGCAGGTTTTCTTGCTGAAGGAGGGCATATGTCACAGACCACATTCCTCACACCAGAAGAAGTAGCCGAACGCTATCGTGGCAGCGTTTCCGTTGGCACACTTCGGAATT
>LNFM01001474.1_pt1 | contig 100383 bp, 99 predicted proteins | sample 596031 | NCBI WGS metagenome assembly LNFM01 (sample SAMN04254537, study PRJNA301005) | activated carbon metagenome | isolation source: dual media filters at the Ann Arbor, Michigan drinking water treatment plant | place: USA: Ann Arbor
ATCCGCAAGGTAATAAGCTGTATCCGATGTTAGAAAAGCCTGTTATCGGCGATGCAGAAAAAACACTCAGAATTTACACGTTTGATGTTGATACAGAACAATTTGAAGAAGGCTATTTTTTATATCAATTAGATGGAAATGCAACCGAAATCAGGGAGTTAGTCGCGATTAACGACACGGAATTTTTAACTATAGAGCAAAATGAGAGTTGGGGAGATGCATCAACACAAGTCAAAAAAGTATATTGGCTTTCAATTGCGGGTGTTGAAAAAAATGGTTATGTAAAAAAAAGGCAACTAGTTGATTTAATGAATATTTCTGATCCGGTTGATTTAGATCGGGATGGAAAAACGACTTTTGCTTTCCCCAAATTAACAATCGAATCAATTGTTATTGTAGATAAAGATACGTTATTGATTACAAATGATAATAATTTTGGTGAAAGAACAGAATTTATCAAGGTGCGTTTAGATGAATCGCTTCATTTAAAGCCATTTAATAATCACAAATTAGATACTGATCAGTGGGAGTCGCGTGATCGTAATTATTACGCATGGCAAGGTTTTCACACGCAAGCGCTTGAATGGCTGAACATTGCAGCGACTTTTTTATTGTTGTTGCTGGTAATCGTCACTACCGTTCAAAAAGTAATTGCAAGATCAGATGGAGCAATTCATTGGGTAATTTTAACAGCAATGCTTTTAACGATTTTTTTATACAATTATTTAAGTCTCTATTTTTATGCAACGCAGTGGTTTCGCGATTTGTTTGTTGAATCTGGCTTGTATCAAAATCGAGGGCCGCTACAACAATCCATTATGATGGCAATTGCGGTCGCAATCTTAATGCTATTTTTTAGTTTAATTTTCTTTTTTAAAAATCAATATACAAAATTTACCGTGGCGCTAATGTGTATTTGGCTGGGTTTAAAAGGTACGCAATTTGTGTCATATCATCGTATTGATCGCATCACCGATTATATTATTGGTCCTGGCCGCGTTTTTGATTGGATGGAATCTGTCATGATCATACTGCTATTTTTGGCCGTGCTTTATGACCGCAAACGCTATGTTTAAAACTGTTCGATGGATGGGTTCTAATTAATGGTTCAAGGCAGCTTAGCGTCATATATTGGTGATCCAACATTCATTGGTTGGCTGACCGTTTTCATGTACATTTTAGCGAGCTTTCGATGCGTATATAAAGCAATCGAGTCAAAAAAAGCGGGTAGCAATTATCAGTTCTGGTTTTTTCTTGCATTCTTTTTATTGTGTCTGGGCATTAATAAACAGTTAGATCTACAAACTTGGTTCGAACACAGCATGAAAGCTTCCGCTCAAGCGCATGGATGGTATGAGCATCGTGCGATTTTGCAGCAAGTGTTTATTGCCTTGCTTGGATTTGGCATGATTGCTGTTTTGCTCAGCTTTCGATTATTTTTGGCCAATACTTGGAGAAATTATGCGTTAACTTGGATGGGTATCGTATTGTTGAGCCTGTTTATTGTTGTGCGCGCTGCCGCTTTTAATCGCTTAAATATATTCAATCATCATATTTTGGGCGTGAATATCCATGAGTTAATCGAAATTGGCGCGATTTTGCTGATTATCATCGGCACATTTTTCAATAAAAAACAGGTTAACTCATTACTGGCAGATACTGTTTCTGTTCGGGACTATGTGGAAATAAAGAATGAGGGCGATATTGTGAGATGTCCGCAATGTGGTACGCAGCCGTTATCAAAAACATGTGCTGATAGACTGTTCAAATGCCGCTCTTGTGGATTCAAATATACGTTACGTTTGGTCAATTTCTAAAGTCTGTCTAATCGTATTAACTCTACTAAAATAACGCCATGAATTATTATCAACTTGCCAAACCTTTGCTGTTCCAATTAGATGCTGAAACTGCGCATGACCTCACATTAAAAAGCCTTTCAATCGCTGAAAAATCTGGTTTACTTTCACTTTTTACAAAACCGCCACTTTGCCAAACAAGAAAAGTGATGGGTATCACTTTTCCAAATGCAGTGGGTTTGGCGGCAGGTTTGGATAAAAACGGTGCTGTGATTGATGGCATGAGCAAATTAGGCTTTGGTTTTATTGAAATCGGTACTGTTACGCCTCGCGCGCAGCCTGGCAACCCCAAGCCACGATTATTTAGAGTAAAAGAGGCGCAGGGCATTATTAATCGCTTTGGTTTTAATAATCTGGGTGTGGATAACCTTATTGACAATGTGAAAGCGGCACAATATCAGGGGGTGTTGGGTATTAATATCGGCAAAAACTTTGATACGCTAATTGAAAATGCAGGTGATGATTATTTGATTTGCATGCGCAAAGTGTATGCATATGCCAGCTATATCACTGTAAATATATCGTCACCCAATACTAAAAACTTACGTGCCTTGCAAGAGAAAGAAGCCTTGTCTGGCTTATTGGCCAGCCTAAAGTTAGAGCAGACAAAATTGGCGCAATTGCATGGTAAATATGTGCCCATTACATTAAAAATTGCGCCAGATTTAACATCAGACCAAATCGTAGAAATTGCTGATTTGCTTATGCAGCATCAAATAGATGGTGTGATTGCAACTAATACAACTTTAAATCGCGATGCGGTAAAAGGTATGCAAAATGCTGAAGAGGCAGGTGGTTTATCGGGTGCACCAGTAAATAATTTGTCTACTTTAGTCATTCAACAGCTTTCAAAGCAATTGCAAGGCGCGCTGCCGATTATAGGCGTGGGTGGTATATTAAGCGGCGCAGATGCGGTGGAAAAAGTTGCTGCGGGTGCTAGCCTAGTGCAGGTTTATAGCGGCTTAATTTACAAAGGCCCACAGTTGATTCACGATATTTGCAAAACTCTAGGATAGCGTTTGTTTGGCAATGAGTTTACCAATTTTATATTCTTACCGCCGCTGTCCTTATGCTATGCGCGCACGCATGGCGCTTAAATACGCAGGTATTGCGCTTGAAATTCGTGAAATTGTATTAAAAGCCAAACCAGCGGAGATGTTGAAAGTGTCGCCTAAAGCCACTGTGCCAGTGCTGGTTTTAGTAGATGGAACAGTGATTGAACAGAGCTTGGATATTATGCTGTGGGCATTGCAGCAGCAGGATACAGAAGGTTGGCTAAATGCTGATGATAATTTAATGCAGCAATTAATTGCTGATAATGACGGTGCTTTTAAGCAGGCTTTAGATAAGTACAAATATGCGATTCGCTTTCCAGAGCAATCTGCAGAAGTATACAGAGCGCAAGGCGAAGTGTTTTTATCGAAACTGGAAACTTTACTGAGTCGCTCGCGATATTTATTGAGTAACCAAATCAGCTTGGCCGATATTGCTATTTTTCCTTTTATTCGCCAATTTTCGGGTGTGGATAGTGCTTGGTATGAGGCTGCACCGTACCCTCAATTAAAAGTTTGGCTTAAAACGCTAATTGAATCAGAGTTATTCATTAGCATTATGCAAAAACAGCCAGCTTACACTAAGTAAGCTGGCTGTTTAAATGCTGTTTTAACTATTCAGCCGTGGCTAATGATGGCTCAGCTGAGCGTTTGTCTTGCGAAAAAACCAGTTTCACTTGTTCGCTATCATCAATATCCACATGTACGCTACCACCGTTTGCCAATTTTCCAAATAGCAACTCATCAGCCAAAGCTTTACGAATTGTGTCTTGAATCAAACGTGCCATTGGACGCGCGCCCATTTGCGGGTCAAAACCTTTTTTGCCTAAATAGGTTTTTAATGCATCGCTAAACGTTACATCCACTTTTTTCTCATGCAATTGGTCTTCTAATTGCATCAAGAATTTATCCACCACACGAATAATAATATCTTGCGTCAAGCTGCCAAACGACACGGTTGCATCTAAACGATTGCGGAATTCTGGTGAGAACAAACGTTTAATATCGGCAGCTTCATCGCCTGCTTCCTTACTATTCGTAAAGCCAATGCTGGATTTTGATAAGTTCTCAGCACCCGCATTGGTTGTCATGATAATCGTGACATTTCTAAAATCCGCTTTGCGTCCGTTATTGTCAGTCAATGTGCCGTGATCCATCACTTGCAACAGAATATTGAAAATATCTGGATGCGCTTTTTCAATCTCATCCAATAACAATACGCTATAAGGCTGTTTAGTAATCGCTTCGGTCATCAAGCCGCCTTGCTCAAAACCCACATAGCCAGGAGGTGCGCCAATTAAGCGCGAAACCGCATGGCGTTCCATATATTCACTCATGTCAAAGCGAATTAACTCAACGCCCATAATGTAGGCCAATTGCTTGGCAACTTCCGTTTTACCCACGCCAGTAGGGCCGCTAAACAAGAAATTACCAATTGGCTTATTATTGGCACCCAAGCCGCTACGCGCCATTTTAACGGCAGATGTCAGCGCTTCAATCGCTTTATCTTGACCAAATACCACCGCTTTCAAATCGCGTTCCAGCGTTTTAAGCGCATTGCGGTCATCGCTAGAAATATTTTTAGGCGGAATACGCGCAATTTTAGCCACAATATCTTCAATCTCTTTATTGCCGATGACTTTTTTCTGCTTATTTTTAGGCAAAATACGTTGCGCTGCGCCTGCCTCATCAATCACATCAATCGCTTTATCTGGCAAGTGGCGGTCATTAATGTATTTAGCCGCAAGCTCTGCCGCTGTTGTTAATGCACTGGCGCTGTATTTCACGCTGTGATGTTCCTCAAAGCGTGATTTCAAGCCTTTTAAAATCTCAATGGTTTCAGCAATGCTAGGCTCAACCACGTCCACTTTTTGAAAGCGGCGTGATAATGCATGGTCTTTTTCAAAAATACCGCGATATTCTTGATAAGTCGTTGCACCAATGCATTTAAGCGTGCCGTTTGATAGAGCGGGTTTCAGTAAATTGCTGGCATCTAAAGTACCGCCACTGGCCGCGCCTGCCCCAATCAAGGTATGGATTTCATCAATAAATAAAATTGCTTCTGGTTTTTCGGCAAGCTGCTTCATCACAGCTTTTAAGCGCTGCTCAAAATCACCACGGTATTTTGTGCCAGCCAATAATGCACCCATATCTAATGAGTAAACGATTGCATTCGCTAATACTTCTGGGATTTCTTTTTCAACAATACGGCGCGCTAAACCTTCTGCAATCGCCGTTTTACCAACTCCTGCTTCGCCTACCAATAGTGGATTGTTTTTGCGGCGGCGGCATAATGTTTGAATCACGCGCTCAATTTCTGGGCCGCGACCAATCAGTGGGTCAATCTTACCCGCTGCAACTTGAGCGTTTAAATTAAGCGTAAAGTTTTCTAGCGCGCCACTAGGTGCGGCTTCTGCTTCAGATTCGGTTTCAGCACCTTCAGGTTTTGCATCGCCTTCTGGTATTTTAGCAACGCCATGCGAAATAAAATTCACCACATCCAAGCGCGTAATGCCTTGTTGATGCAAGAAAAATACGGCATGCGAATCTTTTTCGCCAAAAATCGCCACCAGTACATTGGCGCCAGTCACTTCTTTTTTGCCGCTAGATTGCACATGCAACATGGCGCGTTGAATCACGCGTTGAAAGCCTAGCGTTGGCTGCGTATCAACCTCTTCAGTGCCGCTTACAGTTGGGGTGTGTTCTTCAATGTAGTGATTAAGCTCAGTACGCAGCACATCAAACTTTGCACCACAAGCGCGCAGTACTTCGGCCGCCGTTGGATTGTCAATCATGGCTAATAGTAAGTGTTCAACTGTAATAAGCTCATGACGCTTTTGTCTTGCGTCCATAAATGCCATGTGCAGGCTAACTTCAAGTTCTTGCGCTATCATTTCATATACCTCTAAAAATCAAAACTTCGTTGCAATACTGCGTTGAAATGTTTAATCGATCGTCAATTTTAATCGCTTACATTGCCCACATTTCATATATGCATATGCCGCGCTCTAAAATTTCTTCTCGCCTTGTCTTGCTTAGACGTTTTGATTTTTAGAGGCATATGCCTAATATAACAAATTACATTAGTTCAACTGATTATTACTGCCAGCCTACGCTGGCGCTTTGAATCTACCGCCAGCCTACGCTGGCTCTGTCACACACTGCAACGGATGTTGCGACTCTTTAGCATGCGTTAAAACCTGTTTCATTTTGGTTTCCGCGATGTCTTGCGGGTAAACACCACATACGCCCATTCCCTCTGTATGAACTTTGAGCATAATTTGCGTTGCTTGTTCACGGTTTTTGTTAAAAAAACGTTCGATAGTCTCAACTACAAATTCCATTGGCGTGTAGTCGTCATTTAATAACAGCACTTTATACATCGCGGGTAACTTGGGTTTAACCACGTTGGGTTTAATTGCAAGGTCTTGATTTGGGTTTATGTTAGCCATTTGCTGCTTTGTAAAAAATCTTGCTTTGTTAAATACTTAATTGTATTTTGAGCCGACTGTGAAAAATTTCAAGCCTAATTTGAGTAGGGCTATTGAATTAGATGAGAGTTAGGGATGATTTAAGGAAAAATTTTGACGCTCTTAACGATTCTATCTTGGGTTTGCATAATCTCAATCGTATGATTGTTGATTCTAAAGCTGGTACTTGGTTCTGGAATGTCTTCAAAATGTTCAAGAATCAAACCATTTAGCGTGCGTGGGCCATCAAGCGGAAAGTTAAGATTCAGTTTTTTGTTTAAATCGCGCAGAGCGCTACTGCCATCCACCAGCCAACTGCCATCGGTTTCTTTACGGTAGCTGCCAACGCGGCTGGGCGATTGCGTAGTGAAATCACCTATCACCTCTTCTAAAATATCCTCTAAGGTCACCAGGCCTTTAAATTCACCATATTCATCCACCACCAAAGCAATGCGCTCTTGGTTTTCTTGAAACTGTTGAATTTGGGTGTAGAGCGGTGTGCCAGAAGGAACAAAATAAGGCTCGCTGATGATTTCGCGCAGAGCTTCTTTGTTTATTTCGGCATCTTGCTGATAAATACGTAGTTGATTAATCACTCTGCGCACATGAATAATACCGATAATTTCTTCATTATCGCCTTCACGCGCAGGTAGGCGCGTGTGATGGCTACTTGAGATGCGCTGCAAGATATCGTCAATCGGCGCATCAAAATCAATTACTTCCACTTGGGTATGCGCCGTCATCACGTCATCAACCGTGATTTTTTCTAGATCAAACAAATTCAGCAAAATAGTACGGTGTTTCTTTGGCATAAAGTGGCCAGCGTCGGTCACTATGCTGCGCAGTTCGTCCATGGTTAGCGATTGTGTGCTTTCGCTAAAATTGATATTCACCTTAAATAATTTAAGTAGACCTTCTACAAATAAATTGATAAACCAAACAGCTGGGTAAAGTATTTTTAGTATTGGATAAAGCACATAGCTAGACAAAATGCCTAGTTTTTCGGGATAGGCTGCTGCAATGACCTTAGGCGTGATTTCACCGAACACTAAAATCGCAAAAGTCACCAGCAAGGTGCCAATCATTAGCACCCACTCACCCTCACCAAATAGCTCTACAGTGATAACGGTCACTAATGTTGCAGATGCCGCGTTGGCAAAGTTATTACACAGCAAAATAACGCCAAGTAATTTATCGGTTTTAGATAAAAGTGAGCTAGCTAAGCGCGCGCCACGATTACCTTCTTTAACCAAATGCCTTAACCGATAACGGTTAAGCGACATTAAGCTTGTTTCAGCGATTGAGAAAAATGCAGCAATAAGAAGCAGTAAGGCTAAGATGCCTAACTGTAGTGAAATCGGAATATTATCCAAGGAGTGTTGAAACTAAAATAAACAAGTACGCAGTGTACCTGTTTATTTATTTAAAAATCAAGTAGTTAAGATATTAAATTTTTATTTTTTCGTTAAGAAACTGCTTCTGCTGCGTTATCCGCATCTTTTTTGTCAGACTCTTTTTTATCAACATCACCAATTAAATTGGCGCGATTCACACCTAAATACATGGCAATTGGGCAAGCCACCAATACAGAAGAATAGATGCCAAAAAGAATGCCAATGGTTAATGCCAATGCAAAATTATGTAGCACTTCGCCGCCGAATAGCAACATAGAACCTACCATGGTTTGCGTCATCAAATGCGTAATCACGGTGCGTGACATAGTGCGGGTAATGGCGTTATCGATGACTTGTACCACAGAAGCCTTACGCATTTTGCGGAAGTTTTCGCGTACTCGGTCAAAAACCACCACCGATTCATTCACTGAATAACCCAATACCGCCAAAATAGCGGCCAGTACAGTTAAGTTAAATTCCCATTGAAAGAAGGCAAAAAAGCCTAAAATAATCACCACATCGTGCATATTGGCAATAATGGCGGCTACCGCAAAACGCCATTCAAAACGGATGGCCAAGTAAGCCATAATGCCCGCACAAACCAGCAATAAAGCCAAGCCGCCACTTTCATAAAGCTCATCACCTACTTGCGAACCAACCGACTCCACACGACGCACTTCAGCACTTGCATCGGCTTCTTTCAGCGCTTTAGTCACTGTTTCAGATAACTGCGCAATCGACATTTCTTTTTTGAGCGGTAGGCGAATCAGTACATCGTGGCTGGTGCCAAAATTCTGTACCGTGGCATCTTTTAAGCCAATTGAATCAACCGCTTTGCGGATGCTGTCGATATTGGCACTTTGCGGGTAATTCACTTCCATTACCGTGCCGCCAGTAAAATCAACACCGTAATTTAGTCCTTTAGTGGCAAGAAAAAATACCGCCAAAATAAAGGTAATAAGCGAGATGGCCGTGGTTAAACGGCCGTAGCTCATAAACGGTATATCTTTTTTAATTCTGAATAATTCCATAATCTACTCTATCTAAAAAAAGCAGCTATTAAGCTTTATAAATTTGACCAATTGAAAGGCTGGTGATTTTGACATTGAGGTGAGAATGCCCAAAACGTGCACCACGGCAAAGCCTTTGATTGGGCCTGTACCAAACATAAATAGCGCTAAACCAGCAATCAATGTCGTCACGTTAGAGTCTAAAATGGTATCAAAGGCTCTATCGTAACCCGCATGAATACTGGCTTGTGGCGTGTTGCCATTGCGCAACTCTTCGCGAATACGTTCATTAATCAGCACGTTTGCATCAATCGCCATACCTAGCGCTAGCGCAATCGCCGCTAAGCCTGGTAAGGTAAGTGTGGCTTGTAGCATAGAAAGAATCGCGACTAGTAATAACAGGTTAATGCCCAGTGCCAGCACTGAAACGCCACCAAATACCATGTAGTAAATCATCATCATTACCGCAATCGCGGCAAAGCCCCAAAGGGTAGAATGCACACCGCGTTTGATGTTTTCTTCACCCATGCTTGGGCCAACGGTACGCTCTTCAATGATTTCCATTGGCGCTGCTAATGCACCAGCACGTAATAGCAAGGCGATGTCTGTTGCTTCTTGTGTATTATCCATACCAGAAATCTGTACGCGACCGCCGCCAATTTCTTCATTAATTACTGGCGCGGTAATCACTTCGGTATTGCCTTTTTCAATCAGCAAAATCGCCATACGTTTGCCCACGTTATCACGCGTTACATTTTTAAAGATGCCAGCACCGCGGCCATCTAACGTGACGTTAACGATTGAGCCGCCCGTTTGATTATTCACACCTGGGCCAGCATCGGTAATACGGTCGCCTGTCAGCACCACATTTTTCTTCACCAAAATTGGGTTGCCATCGCGATCTCTATACATCTCATCGCCAAACGGCACTTGGCCTTTGGCTGCGGCTTCTAATGTCGCCAAGTCTTTTTTGTCTTCATCCACCATGCGGATTTCAAGCGTAGCGGTACGGCCTAAAATTTCTTTAGCTTTGGCAGTGTCTTGCACACCTGGCAATTGCACCACAATGCGATCAAAACCTTGTTGCTGAACGATTGGCTCGGCTACACCTAGCTCATTGATACGGTTATGCAGGGTTTGCAAGTTTTGCTTAAGCGCAAATTCTTGAATTTTCTTTTTAGCGGCTTCACCAATGCTGGCGGTTAAAACAAATTCTTTGCCGTCGGTTGAATCGTTAAAGGTCAAATCGGGATTAAAACGCACTTGTACGTTTTGGCCTTCGCGCGTAATACCAAAGTAATTCACTTTTTCACGACGCAGCGCGGTGCGGAAATCGCCCACATTGCTTTCTGCCGATTTATCTAATGCCGCTTTCATGTCCACTTGCAGCAAAAAGTGCACGCCACCACGTAAATCTAAACCTAAATACATTGGCTTAGCACCAATGCCTAATAGCCAGTTTGGCGTTTGTGATAATAAGTTTAAAGCGACTGTGTAATCTTTGCCTAAATTAGCGATTAACTTATCTTTGGCTTTGATTTGTGCTTCTGGGTCGGCAAAGCGCACTTTTACGCCGCTGGCATCTAAATAAATACCGTTAAAAGGAATATTGGCTAATTTAAGCGTCGCTTCCACTTTGCTTAATAAAGCAGCATCTGCTTTAAGCGATGTTTTGGCTGGGCTGACTTGAACAGCAGGCGATTCACCAAAAAAGTTGGGAATGGTGTACAGCAACCCAATCAGAATAACAAAGGCAATTAGAATGTATTTCCAGGTAGGGTAGCGGTTCATAAATGCGGCTCAAAAATACTAAATTAGCAGATTGGATTTAGTAATAGGTTATTGGTTTAAAAGATAATTAAAGCTTAAATGGCTTTGATTGTGCCAGGCGGTAATAAAGTTTGAACAGCGTGTTTTTGCACGTTAACCGTAGTATTAGCCGCAATTTCAATGCTAACAAAATTGTCATTCACTTTAGTGATTTTGCCAATTACGCCACCTGTTGTTGCTACTTCATCGCCTGCTTTAAGCGCGTCAATCATGGCTTTTTGTTGTTTCGCTTGCTTCATTTGCGGACGAATTAGCATAAAGTAAAACAAGGCAAAAATAATCAAAATCGGTAAAAAACTCAATAAATCGCCACCTGGAGCAGCAGGAGCAGCGTATGCGTTACTAATAAATAGATTATTTAGGTCGGCAAGTAAGTTGTTTATCATTGCAAAAGTTCTTTCAAATAATTTTTAACTGTGCGATTTTAGCACAGACTGTTCAGCTTGAGAGGCGTGCACGTTTCGCTACAAATTCTGATTTAAATTGTTCAAAACTGCCATTCTCAATCGCGCCGCGCATTCCTTGCATTAATACTTGGTAGTAATGCAAATTGTGGATTGTATTGAGGCGCGCGCCCAAAATTTCACCCACTTTATGCAAGTGATGCAAATAAGCGCGGGTGAAATTGCGGCAGGTATAGCAGCTGCAGTCGGCGTCTAGTGGCTGTGTATCTTGTTTATAAAACGCATTCTTAATTTTAATATCGCCATATTGAGTAAATAGCCAGCCATTGCGCGCATTGCGTGTTGGCATTACGCAGTCAAACATATCCACGCCGTTTGATACGGCGGCGACTAAATCTTCTGGCGTACCTACCCCCATCAAATAGCGTGGTTTGTTTTGCGGCATTTTGGGGGCAGTGTGCGCCAATATGCGCAACATATCTTCTTTAGGCTCGCCTACTGAAAGGCCTCCAATCGCGAAACCATCAAAATCAATATCGACTAAACCTGCTAATGAAACATCGCGTAAATCTTCAAACATGCCGCCTTGAATAATGCCAAACAGTGCATTTGGGTTGCCTTGATGGGCATCTTTGCTGCGTTTAGCCCAACGTAAACTCAATTGCATCGAATCATTAGCTTCTTTATGCGTGGCGGGATAGGGTGTGCATTCGTCAAAAATCATAACAATGTCTGAGTTAAGTACTTTTTGAATGCGCATGGATTCTTCAGGCGTTAAAAAGCAGGTGTCGCCATTGATGGGTGATTTAAATTTGACGCCTTCTTCTGAAATTTTGCGCATTGCGCCCAAACTCCACACTTGAAAGCCGCCCGAATCAGTCAGAATAGGCTTATCCCAACCCATAAACTTATGCAAACCGCCATGCGCGGCAACCACTTCTAAACCAGGGCGTAGCCATAGGTGAAAAGTATTGCCCAGAACGATATGCGCATCGATTTCGGCCAGTTCTAATGGTGACATGGCTTTAACCGTGCCATAGGTGCCAACAGGCATGAAGGCTGGCGTTTGCACATCGCCGTGCGCCAAACTAACGGTACCGCGCCTAGCTAGGCCATCGGTTTTGTGAAGGGTGAATTGCATGTTTGAACCTGAATTGAAGCATAAATTTTAAGTCGCGATACTAACATATGCAGGCATTTACGTTAAATTAAGGCTGTAAATACAAAGACTAAATAGCTTAATTATGAAAATTCACCATTCAAAATAAGCAAAACAAGCGCGCTTTGTTATACTTAGATAACATTTTACTGAACAGGCTAATCACCATGGCTGTTGTTAAACCACGTACACCACGCAAAGAAGTCGATACCTTAAGAACCCGCGGCATTTATTTGTTGCCCAATTTATTTACTTCGGCAGCCTTATTTGCAGGCTTCTACGCCATCGTGCAAGCCATGAATAGTAATTTTGAACAATCTGCCATTGCCATTTTTATTGCTATGGTGATGGATGGCTTAGATGGCCGCGTGGCGCGTATGACCAATACGCAAAGCGCGTTTGGGGCAGAGTACGATAGCTTGTCTGATATGGTTTCTTTTGGTGTAGCGCCAGCCTTGATTATGTATGTATGGGCATTAAAGCCGATGGGTAAATTGGGCTGGATTGCGGCTTTTATCTATTGTGCCTGTGCCGCATTACGATTAGCGCGCTTTAATACAAAGCTAGATGATGCGCATCAAGATAAGCGTTACTTTCAGGGTTTACCCAGCCCAGCATCGGCGGCCTTATTGGCAGGTTTTGTATGGGTTTCTTATGAATACAATATCGATGGCCGCGAAATATTTTTTGGCGCCATTCAAATCAAATGGTTGGCTTGGGGTTTAACGGTATTTGCGGCCGGTAGCATGGTGAGTGACCTAAAATTCTACTCTGGCAAAGATATTAACTTAAAAGAGAGTGTGCCTTTTGTGGCCATTTTGGCGATTGTGATGGCGTTTGTATTGGTTTCATACAGCCCACCAGAAGTATTGTTTACAGTGGTGTTGGTGTATTCGCTATCTGGTTATTATATCTGGGCGAAATCTCGTTTAAGCCGTAAAGCATAGTTTTGTTGCTTGTAACTGCTTGAAAGTTAATCATTAAATCCCTATAATATTTGTATGTTGAATTCATTCAAATTTCAAGCAACACCTTTTTACGCTGGCTTATCATTAAGCCTAGCTCTGCTGCTGCGCGCCAGCGCACACTAAACCCACACCCCAAAAATTAAGTCTTTACGCTCGCTGTATTCGCATACAGCAGGTAAAATTATTGCAATTGCATTTTTGCGGCAATTTAAAACGCTTGCGGCAAACATTAGGAATATAAAACCATGAACATTCAACAAAACCAAATTATTATTTTTGACACTACCTTGCGCGATGGCGAACAAAGCCCAGGTGCGTCAATGACCAAAGAAGAAAAAATCCGTATCGCGCGCCAACTTGAAAAGTTGGGTGTCAATGTGATTGAAGCAGGCTTTGCCGCCGCCAGCCCAGGCGACTTTGATGCGATTTCTGAAATCGCTAAAATCATCAAAAATTCAACCGTTTGCTCACTTGCACGTGCCAGTGAGAATGATGTGCGCCGTGCAGGTGAGGCGATTAAGCATGCTGCTTCGGGTCGCATTCATACCTTTATTGCCACCAGCAAAATCCATATGGAAAACAAATTGCGCATGACGGAAGACCAAGTGGTTGAGCGTGCAGTGCAAGCGGTGAAATGGGCCTTGGAATACACGCCTGATGTAGAGTTTTCTGCCGAAGATGCGGTGCGTTCAGAAATTGACTTTTTGGTGCGTGTATTCGATGCGGTGATTGAAGCGGGCGCCAAAACGATTAATGTGCCTGATACGGTCGGCTATTCAATCCCCGCGCCATGGGGCGAAACCATGGCGACCTTGATTAAGCGTGTTAAAGACTCTGATAAAGTGGTGTGGAGCACGCATTGCCACAACGATTTGGGCATGGCAGTTGCCAATTCGTTGGCTGCGGTGATGGGCGGTGCGCGCCAAGTGGAATGTACCATCAACGGTTTAGGTGAGCGCGCAGGCAATGCTAGCTTAGAAGAAGTGGTGATGGCTTTGCGTACGCGTAAAGATATTTTCAAACTTGAAACCAGCATTGATACCACGCAGATTGTACCAACATCGAAATTGGTATCTACCATTACTGGCTACCCAGTGCAGCCAAATAAGGCGATTGTGGGCGCTAATGCGTTTGCGCATGAAAGCGGTATTCATCAAGATGGCGTATTAAAACACCGCGAAACCTATGAAATTATGCGCGCCGAAGATGTGGGTTGGAATGCGAATAAATTAACTTTGGGCAAATTGTCAGGAAGAAACGCTTTTCGCACGCGCTTAAAAGAGTTAGGCATTGAGTTGGAAAGTGAAGATGCCATGAACGCCGCTTTTGCGCGCTTTAAAGATTTGGCAGACAAGAAATCAGAAATTTTTGACGAAGATTTGCACGCTTTGGTGAGTGATGAATTTGTGCATGAAGCCAGTGAAAACTACAAATTGGTGTATTTGCAAGTGGCCTCAATCACAGGTGAAGTGCCACATGCAATTATTACCTTGTCGGATAACAGCGTAGAAAAACGCGCAGAGGCAGATGGCGGTGGTCCAGTAGATGCAACGTTTAAAGCCATTGAAAGCATGGTTAATAGTGGTGCTGAGTTGCAATTGTATTCTGTGAATAACATTACCAGCGGAACCGATGCGCAGGGCGAAGTAACGGTGCGATTGGCCAAAGGTGGGCGTATTGTGAATGGACAGGGCGCCGATACCGATATTGTGGTGGCTTCAGCTAAGGCTTATTTGAATGGTTTGAATAAGTTGTATTCAAAAGATGAGAAGATGAACCCACAGTTATAGTTATTCAAAATCTTTCAACCGTCATTCTGAGCCAAGTTTTAGTGAAGAATCCAGTTTTAGTGTGAGTTAAGTTCTGGATTCTTCGCTACACTCAGAATGACAGCTGAGTAACAATCGTTGAGTTTTCTTTTAAAAACCCGAATGAAACAATGAAAAAACAATCCCTACTGATTGTCGCAGCCCTGTTTTGCACCTACTTTATTTGGGGCTCAACTTATTTGGCGATTCGTTTCGGTATTGAAAGCTTTCCGCCGTTTTTAATGGCAGGGCTACGCTTCACAATAGCTGGCATTTTGTTATATGTCGTGATGCGTTTTCTAGGCGCGCCAAACCCTACAAGGCAGCAATGGTTGGGTGCGACGACAGTAGGAATTTTGCTGCCAGCGCTTGGTAACGGAACGGTTTGCTATGTGCAGCAAACCGTTTCATCTAGCGTGGCGGCATTGGCGATTGCCACTGCGCCCATTTGGATGGCGATTTTTTCTTCTATTTGGGGGCACAAAATTAGAAGCCGCGAATGGTTGGGGATTGCGGTTGGTTTTGTGGGCATTGCCATGTTAAATTTTGGTGGTAGTTTGCATGGCCAGTTTTTTAGTGCTTTTTTATTGGTTTTTGCAGCAGCAGCTTGGTCATTTGGATCGGTTTGGGGCAAATATTTAAGCATGCCAGCAGGGTTAATGGCGCCTGCTTGTCAAATGCTAACAGGCGGCATTGCTCTGCTGATTTTTAGCGCATTACAAGGTGAGCAATACCCCAGCGTGATTAGTTTAAAATCGTGGTTAGCTATGTTATTTTTAATTGTATTAGGATCGCTAATTGCCTACAGCGCTTACCAATATTTACTTAAAACAGTAAGGCCTTTGGTGGCAAGTAGTAATACTTTTGTTAACCCAATCGTGGCGTTTGTTGTGGGGATTTGGTTAGCAAACGAGCATGTCACCATGATTGAATATGCAGCTTTAGCCGTGATTTTAATTGGTGTGTTTTTGGTGCTATCAGCCAGCACAGACAACGCAGAAAAGCTTAATTAACCTATTTCGACATTCCTCGGCAGGAATCACATTATCAAAAACTTTAATCTTAAAAGATACTTAATATGAAACAAAACCTAGCTTTATTTGACTTAGATAACACCCTATTAGCAGGCGATTCTGACTACAACTGGAGCTTATTTCTGATTGATGAAGGTTTGCTGGATGCTAAAACCCATCACGACCGCAATGAGCAGTTTTACTTGGATTACAAAAATGGCAATTTGGATATTTTTGCCTTTTTGCAATTTCAATTACAACCGCTTAGCCAACATAAAAAATCATTTTTGGATGAATTGCATGTGAAATATATGCAAAAAGTGATTAAGCCGATGATGACGGATAAGGCGCAAGCATTGGTGAATGAGCATAAAGCAGCAGGCGATTTATGTGTGGTAATTACTGCTACGAACAGTTTTGTTACCAAGCCAATTGCAACAGCTTATGGGATAGATAACTTGATAGGAACCGACCCTGAAATGGTGGACGGCCAATATACAGGCGGCGTAAGTGGCGTGCCTAGCTTTCAAGCCGGCAAAGTAACGCGCATTAATCAATGGCTGGCAGAGCGCGACAAAACATTAAATGATTATGAAAAAAGTTATTTTTATTCCGATTCGCATAATGATTTGCCATTGATGAAATTGGTGACAAACCCTGTGGCAGTTAACGCAGATGCGACATTAGCGGCATATGCAAAATCTAATAATTGGCCAGAAATTAGCTTGCGCTAATGCGCTTAATCCCTAATTTAGGGGCTTGTTTGCGTTATTAAGGCCGATTAATCTGAGTTTTTATGCAGATTAAAGGCATTGATGATGGCTAAAAATATTATATTTTGCGCAGACGGTACTTGGAATAAGCCTGTTGATGAAATAGACCAAGATACAGATGCACCGTCTAATGTGTTTAAGTTGTTTAATCTGCTAGCAGGCAAACAAGGCGATGGCATTCACATTAATATGGCGACAGGCCGTATTTCAGAGTACGAAAAAAGCTATATCGTTGACACAAAAACGGTTCAAATAGCAAAGTACATCAATGGAGTAGGTAATTCTAGCGTTAAGCTCAATCGCGTTCTTGGCGGTGCATTTGGCTTTGGTTTAATTGAGCGCATTGCCAGAGGCTATACCTTTATTTCTAGAAACTACGCAGAAGGCGACAAGATTTTTATTGTGGGCTTTAGTCGTGGCGCCTACACCGCCAGAGCATTGGCTGGGCTTATTGCCAATAAAGGCTTGTTAGCTAGAAAATTCAACCAAGGCGAGGCAGAATCTTATGATATGGCCGTTCGCGCTTGGTACAGTTACCGCGATAGTATTAAGCAAACGACCTATAAAAATAATTTTCAAAACCTGCTCACCGCGTTTACCAGCATTCGAAACTATCTATTACAACATACACTTACTGATAGTGATTTTAATCAAAACATTCCAATTGAAGCGGTTGCCGTGTGGGATACGGTTGGTGCGCTGGGGATTCCTGATTTTGAGTTTGATGATAAGCAAGCTGAAGTTAGAGATGGTTTTGCATTTGCGGATAATGTATTAAGTGCAAAGGTGAAAAATGGATTTCATGCAGTTTCTTTAGATGAAATGCGTTTGTTATTTACGCCAACATTATGGGAAAAACGTGATGGTATTCAACAAGCTTTATTTGCAGGGTCGCATTCAGACGTAGGCGGCGGCTATAAAGAGGCAGGCCTATCAGACTGTGCATTAAAATGGATGATTGATGCGCTAAGCGATAAAAAATTGGGTGTTATGTTTGTGGATAGTGCGTTTAAACTAAAAGGCAATTCAGCTGATTATGCACACATTGCATGGGCGCATTTAGTTGGCTTGACGAACAAAGTGGGGCAGCGTCAGTTTAGGCACTTAGTACAAAATGGCACTGTAAGCGTTCATCAATCGGTTTTAGATAGAGTCGCGTTGCCTGCTTTTAATCAATATATGAATCAGACTGCAAGTCCTTACAGACCTAACAATTATTAGATTTAATGGTTTAGCAGGACTTGCAAAATAAACTTGCTACCAAGGTAAGCCAGCAAAAGCATAACAAAGCCAACTAAAGTCAATCGAATGGCTTTAATGCCGCGCCAACCATAACGATAACGGCCATACAGCAACCAGCCGTAAATTACCCAAGAGGCAATTGAGAAGATGGTTTTGTGATTAAATTGCAGCGGTTTTCCAAAAATTTCTTCACTAAATATCATGCCGCTTAGTAGCGTTAAAGTCAGCAAAATAAAGCCAAGTGTAATCACTCTAAATAATAAGCTTTCCATCACCATTAATGGTGGAAAGCTGGGCAGTTTGATTAGGGTGGGTTTGTTGTGCAGACTGCGTTCAGCAATTGCCATTAATAGGGCATGTAAGGCGGCAAAGGTAAATAAGCTATAAGCCAAAATGGCAATAGCAATATGCGCCATAAATAATCCAGCATCTGCTTCTGGTAGATAATGATTTTTTATGGCAAAGGCTGGTAGCAGTACAAATATGGCGGCTGGTGGCAACACAAATGCCTGTAGGCTGTGTAGCTGGTGTTTTAAACTGCTCAGCCAGTAAATAAGCGCTGTTAACCAAAAAATCGCCGATAGCGCATAGTAAAAGCCTAAGTTCACGTTTCCTACCGTGAAAATATCGCGATAAAGTAGCCAGCCATGTAGCATAAGCCCTAAAGCAATCATGGCAGAGTGCAGCTTAAGCGATTCAGCGTGATTGCTTAACTTGGCTGTACGCCAAAAATCGGCGGCCACAGCGGCATAAATAAAACTAACGACCAAGTACGGAATAAAATGAACCATAACGCGATTATGGCAAAACTCCGCCCAAGTGACTAGTTAAGAGTTAAAGAATTGCTTGGCTTGATGTAAAATCAGGCAAGATTAGTTGATAGTCAATTTATTAGGTCATTAAAAAATGTTAGAAAACTTAACCGGTAGGTTACAAGGCGTTATTAAAAATTTGCGCGGACAAGCGCGCTTAACCGAAGACAATATCGCGGATGCCATGCGTGAAGTGCGTATGGCGCTATTAGAGGCTGATGTTGCCTTGCCTGTGGTAAAAGACTTTATCGCTAAAGTAAAAGAGCGTGCGCAGGGCAAAGAGGTGCTTGCTAGCCTTACGCCAGGCCAAGCTGTAATTGAGGTGGTGAATGATGAATTAACTGCATTGATGGGCAAGGCCAATGTTGGGCTTAATTTGGCAGCTGTGCCACCTGCAATCATCCTGATGGCGGGCTTGCAAGGTTCTGGTAAAACAACTACATCGGCCAAATTAGCCAAATTATTAAAAGAACAAAAGAAAAAAGTGCTGTTGGCAAGTGCCGATGTATACCGCCCTGCGGCGATTGCACAATTACAAACCTTAGCTAAACAGCTGGATATTGATTGTTTTGATAGCAACGCCAACCAAAAGCCGCTAGATATTGCCAATGATGCGCTGGCCTTTGCCAAACGCGGCTATTACGATGTATTGATTTTTGATACGGCAGGCCGTTTGGGCATTGATGAAGCTATGATGGCGGAAATTAAAGCCCTACATACACAGCTTAACCCTGTTGAAACGTTATTCGTAGTAGATGCCATGCAGGGCCAAGATGCCGTAAATACTGCCAAAGCCTTTGGTGAAGCACTGCCGCTGACAGGCGTTGTGCTAACCAAGCTAGACGGCGATGCACGTGGCGGTGCGGCATTAAGCGTGCGCCATGTAACTGGTCAGCCGATTAAGTTTATTGGTGTGAGTGAAAAGGTAGATGGTTTAGAGCCGTTTCACCCAGACCGTATGGCAGGCCGCATATTGGGCATGGGCGATGTGCTGGGCTTAATTGAGCAAGCGCACAAAAATGTGGATATGGCAGAGGCGCAAAAAGTCGCCGACAAGATTAAGTCAGGCAGTAAATTTGACTTAGAAGACTTTAAATCGCAGATGTCCCAAATGCGAAAAATGGGCGGCATGGGTGCCTTAATGGATAAAATGCCTGCGCAAATGGCCAGCATGGCGGCTAAAGTGAATAATGAAGACGCCGACAAATCGCTGCGCCGCATAGAAGGCATTATCAACAGCATGACGCCGCTAGAACGCAAAAAACCAGAGCTGATTAAAGCCACACGTAAAAAGCGCATTGCCGCAGGCAGCGGAGTGCAGGTGCAAGAGGTGAATCGTTTACTCAAACAATTCGAAGAAACCCAAAAGATGATGAAAATGTTTAGCAAAGGCGGCATGGCTAAAATGATGCGCGGCATGGGTGGCATGATGGGCGGTAAATTGCCAGGCATGCGCTAACAAGTTGCCTGAACAGTTAGTAGAACGTCATGCAAAACGCAGTGGCTGTATGCTGTATTTTTAGTCCAGAGAAAAGTTCAAAATCAGCGTAAAAATAAATAATATAAAAAGTTAATATTTTTAGCAGGTTATCATTGACCAATCCAAGAGTTTCTTGCATAATTGCGCCCTTTCGTAGGTGATGCAAATCAAGTACGAAAACCACCAGTAACATAGATTTACCCATTAGCAGTAATCAAAAATGGGGCGTTAGCTCAGCTGGTAGAGCAGCGGACTTTTAATCCGTTTGTCGTGGGTTCGATCCCCGCACGCCCTACCAAATATAAAGCCTAGTCAGAAATGACTAGGCTTTTTTGTTTGTCAGCTTAATATAGCTAAAAATGTAGCTCTCATATGTCGCATTTAGTCGCTTAGCGGCAGTTAGCATGGGGTGAAATGCTCTGCGGGTTTTAAGATTGCCTCAGTGTGCAGCATATTTTAATCTGCTAGCTCAGGCCTTGTATTTATAGCATTTGTTGTCACCTAAAAAATATTGCTTTGTGACAATCTAAAAAAATGGCAAAACATAGCCATGTTGTTTTTAAGAAAGCCTAACGCTGATTTTAATTCACAGCGTTTTGTCGTTGATATTCTTTTCTTTTCATTTCAAGGTAGTCGTTACGCTCTACCTCATGTAATTGTTTAGCGTATTCTTCAGTGCTGTTAAACCATTTTTCTAGGCGTTTATCTAGTTGTTTATCTGCAGGCTGGTTTAGTGTGGCAAGGTAGGCGTCTATGGTTAAATAATAGCGCATAGTATTGCGTTCTACCACGCCACGCACACCTTGAATGTAATCTGGCTGGCCGTTGCTAAGTGTGTTGTTAACGGTGAAGCCTACTTTATCTTTGCCAATGGTGGCTAGGTAGCCTTTCATAGCAATGCGGCCAGTTAAGCCAAATGAATAGGCGTAAGTAAAATGCAAAAAGGTTTGATTTTTGTTGAGCGGCGTTGCTTCTATCCAAATACGGTAATCGCTTGTGCCTAATGGGCCTTTTGCTGCATTGAGTTCTGTAGAAAAATAATTATCAGTTTTATTTATTTCTTGATAATTAAAAGCTGCTTCGTACGTTTCGGCCAAAGATTGATCATGTTTTTTGCCTAAATTTAGATGCATGACTGTGCCAGATTTGTTTGTATCGGCGCGACAATATTTGATATTGATATGCAAAATAAGTGCATCGCACCAGTGTGCGGGCTGATTTAACGCGCCGTTAACGGTAGCAAAAGGATAATCCAGCACAGCGTAAATTTCTCCTTTTAGCTGTTGTGGTGTTTCGCTAGAATCTAGTGTAATTGGGCGATTAAATTGATTATTAGATAATCGTTTACTTAACGTTTTGTGTTGGCTAAGCAAGGCGGCAGCGTAATTATCTGCGTTTGGTTTTTCTGCATTAATGGCCCAAACGTTAAAGTTGGCAGTAAATAATAGGCATAAAATACTTAAAGTTAGCGCCAGATTGATATTGGCTTTTGACTGCTTAAAATAGTGCATTCAACTCCTTTTAAAAGCTAGATAGGTTAACTTTTAATCAGTTAACATTTATAAAAAGCGTGCCCACAGGCGCGCAGCGCGTTCTTTAATGCGTGAGGTAATAGGGCGATTGCGCCAATCTTCTAAGGTAATTTGTTGCGAAACAGTTAAATCTTCATAAAACATATTTTGCATTTGATCACCAAAATCTTGGCCAAGCATCACTGCGTTAATTTCTTGGTTATTCACAAAGCTGCGCCAATCTAAATTGGTCGATCCAATGGTTGACCATACGCCATCGATTAATGCGGTTTTAGCGTGCAAAATCGCTACTTCATGTTCATAAATTTCTACGCCTGCTTCTAACAACTCGTTGTAATAAGAGCGCGATGCGTAAAATACCAAATCAGAATCTGTTTTTTCGGGCAGTAGCAATTTAACCGATACGCCACGACTTACCGCGTCTTTTAAGGTCGCCAGCAATTGCGGATCTGGTACAAAATAGGCATTGGTTAAATACACTTGCGTTTCTGCACTATTAATTGCTGATATCAAAGTTGCATAAATCTGGCTGTAAGGCTCGTCTGGCGCGCTACCAATGGCACGCACTACGTCTCTGCCTTCATTCGTTAGCGTAGGTAGATAATCTTTTGCGGCTAAAGGGTCGCCTTTTTGCTTTTCCCAAGTGTCAATAAACAGCTTTTGAAACTCAGCCACCACCGGCCCAGCAAGCTTTAAGTGCGTATCGCGCCAAGGTATACCAGTAAGCTCAGTTTGATTGACACCTTTTTTAGTCGCTTTTTTTTGCGATTCGCTACTAGAGCCGCTAAATGAGCCTTTAGAATAAACGCTACTAATATTTATGCCACCAACAAATGCAGTTTTTCCGTCAACAATCAGCAGCTTGCGGTGATCACGTGCGTTTGGGCTCCACTCTATGCGCGCTTTTGCAGGGTTAAGCGGATTAAATTCCAGCACATTAATACCGCTTTGCTTCAATGTTTCAAAAAACTCAGCAGGGGTAGAAATTGAGCCTATGCTGTCATAAATTAAATTCACTTGCACACCGCTGCGTTGCTTTGCCATTAATCGCTCAGCAAATTCATGGCCAATTTCATCATCTTCAAAAATAAAAGTTTCCATATTAATATGGTCTTTTGCGTTATCTATGGCGCTTAGCATGGCGGCATAGGTGCTTGGGCCATCAATCAATAAATCTACTTTATTACCTATAATTAACGGGCTGCCAACCACTTCGCCAATTAAGGCTAAATGTTTGTCAAAAATGCTGGTTTCAACGCCATCTTTTTTAATGCGGGCTAAAATTTTCTTACTTTGCTGTGCGCTTAGTGGGCCGCGAGCGCTTTCAAGTGTTGGCGTTTTGGCAGATTGCATTGCCATATCTGGCACCATAATTGGAATAGATGAGCAGGCAGATAAAGCAATAACGCTAATTACTACACAAGATTTATTCAGTACTAGACAAAATTTATTTAAATTCACAGCGTTGAACAAACGTGCTAACAGTGGATTTTGGCTGATTTGCATATGGGCCTAAAAATTAATGCGATAAGTACTCATAGTAATTGAAAATTCTAACTTCAAAAAATTAAAGTTTAAGTACGCCAGCGCACAGAGGCGCTTTAAATACAAGCGGATGATGTAATTGTGCGATATCAATCGTGACGGGAAAGCATTTATCACCATAAATGACAACCTGCAACTTGTTTGAAATTTTATGGAGATGAACAAATGAAACAATTTAAGATTTTATCAGCATTGATGCTGGCTTTAGCATTTACCACCATGGTAGGTTGTGCTTCAACAGCAACTAAATCGGGCACTGGCGAGTATATTGACGACACAGTGATTACAACAAAAGTAAAGGCAGCAATCTTAAACGAAGAGACATTGAAATCGGCAGAAATTAATGTTGAAACATTTAAAGGCGTTGTGCAGTTAAGTGGTTTTGTAAGCTCTGAAGCAGATATTGCAAAAGCGGCACAAGTGACGCGCGCTGTTAAAGGCGTGACTTCTGTTAAAAACGATATGCGTCTTAAAGCAAAATAATGCCAGCTTAAAAGGTGGGCTTAAACCCACCTTTTAATAGTTCTAATGTAAAAAACATGACATATAAACTTTTTAGTATGTATTTTTAATGTGAGCGTTGTTGCGATTTATAACACTCAGATTAACAAGTAGCTTGAGAAAGGAATAACAATGGAATGGGAACAAATTGAAGGTAACTGGGCAGAATTTAAAAATATTATCAGACATCATTGGGATAAATTAACTGATAAACAGCTAGACATGATTGCAGGCAGGCGTGAATTTTTGATTCGCAAGATTCAATATGAATATGGCTTTAATAGGCAAGAAGTTGAAGCGCAGCTAGCTGAATGGCAAGAGAATCAGATTAATATTGATGGGCATTTTTACCAAACGAAATCATCTTTGCCAGTTCAATTTGCACGGTAATTGTGATGAAAATTTTAAATCGTGAAAAAACGCATTTTATGCAGCCATCTGCCGATGGCGATCGCAATGTAAAATTTGGCAAGGTAAATGAAGTTCATGCTTTGATTGACACTATTTTAGATGGCAAAAAAGATAACAATACAGACAAAAAATTGCATGTGGTGAGTTCTGACAAGTTGGATAAATCCACAAATTAAAAAAGCCGTGCATGACGGGTCATCATGCACGGTTATTCATGAGAATTTAAGTAAAGACCAGATTGCGCCAATCATATTTAGCAGCGAATATTGCCTTGCCACTGGCAGTAATAATCCACACATTGATAGCGATGCACAGTCACAAATAAGCTGATAATACGGTCACTAAAGCGACGATGAATGCGCACTATGTAGCCTGAGCAGAGTGGACATTGACAGGTAATGTTTGCCATGATTTTTCTCAAACAATAATGATTGCTAGTGCACTATAGGATTTAGTGCGCATTAGACTTAAATGCACTGTAGAATTTTATGTAGAGTGAGTCTGTACGTTAACTCACACATCACACAAAATATAAAAATGCTATGTGCGATAACGTACCGAAGACAACTTTATATCGGATTACACTGCGTTCACCAACAACCACTTAACAGGATTATTTGTGAACAATTTTATATTAACAGCTTCAATCATTGGCTTATTAAGCCTTACGGCCTGTGATAAACCTACGGTAGTCAATGTGCCCGCCGAAACAGTAGTTGTGCCTGTTCCGGGCCCAGCTGGTCCAGCAGGGGCAACAGGCGATACTGGTGCGCAGGGCAAAACAGGCGAAGCAAGTGGCGACACAACAATTATTATTGCGCCAGCAGAGCCAGCAGTAGAACCATTAAAAGAAACAGAATAATTATATTTGGCGTGCTGATTTAATTTTTTAATTTAAGGGGATTGTCATGAGTATAGGTACCATATTATTAATCGTTTTAATTTTAATGTTGATTGGCGCCGTTCCTGGCTGGTCACATAGTAAAAGTTGGGGTTACGGCCCAAGCGGCGGCATTGGCTTGGTTGTGATTATATTAATTGTTTTATTATTGATGGGCCGTATCTAAATGATGAAAAATAATGATGGTTTTAATCAAACCAATAATTGGTTTCAACCCTCATTACGGGTAATTATTTTCTCATTAAGTGCAATATTTTTAAGTGCATGCGGTGAAGTGGCGAGTTTGCCACTGTCAGCTGGCTTGGGTGCAAACCCCACACTGCCTGCGCCTAATAAAACGCTTATTCCTACTGTGAATATAGCGCCTGCAAAGGGTTGGCCAAGTACGCAAATGCCAATTGCAGCAGCAGGCACTCGCGTTGCCGCTTTTGCTAGTGGCTTAGATCATCCGCGTTGGATGACGGTGCTGCCTAACGGCGATGTGTTGGTAGCAGAAACCAACGCACCACCCAAGCCAGATGGCGGTGGCATTAAAGGCTGGATAACAGGCATGGTAATGCAGCGCGCGGGCGCAGGTGTGCCAAGTGCTAACCGTATTACTTTATTGCGCGATGCAGATGGTGACGGCACTGCTGATGTGCGTTTGCCATTTTTAGAAGGCTTAAACTCACCTTTTGGCATGGCTTTAGTGGGTAATCATTTGTACGTTGCCAATGCCGATGCCATCATGCGATTTAACTATGCACTGGGCGATAAAAAAATTGCAGGGCCAGGCGAAAAAGTAATCGATTTGCCCAGTGGCATTAACCATCACTGGACTAAAAATATTATTGCAAATGCTGATGGCACTAAGCTATACGCCACTGTGGGCTCAAATAGTAATGTGGCAGAAAACGGTATGCAGGCCGAAGTTGATCGTGCTGCTATTTTAGAAGTTGATATCAAGGCAAATAGCTATCGCATTTTTGCATCTGGCTTACGCAACCCAAATGGCATGGCTTGGGAGCCAAACAGCAATACCTTATTTACCGTGGTCAATGAGCGTGACGAAATTGGCAGTGATTTAGTACCAGATTACTTAACTTCTGTGCAAGATGGTGCCTTTTATGGCTGGCCATACAGCTATTATGGCCAACATATTGATGAGCGCGTACAGCCACAACAGCCAGAATTAGTTGCAAAAGCTATAGCGCCAGATTATGCGCTGGGCCCGCACACCGCATCGCTTGGCTTAGCGTCATCTATAGGTACAACTTTGCCCGATAATTTTGCAAATGGCATGTTTGTTGGTCAGCATGGCTCTTGGAACCGCAAGCCACGCAGCGGATATAAAGTGATTTTTGTACCATTTATGAATGGCAAACCAACAGGCCTACCTGTTGATGTACTAACAGGATTTGTGAACAAAGACGGCGAGGCATACGGCAGGCCAGTAGGCGTGGTGCTGGATAAAGGCGGTGCATTGCTAGTGGCCGATGATGTAGGTAATACGATTTGGCGCGTAACAGCCAGTGCACCTTAACGATTGCAGCTTAATAAGTGAACCTAAATAATTGATAACTATAATGTATGGTTATAATATGTATAAACCTTAAGTTATTTATTTCATAAAAGAAAGTTTCCTTTGTTAAAATTTTTACCAGCTTATCTCACTATTATTGTGGTGATGTTTGTTTTAGATGTAATTTGGTTAAGTGTCATTGCGCAGCCTATTTACCAGCATGGCATTGGACATTTAATGGCAGATAAGCCTAATTTATTGTTTGCGGGCTTATTTTATCTAGTGTACGTGGCTGGGCTGGTATGGTTTGCGCTTATGCCTAATCGCCATCACAGAGGCTTAAAAAACACTTTTGCAGCAGCTGCAACATTTGGTTTTTTTGTATATGCCAGCTACGATTTAACCAATTTAGCCTTATTAAAAGATTGGCCGCTAAGCTTGTCATTTATCGATATTACATGGGGCACAATGCTGAGTGGTGTAAGTGCCGCATTAGGCAAATGGGTATTTAATCGCATGAACCGTATTAGTTAAGCACGCTAATTTTTGTAACGCCAGGTATTTGAAATACTAGTGCTTATTTGAATAGCCAATTAAACCTAAAACGCCTCTCACTACGCCATATATTAACCACGATGCAGCGCGTTTTAGCGTGTTTCTGTGCATCCATTCTTCAGCTAATATTTGTACCGATTCTTGTTGAATAGATTGCCTAATTTCATTGCGCAATTCAGTGGCAAATGCACTATCTAGCACTACAATATTTGCTTCACGTGCCAGCAGCATGCTGAAAGGGTCAATATTAGAAGAGCCAATTGTGGCCCATTCACTATCAATCACGGCTACTTTGCAATGCATATAGCTTTTGCGATACTCAAAAATACAAATACCGCTTTTTAAAAACACACTATAAAACGCATGGGTGGCTAGCATTAAAAAATACTCCATGCGGCCTTGTAGCAATAACTCTACTTTTACGCCACGTTTAGCCGCTTTTATTAAGGCTTGCCTAAAGCGTCTGCCAGGTAAAAAATAGGCGTTGGCAATCATAATCTCAGATTTAGCCGCGTTAATTGCTTTTAAATAAGCATTTTCAATGTCGCGTCTATGTAGCAAATTATCGCGCAACACAAAAGCTGCTTTTATGCCTGTTTTGGATTCTGCTGTGGGTTGTTTAGAGGTGGTTTTATTTAAATCGGATGCTTGCAGATGTGTTACTTTAATTCTGCGCCATAGCTTTTGTACGCTGGCGGTCATGCTGGGTAATAGCGCACCTTCTATACGTACTGCATAATCTACCCGCGGCGGCAAATTATCGGGCACATTAGTGTCATCAATAATATTAATGCCACCCACAAAGCCAATTGTTTCATCAATCACCGCTACTTTGCGATGCAAGCGACGTAAACGATTTTTTTTGAATGTCCACGGTGATATTTTGGGTCTGTAAAACATCACTTGTACGCCTGCTTGCTTAAACGCTTTAATAAAATCGCTAGACATATCTTTGCAACCAAAGCCATCTAACAATATACGCACTGTTACGCCGCGCTGTGCCGCCGCTTTTAACGCATCAGCAATTTGATTGCCTGCGGGGTCACATTCAAATATATAAGTTTGTATATAAATCGTTTGTTTGGCTTGGTTAATAGCGGTTTCTAACGCAGGAAAATAAGCATTTCCGTTGCGTAATAACTGAATATGATTGCCAGCAGTAAATTGGGTCATGATGATTTATTTTTTTAAAAGCGTTGCCGTTAATATAGCGTGATCAGACACTGTAACAAAACGCGCACCTGCATGCACTTCAACATGTTTAATATCAAAACCACGCACATAAATACGATCTAATCTTAACATTGGCAGCCACGATGGAAAGCTTCGCGCAGATTTTCCTGCATGCTGCTCGAATACTTCTTTTAAATGTAGGCGTGATGAAAAATCGCGGCCCGCACGCGAGCTCCAATCGTTAAAATCGCCTGCAATAATCAAGGGTGAATTTGCTGGTATATGTTGCTCAATGTAATCGGCTACAGCGCTTAATTGCTGGCGGCGCCAATGTGCAAATAAGCCTAAATGCACGCAAATTGCGTGTAAGGGCAAATCCCAATCAGGCACTTCAATCGTACAGTGCAGCATGCCGCGACGCTCTGTTTGATGAGCAGAAATATCAATATTAGTTGTACTGCTAATATTAAACTTAGAGAGCAAGGCGTTACCATGATGCCCAGCAGGATACGATGAGTTTTTGCCATAAGAAAATTGCGGCCAAATGCTATCGGCTAAAAATTCTACCTGCCCCGCCATTGGCCAGCCAGAAAAACGCTTGCTGTGACCGCTATGATTATCTTGAACTTCTTGTAAAAAAAGTACATCAGCATGCAAATTGCGCAATAGTTCGCGCTGTTGATGCAGCGAAAAACGTGCATTAAAATGGCTAAAGCCTTTGTGAATATTGAAGGTGGCAATACGTAAGGTGTTAATCAAATTGAGCCCAGTTTGGATAATAATTCTTAAAATGAAGTGTAAGCAATAAGCGCGCAAGCTTGCGTGCGTTAACGCACAGACAGTGTACAGAAAAAACGTAGGATATAACTTACAGCATAATCCGTCTCTTTCTGATAAAAAACTGGATTAATTAATAGCATCATGGAACCCTCAAAAAGGGGAATCACATGAATACTATTACGCATACAGATACTACCGCTTCTTTACCTCAGCAAAATCAGTTGCTGGCAGCCATGTCTGAAAACGAATGGCACCAGTGGGAGCCCGATATGGAGCCAGTGGATTTTTCACTGAACCAAGTGCTATACGAATCTGGCAAAACGCCCGCTTATATGTACTTTCCTACTACAGCCATTGTTTCTCTGCTATACATGACCCAAAATGGTTCTTCATCGGAAGTAGCCGTAGTGGGCAATGATGGCGTGGTAGGGCTTTCATTATTATTGTCTGGTAGCAATAGCCCAAACCAAGCGCTGGTTCAAAGCGCTGGCAAGGGCTTTAGAGTGCGCGCACAAGCTGCTAAAAATGCAATTAACCGCGAAGGCGCCATGCTGAATATTCTATTGCGCTATTCACAAGCCATGATTACGCAAATGACACAAACTGCCGTGTGCAATCGCCACCACTCAATTGACCAACAATTAAGCCGCCGCTTATTGTTAAGCTTAGATAGATTATCATCAAACCAAATTTTGATGACACAAGAAATGCTTTCTAATATGTTAGGTGTTAGACGCGAGAGTGTGACGGATGCCGCATTGAAGCTGCAAGAGGCAGGCATTATTAGTTACAAGCGTGGCTTAATTACAGTGCTAGATCGCAAAGCTTTAGAAGGCCGCAGTTGCGAATGCTATGCCACTGCAAAAAACGAGCAAGACCGTTTGCAAAAAATGATGTTTAACGCCTAAAAGCACTTTAAATTAACGCACTGCTAATTGGCAGTGCTTTTTTTATGTGGCTTTTTTAAAATCATTTAAATTAAAAATGATTATTTGAAATAAATCTGCACAATTTATACAGTATGATGGCATTTTTAAATATTCAAAAAAGCACATAAATGGCGATATTAGTAACAGGTGGCGCAGGTTATATTGGTTCTCACACTTGCCTACAAATGCTGGCAGCTGGTCATGAAATTGTTGTGATGGATAACTTATCCAACAGTTCGGCAGAATCGCTTAAGCGCGTCACCCAAATTTCTGGCAAAACCTTTACGTTTGTTGAAGCAGATATTCGCGATAAAGCGGCATTGCGTGAAATTTTTACAGCGCACAATATTAGCGCTGTGGTGCATTTTGCAGGCTTAAAAGCGGTTGGTGAATCTGCCGAAAAACCGCACTTGTATTACGATAATAACGTAGTGGGCAGCCTTAATTTGTTTGAGGTAATGGCTGAGAGTAATGTTAAAAATATTGTGTTCAGCTCATCTGCCACTGTGTATGGCGATCCAGCCAGTGTACCAATTAAAGAAGATTTTCCGCTTAGTGCCACTAATCCATACGGCCGTAGCAAATTAATGATTGAAGATATTCTGCGCGATTTGCACAAGGCGGATAATACTTGGCGCATTGCTTTGTTGCGCTACTTTAACCCGATTGGCGCACATGATTCTGGCTTAATCGGCGAAGACCCAAACGGAATACCTAATAATTTATTACCCTATGTAGCGCAAGTGGCAGTGGGGCGCTTGGCAAAATTGCGCGTGTTTGGCAACGATTATGCCACGCACGATGGCACTGGCGTGCGTGATTATATTCATGTGATGGATTTGGCCGATGGCCATGTGGCTGCCTTGGAATACTTGGCTAAAAATCAAGCCATGATAACCGTTAACTTAGGCACAGGCATTGGTTACAGCGTGCTAGATGTGGTGAATGCTTTTGCTAAAAATAGTGCAAAAGAGATTCCGTATGAAATTTTGCCTAGACGTTTAGGCGATGTGGCGATTAATTACGCCGATGCAACAGTGGCTAAAACCGTATTAGGCTGGCAAGCAAGCCGTAATTTAGAAGATATGTGCCGCGATACTTGGCATTGGCAATCTAGCAACCCAAATGGGTTTGCTAAAAAGCAATAAAATATTTAAGCCGTTGCGTAAAGGCTGATTTGCAAATTACGATGCTCTACGTTTAAGCGAATAATATCGTCAATTGTAGTAGTGCCAACGCCAATCGCATCTAGGTAATCATCCTCAGGCTCTTCTGTATCTTCAAATGCATAAAAGCTATGCTCATCAGGCGTGTACTCTTCATCGTTTTGTTGTAAAGCTTGCTCTTCGCGTAACTCACGCAATCGATTCAATAATTTCATTTTTAATGTCCTTAAATATGGCTAACTTAAAAATGTATTATCGTTTTTAATTGTGTCAATTTGATTGAATAAATATGTCAGTTTGATGCAATTTAAACTAGGTAAAATGGACTAAAATGCGTAACGAACAAAGTGTTTAGTTAAAATACGTTTAATTAAAAGGATGCAGGATGTTGGAAACAGAGAAATGCGCAGCGCCAACTGGCAACACCATGTTGCTAAAATTAGAACAGTTAGTTGCGGACAGTTGTGCCTGTAAGTTGCGCACGCATTGCATAGATAAAACCAGTCCAGATTGCCTAAAGCATCGTAATCTGTATGCTGAAGCGATGTTAGCGCGCGATAAACGCTAGCTTAAAACGTTTGCCATTAGAAAAATCCTATTTCAGCAAGCCTTAACAATATTGAATTTGAACGATACTAACGGTAGCGAGACCTTGTACCGCTGCCGTAATTATTAATGTTTGTATTATTTACATTTACTTCTGTGGGCTCTTTGATTCCACATGCTTGCCTCATCAGGGATTCTTTAGCATCTATTTTTGCTTGGTTAAATGAATCAGCACCTAAAACAGCTACATCATACTTTCTTTTCGCTTGTTCACATTCAATTGAACTGCCTTTTTCTGCGCTTAAATCTGCTTCAGTTCTACCTGTAGTAACTTTATTTTGTGAACTAGCAAGTTCCTTTTTCGCAGAACCAATTGCCTCCCACTGTTCTTTCGTAACAGCTATCCTTTCCGCATGAGCAAAGTCACCTTTAGCAATTGCCGCAGCTACAGAAGAATCAAGCTGCTTAATAATTGGGGCTTTAACTGGTTCTTGAGCATAAGTAGCATTGCGACTACTCTGAACATCTATTTTTGAACCAGTTTTGTCCGCGCTGCAAGGTGATTGAGAATATAAAGTTTTATTGTTAGCATCTTTGCATTTGTAAACATCCGCTTGAGCAACTTGCGAAAAGGTTAGCATTAATAGTGATAAGAAAACTGAATAAATCAATGGAGCCTCCAGCTGAGATGGTCATATTCATAAGATACATGATTTATTATAAATCATTCTGATTCTGTCTGATATCTGAATATCCAGTCAAGCAACCATATGATTATTGTTGCAATTTGTTAAAAAAATTATTAAAAAGGTAAACTCAGAATACTTAACAAATAGGTTATATGAGTAACTGTTGAGGTTGCGCAGCGATTTGTATTTTTGCTGTCACGCAACGTACAGTATCGCCCAATGTTAGTTCACCACCTGCTACAACACGTGCATTCACACCGCCGTGACCGCGCATAGCGTTGTAAGCACCCTTGCCTAAAATGGCTTCCATTTTGCTGCAAGGTTCACATGGGCCAGTAATTTCTAGTACCACATCGCCAATGTGCAATTGCATCGGCTGATCTTTAAATAAGCTTTTGGCAGCCAACAAATTAATGCCTGAAACGACCAAATTGCGTCTTAACCAAGCAGCCTCTATAGGCTTATTTAAAAAAGCCGCAATTACCGCAATATGTTCTGCTTGTATCAAGGTTACTTGTCGATTGCTACCCAGCGGATTGCGCGAAGGCGTTATCAACGTTCTATCACCCACTAAGCCTTGACCAGCAAGCGCTTGCGTTGCATTAGCCTGCACACAAGGCACATTGCGTGCAGGGCGCAAATAGATAGCCTCTAGCCGACCATGTTGTGCAAATTGTGTGGTCAATGTGCGTAAATCTGAATTAGTAGCGGGTGAAATGGTCATGTTAAGTGATATTTTACAAAGGCTACTATTTTACAGAGGAAACCAATATGCAAACGGACAATAAAGAAAAAGATGCGCAACTAGCTGCTATTGAAAATCAGCTAAAAATCATTAATAAAAATCTGCTCAATGTGTTTTGGATTGTGGGATTTTTTGCGTTTTTATATTTTGGGTTAATGATTTATTTCATGTTTTTACGCTAAGAAAACGCTTAATCAGTGTCTGCGCGAGTAAATTACTGGGTTCCGTGCGCCTTGTGCTCCATCTCGCTCAACGACTTATTTCGCATTTCCTCAATTCAAGCTACACTTTTATTTATTCTATTTATGGTTTAACACTTGCTGCCATCCGTCACCTTTTTAGATCTTGAAACCACAGGCGCTACGCCACTGCGCGACCGCATTACCGAAATTGCTTTGGTGCGTTTTGATAACGGTATTGAAACGGCGCGCTGGCAAACCTTGGTGAACCCAGAGCAACCCATACCTGCTTTTATTCAACAGCTCACCACCATTAATAATGAAATGGTCGCCAATGCGCCCCTGTTTGCAGAAGTAGCAGATACGCTATTGGCTTTTTTAGAAGGCAGCGTGTTGGCCGCGCATAATGTGCGCTTTGATCATGGTTTTTTAAAGTCGGAATTTAAACGCATTGGTATTACCTTGCGCCAAAAAGTGATTTGCACGGTCAAGCTCTCACGGCTACTGTATCCGCAGCATAAAAGCCACGGTTTAGATGCCATTATGCAACGCCATAATCTCACTACCATTGCCCGCCACCGCGCCATGGGTGATGTAGACGTGATGCTGGGCTTCATTGAATCCGCGCAATTAGAGCTGGGCGATGCCGCAATCAGAAACGCGGCTGCAAAATTAATGAGCGCGCCCAGTTTGCCATCGCACTTGGATGCCAACTTGCTAGACGATATGCCTGAAACACCAGGCGTTTACTTGTTTTATGGCGATAATGAATTGCCTTTGTATATTGGCAAAAGTGTGAATATTCGCGCCCGTGTACTCAGCCATTTTAGTAGTGATCACGCCAGCACCAAAGAAATGCGTATTTCGCAAGAGATTAAACGCGTAGAATGGATCACCACCGCAGGCGATTTCAGCGCGCTATTATTGGAATCAAAATTAGTTAAAGAGCGGCAACCCATTCATAACCGCCAGCTACGCAATGAGCGCCAATTGTGTAGCTGGAAGCTAAATAGCAATCCATTAGCTAAAAATTTATTAGAATTGGTGCGCGAAAGCGATATTAACCCCATTGAATTAGGCCAATTATTTGGCACCTTTAAAAGTAAACATCAAGCAGTAGAAGCCCTGCGCAGTATTGCCGAAGCGCATCAACTTTGCCCGCGCTACTTAGGTTTAGAGGCCGCAGGCAGTGGCGCCTGTTTTTCCAGCCAAATAAAACGCTGCAAAGGCGTATGTTGCGGCAAAGAATCACCCGAGATCCATTATCTACGCCTGCAACAAGCGCTTATTGCGCACCGATTAAAAAATTGGCCCTATGCTGGCAAAATTGGCATTCGCGAACACAACGGTGAAAACGATAAAACCCAACTGCATATTTTTGAATATTGGACTTATTTAGGCGTGATTGAGAATGAAGCCGAATTAGCCGAAAAGCTGAAAGAAAACACACAACTTAAATTTGATTTAGATAATTATAAATTGCTCTTAAAAGCCTTTAATAGCCCTAAAACGCAAGTCATTCAGTTTAATAATTTAGCCGCTTAATTTTTTGATTTCAATATACGCTTTTGCCTAAAAGCTGGCAGGCATGCAGTGTACAATGCACGTCATGGCAGAATCTCTCGCGCAGCAACGCCTGCACCAAGTATTCGGATACTCCACATTTCGCGGTGAGCAGCAGGCTATTATTGAGCATGTAACGGCTGGCGGCGATGCGCTGGTTTTAATGCCAACGGGCGGCGGAAAATCACTGTGTTATCAATTGCCTGCACTGTTGCGTAGCGGCGTGACGATTGTGGTTTCGCCACTGATTGCACTCATGCAAAACCAAGTAGAGGCTTTGCAGCAATTGGGCGTAAAAGCGGCGTTTTTAAATTCCAGTTTAGATGCGGAGCAATCGCGTCAAGTCACTTCTCAGCTTATTCAAGGTGAGCTAGAAATCTTATATGTAGCGCCAGAGCGCTTGTTATTAAGCGGGTTTTTAGCGCAATTAGAACAAATTGAAATGCATACGGGCATTGCGCTTTTTGCCATTGATGAGGCGCATTGTGTATCGGAATGGGGGCATGATTTTAGGCCCGAATACCGCAAGTTAACCGCTTTACACACGCAATTTCCTAACGTGCCGCGCATTGCGCTTACTGCCACTGCGGATGCGCCTACCCGTGCTGAAATTGTAGAGCGTTTAGCGCTTGAAAATGCACGCCAATTTGTGGCCAGCTTTGATAGGCCCAACATTCGCTATCGCGTGACGCATAAATTAAAAGCGCGTGAGCAGTTAGAGGCCTTTTTAGAATCTGAGCATGCCAATGACGCAGGCATTGTGTATTGCCTATCGCGCAAAAAGGTAGAAGAAACTGCTAGCTGGCTAAAAGAGCGCGGCTGGGATGCGCTGCCTTATCATGCGGGATTAGATGTGAGTATTCGCACTCAAAACCAACGCCGATTTTTGCGTGAAGAAGGCGTGATTATTGTGGCGACCATTGCTTTTGGCATGGGCATTGATAAGCCGAATGTGCGTTTTGTGGCGCATTTAGATTTACCCAAAAGCATGGAAAGTTATTATCAAGAAACGGGCCGTGCAGGGCGCGATGGTTTGCCAGCAAACGCTTGGATGGCTTATGGCTTGGGCGATGTGGTGAGTATGCGCCAAATGTTGGATTCTGGTGATGCGCCAGAAGAACGCAAGCTGGTAGAGAGGCAAAAGCTGGATGCGTTGCTGGGATTTTGTGAATCTACCGCCTGCCGCCACCAAACCATATTGCGTTATTTTGGTGAGCAACACGCAGGCAATTGTAATCAGTGTGATAACTGTTTAAGCCCAATCGATACTTGGGATGCGACGCAAGCCGCCCAAATGGCTTTATCTGCTGTCTACCGCACAGGGCAGCGTTTTGGCGTGGTGCATTTAATTGATGTATTGCTGGGTAAATCTAATGCAAAAACCTTGCAGTTTAATCATCAAGCCTTAAGCGTATTTGGCGTGGGTAAACATATTGCATCTGCGCAATGGAGTAGCGTGTTTAGGCAATTAGTGGCGGGTGGCTATTTAGAAAGCGATATTCAAGCCTATGGCGGATTAAGGCTGGCAGAAGCGGCGCGCCCAGTATTAAAAGGTGAGGCGGAAATATGGTTAAGGCGCGATATTGAGTTGGCAGGCAAGGCAAAAAGTAGTTTAAGCAAGGCGCAGCGCAGCTCAAACGCCAAAGCGGCTTATGATGGATTGGGAGATGACCCGCTATGGCAAGCATTAAAAGCCAAGCGCTTGGAATTAGCACGCGAACAAGGCGTACCGCCTTATGTCATTTTTCATGACAGCACCTTGCTGGAAATTTTAAACCAGCGCCCACAAAGCCTAACCGAAATGAGCCAAATTAATGGTGTGGGTAGAGCAAAGCTAGACCGTTATGGCGATGATTTTTTGCAGGTATTAGAATAATCTGATTATTTGGCAAAGCATTAAAACTATTGCTGCCAAATAGAACACTTGTATTAAAATTAATAGTACCTAATAATTTCAGTGCTCAATCATTAATTACCAAATTAATGAAGTACTAATTTAATGAAGTACCAAGTTAATTAAATGCTAAGTTGATTAAGTGCTAGGTTAATTAAGCTGCGAAATTAGATGAAAAATAAAAATACACCTATTTCTATGTTTGGCATTACTTCAGTGAATAAACAGCTGATACAAACTATTTGGCCATTTTGTATTATTGTGGCTATTTTGCTGATTATTGGCGTGATAAGCATGAGCGCGTTATCTGCGGTAAGAGCTTATGTGAGCGGCGAAAGTCTTTGGTCAAAATCGCAAAAAGAATCCATCTACCATATCAATCAATATGCTAAAACGCATGCAGAATTAGATTATCAGCAATTTCTACTTCAGATAGAAGTACCCCTGCAAGACAAAGTAGCCCGTATTGCATTGCAAAAAACCAAGCCTAATATCCAGCTGGCAAGCGCTGCTTTTATGCGCGCTAAAAATAATCCAGATGATGTTTCTGGCATGGTGACACTTTTTCTTAACTTTCAACACACCAGTTTGATGAAGCCTTCCATTCGTTATTGGGAGCAGGGCGATGCCATGATTGAGCGCATTCTTCAACTGGCGAAACAGTTACATCAGCATATCAATAGTGGCGATATCAACCAAGATAAGGTGAATTTGCTTATTGGCCAAATTAATAAAATTAATTTTGAATTAACACCTATTGAAGACGCTTTCTCTAATGCACTAGGTGATGCATCGCGAAAAGCACAGATGCTAATTATGACTTTTATGCTGACGTTGACGATTGTGCTGATGGCAATTGGCGTTTTTTTAACGCGCCGAATTGTATTGAAAGACATGCGCTTATTAGAGGCCATTCGCGTAAGTGAGCAGCGTTGGAAATTTGCACTAGATGGCGCGCGTGATGTTGTTTGGGATTGGAATGTGATTACCCAAGAATTAGCGTATTCAAGCCAATGGAAAGAGATGTTGGGTTATGAGAACGACGATTTAGAAGCTGATATTACTGAGTGGAAAAGCTTGGTGCATCCTGAAGATTTGCCCTTAGTACTAAGCGCTTTAAAGTCTTACGTTGTTGGTAAAACGGATAGATATGCCATAGAGCACAGACTTTTATGTAAAAGCGGTGAATACAAGTGGGTATTAAGTCGCGGAAAAATGGTGGGTTTTACCGCAAAAGGACAAGCTGAGCGCATGGTTGGCACCCATACCGATATTGATGAAACGAAAAAAATAGAGGCAGCATTAAGAGAAAGTGATTCGAACCAGCGCGCATTATTAGAGGCGATGGTAGATGGCGTTTTTGTAGCGCAAGATTTTCGCTTTGTGTTTTGCAACCCAGTTTTGCCACAAATGTTTGGCTATAGTCAGGAAGAATTTATTGGTTTGCCATTTGAGCAGATTATTGCACCCAAGTATCTTGATGTTTGGAATCAACGATTTTCATTACGGATTCATCACAGTGATGAGCCAGTAAAACACTATCAAGTAGAGTTTTTAATGAAAGGCGGCCAAAGCACTATTTGGATGGATTTACGCGCATCACGCGTAGATTTTCGCGGAAAGCGTGGTGTGCTTGGCATTGTGCGCGATATTAGCAAACAAAAAGAAGCGGAAGATTTAATTTGGCAGCAAGCAAACTTTGACATGCTAACTGGTTTGCCTAATCGACGAATGTTTAGGGATAGATTAGGGCAGGAAATTAAAAAATTAGAGCGTACTGGTTTAACGCTGGCGGTAATGTTTTTAGATTTGGATCATTTTAAAGAAGTGAACGATACGATGGGCCACGACAAAGGCGATGAGTTGCTGAAAGCGGTGGCGGCAAGAATAAAAGCCTGTGTGCGAGAAACCGATACCGTTGCGCGTTTGGGTGGTGATGAATTTGTAGTGATGTTAAGCGAGATGGATGGCGTAACGAACTCTAAACGGATTGCGGAAAATATTTTGGCGCAGCTAGTTAGGCCGTTTGAATTAGGCATAGAGCCAATTTATATTTCAGCCAGCATTGGTATTACTTTATACCCATCAGATGCGATGGATTTTGATAATTTGTTAAAAAACGCCGATCAAGCCATGTACGTTTCTAAAGCAGAGGGGCGTAATCGTTACAGCTATTTTACGCCATCCATGCAGGAGGCCGCGCAATCTAGAATGCGCCTAGCTAACGACCTAAGGCATGCAATAGAAAGAGCGGAATTTAAGTTGGTGTATCAACCAATTGTTGAAATGAAAACTGGAAAAATTCTGAAAGCAGAAGCATTAATACGCTGGCATCACCCACAGCTAGGCTTCATTAGCCCTAGTCAGTTTATTCCTATAGCGGAAGACACTAGCTTAATTTATGAGTTGGGTGAATGGGTGTTTTACGAGGCGATACAGCAAGTACAAAAATGGCGGGATGCATTACATCCAGATTTTCAAATCAGCATTAATAAATCGCCTGTTCAGTTTAAAAACCCAAGTCTTACTTGGATTAGTAATTTAGAAAAAATTGGTTTGCCAGGCGGCAGCATTGTGGTTGAAATCACAGAAGGTTCTTTGCTTGATGCATCTGATATTGTGGCAGATAAATTGATTAAGTTTAAAGATGCGGGCATTCAGGTAGCGATTGACGATTTTGGAACTGGCTATTCTTCATTATCTTATTTAAAAAAATATGATATTGATTACATTAAGATTGATCAATCTTTTATTAAAAACATGACAGCTCACTCTAGCGATATGGGTTTATGTGAGGCCATTATATTAATGGCGCACAAGCTTGATATGCAAGTGATTGCAGAAGGTGTAGAAACCCAAGAACAATATGATTTACTGGCGGCGGTTGGCTGCGATTTTGCGCAAGGTTACTTGCTTTCAAAACCTGTTGCGCCAGAAGCATTTGAGTCGTTTTGGCGAATGCGCAAAAGTTAGTCACATTACAGTAGCTTGTCAGAATTTTCCTACATTGAATTGTCTGTTATCCGATAGCTAAGATAGCTAAGTTGTCTTTAAAATTCGGTTAAATACTCACCATTTTTTCTGACAGGATTGGCAACAATGACAACGCTAAAAGAAGGTTCTCCTTACCCCAGAGGTGCTAGCTATGATGGAAAAGGCACAAACTTTGCCTTATTTTCAGATCATGCAACCAGTGTAACCGTTTGTCTGTTTGATGCAGATGGGCAATCTGAAACCGAACGTATCACCTTAAAAGAATGTACTAACGGCATTTGGCATGGCTACCTTGAAGGCATTAAACCAGGCCAGCGCTATGGCTACCGTGTTGATGGCCCTTGGGATCCTATGAACGGACAGCGTTTTAACGCCAATAAATTATTGCTGGACCCATACGCCAGAAAGCTACATGGCGCGATTAAATGGGACGATTCATTGTACGGCTACACATTAAGTGATGCCGCAGATGCAGATTTAGTGATGGATAAGCGCGACAGCGCTGCTTTTATGCCCAAAGGCATCGTTATTGATAAGGCTATATTAGCAAAAGCCCCCAAACCCAATATTCGCTGGCCAAAAAGTGTGATTTACGAAGCGCATGTGCGTGGGTTAACCATGCAACATCCGCTTATTCCGCAGGATATTCGCGGCACGTTTGCCGCGTTGAGTGATTCTGCCTTGATTAGCCATTTGCAAAAAATCGGCGTTACGGCTATTGAGCTTTTGCCAATTCATGCGTTTACGCAAGATGATTACTTATTACAGAAAAATTTAAGCAATTATTGGGGCTATAACAATTTATCTTATTTTGCGCCAGAGCCTGCTTATATGGGGTCGGGCGAGTTAGAGGAAATTGCCAGAACAGTGGATAGCCTGCATGAGGCAGGCATAGAAGTGATTTTAGATGTAGTGTACAACCATACTTGCGAAGGTAATCATTTGGGGCCAACACTTTCTTGGAAAGGTATCGACAACCTTAGCTACTACAAAGAATTGCCCGGCAACCCACGCTTTTATGACAATTTAACGGGTTGCGGCAATGCACTGAATACATCGCATCCTAAGGTGATGCAGATGATAATGGATAGCCTGCGCATGTGGGCTACCGTTTATGGTATAGATGGTTTTAGATTTGATTTGGCGCTAACCTTAGGCCGCGATGAACATGGATTTAACCGTGATCACGCCTTATTTCATGCCATGTTGCAAGACCCAGTGTTGAGCCAGTGCAAACTGATTGCAGAGCCTTGGGACGTAGGGCCGGGTGGCTTTCAGTTGGGTTCGTTTCCACCAGGGTTTTCAGAATGGAACGGCGACTACCGCGATGTAACGCGCGAATTCTGGGCAGGTAAAGAAAGTATGCTGGCTAAATTTTCAAGCCGATTTGCGGCCTCTAGCGATTTATTCAATGAACAACATCGCAGGCCTTGGTCTAGCGTTAATTTTATTACCGCGCACGATGGTTTTACCCTGCACGATTTGGTGAGCTATAACGAAAAACACAATGAAGCGAATGGTGAAGATAACAAAGATGGTGCAAACGACAACCGCAGCTGGAACTGCGGTGCAGAAGGTGAAACCGATTCAGCCGAAATAAATGCATTGCGCGCGCAACAAAAAAGGAATTTTTTAGCCACATTATTCTTATCGCAAGGCGTACCAATGTTGTTAGCAGGCGATGAGCTGAATAATTCGCAAGGTGGCAACAATAATACTTATTGCCAAAATAACGAAATTGGCTGGGTTAATTGGGATAATGCCGATGATGGCTTAATCAATTTTGTGGGTGAGCTGGCAAAGTTACGTAAAGAGCACAACGCAATATCTAGGGTAGAATTTTTAACTGGTAAGCTAAATGAGCACGGTAATTCAGATGTCACTTGGTTTAACGTAAATGGCGAAACGATGAGTAGCGAGCATTGGGCAGACCCTAATAATAAAGCCATGATAGTGAAATTTGCGCCGCCCAATAAAGATGAGCCATCTATATTGGTGCTAGTAAATGCTTCGCATGTGCTTGTAGAAGCACAAATTCCCTGTCGCGATATGCATCAATGGAAACATTTAATGAATAGTACTTTATCAACAGATTTAGGCTTAACGGATGATAAGCTGCAATTACAGCCGCGCTCTATTTATGTGTATGAGGGCGAAATAATTAAGTTTAACTAAAGACCTTTGATTAACAAGCTATTTGAATTTGCCCAGAAATTAGTTATGTGAGGGCAATAAAAGTTGAAACTCTTAATGGCGCTGATTCAATATGTAAAGTATTGAATCAGCGCCATTAAGTTACTTACGCATTTAAAAATACGCGCACATTTCTGGGGTAAACAAATACGTTTTCGCCTTGGCTTAAGCCCAATTCCCTAAAGCGTTCTTGCGTCAGTTCCGCTTCAATCAAATCCTCTTGGTCGGCACGCTGTAATTCCAACCTAACCAGTGGGCCAATGGCATGAATATAATGGATAACCGCCTCAAATGCGGGTGCTGTGCCATTGCGAGTTTTAAAGATTTCAATATCATGCGGCCTCACATAAGCTAAGCCTGCGCTATGATTGGTATCGTAATGGGCGTTAATTTTTAAGCCTACGCCACCAATATTGGCTTCACCTTGATGGATTTGGCTATGAAACTGATTAACATTGCCTAAAAATTGATACACAAAGGGCGATACAGGATGGTCATACACTTCTTGCGGCGAGCCAATTTGCTCAATTTGACCTTTGTTAATCACCACCACGCGGTCTGATACTTCTAGCGCTTCTTCTTGGTCGTGCGTTACAAAAATACTGGTAATGTGCAATTCATCATGCAAGCGGCGTAACCAACGGCGTAATTCCTTGCGCACTTTTGCGTCCAATGCGCCAAATGGCTCATCTAGCAATAACACTTTTGGCTCTACAGCCAGTGCGCGCGCCAAGGCAATACGTTGACGCTGACCACCTGATAATTGCGGTGGGTAACGGTCTGCCAGCCAATCTAATTGTACCAATTCTAATAGTTCATGCACACGCCTTTTAATTTCAGCATCCGTTGGGCGCGTTTCTTTTGGACGTACACGTAAGCCAAAGGCTACGTTCTCAAAAACCGTCATGTGCCGAAACAAGGCGTAATGCTGAAACACAAAGCCCACTTGGCGCTCACGCACTCGTTGCTCAGTTGCATCCGCACCATGAAAATGAATACTGCCTGAATCTGGGGTTTCTAGCCCTGCAATAATGCGTAGCAAAGTTGTTTTGCCGCAACCCGATGGGCCTAGCAAGGCGACTAATTCACCGCTGGGCACCTCTAAGCTTACATCGTTTAGCGCACTAAAGTTGCCAAAGTTTTTTCTAATATTTTTAATTTCAATGCTCATGTTTTTCCTTATGCTTTTCAACTGACTAATTTTTAATTTTTGTATGGTGGGTCATTTTGACCCACGCTGCGCTGTGGTATAAATTGCACCAACACATGCATAAACTAACGCGTGGGTAAACGAGTTACCCACCCTACTTAAACTGACTTAATTTGATTCCGTATCAGCCGCATTTCGTGCAACTTTCCATTCCACAAAGCTTTTGAGTATCAGTGTCACTAAGGCCAATATCGCCAGTAATGAGGCCACGGCAAAGGCAGCGGCGTAGTTGTATTCGTTGTATAGAATTTCTACGTGTAAGGGCAATGTGTTGGTTAAGCCGCGAATATGCCCAGACACCACCGATACCGCGCCAAACTCACCCATGGCGCGCGCATTCGTTAAAATAACGCCATATAACAAGCCCCATTTCACATTGGGTAAGGTAATGCGCCACAGAATTTGCCAGCCAGAAGCGCCCAACACCAAGCCTGCTTCTTCTTCATCTTTGCCTTGCGCCTGCATCAAGGGGATTAACTCGCGCGCTACAAAAGGGAAGGTCACAAAAATGGTGGCTAATACAATGCCAGGAATCGCGAAAATCACTTTGATATCGTGATCCAGCAAGGTAGAACCTACCCAGCCTTGCAGGCCAAAAATCAACACATAAATTAAACCCGCAATCACTGGCGAAACCGCAAACGGCAAATCAATCAAAGTGATTAATATGCTTTTGCCGCGAAACTCAAACTTGGCGATGGCCCAAGCGGCGGCTACACCAAATACCAGATTAAGCGGTACTGCAATCGCGGCGGCGATTAGGGTAAGCTTGATTGATGACAATGCGTCAGGGTCGGTTAGGGCTGTGATGTAAGTATCAAAGCCTTTGCGCAAAGCTTCTGTAAAAACGGCGACTAAAGGCACAATTAAAAATAAGCTTAAAAATACCAATACAGTTGTAATTAATGCCCAGCGCACCCACACAGGCTCTGATGTAGCGCGACTGCGGGCGACTTTTTTTTGATAATTACTGTATTGCGATGGTACTAATGTGGTTGTTGATGTTGACATCAATTATTCCTTAATATGTTCTTGGCAGTTTGCAGTTAAGTTTCAATATTAATGACTAGAGCCATTACGGCGACTAACCCACCATTGCAAACCATTAATAGCAAATAGCAGTAAAAACGAAATAACCAGCATCACAACCGCAACGGCGGTTGCGCTGGCGTATTCATATTGCTCAAGCTTGGTAATAATAATCAGCGGTGTGATTTCTGATACAAATGGCACATTGCCCGCAATAAAAATCACCGATCCATATTCACCAATCGCTCTAGCAAAAGCCAAAGCAAAGCCCGTAAGCAAGGCTGGCCAGATGGCGGGAAAGATAATTTTTGAAAATGTTTGCCAGCGATTAGCACCCAAGCTAGCCGCGGCTTCTTCTGTTTCTGCTTCTAAATCTTCTAACACGGGTTGCACCGTGCGCACCACAAATGGCAGGCCAATAAACGTCAATGCCACAATCACGCCGATAGGCGTAAACGCCACTTTAATGCCGTGCGGTTCTAGCCATTGGCCAATCCAGCCATTGCCTGCGTACACCGCCGTTAAAGCAATGCCAGCCACGGCGGTTGGTAATGCAAAGGGTAAATCCACCAGCGCATCTATAATTTTTTTGCCTGGAAAGGTGTAGCGTACTAATACCCAAGCGGTTAACAAGCCAAATACGGCATTGATTAGTGCGCCCAGTAAAGATGCGCCAAACGTGAGCTGGTAAGAAGCCATTACCCTAGGCGCTGTAACTACATTCCAAAACTCAACCAAGCTTAATTCAGTGGTTTTAATAAACGCCGCCGAAAGTGGAATTAGCACAATCAAACTTAAATAAAATATCGTAAATCCAAGCGATAAATTAAAGCCGGGGAGTATGTTTTTTTGTTTTGTGTTTTTATTTAATTTTTTGAGCATTGGATTAACTTTTATGATTCAGGCAAGCCTGTAAAAGGCTGCCTTAATATTGCCTAATAAATGATTTAATTCAGCTTCGCAATTGATACATCGGTTGCTTTTACCAAAGCTAAAACTTCTGAGCCAATTTCCAGCTTTAATTCTTTAATCGACCGTGTTGTAATCACCGAAGTGACGTTGCCCGCGGCTGTTTCTACTTCTATTTCAGAGACAACATCTCCCCAAACGATAGCTTTTATGTTGCCGCGCAACTGATTGCGCACATTGATAGCGATTAATGCCATGACTGATTCTCCTTTAATATTTTTGGGGCTTAAGCCCAGTAATTGCGTGTTTGTTGGATATTGAATAGTTGAAATTGCTTTATCCATCATGCCCACCTATTTGTTTTGATAAACTTGATCAAACGTACCGCCATCCGAAAAGTGCGATTTCTGCGCTTTTGCCCAGCCACCAAACGCTTCATCAATTTTCACTAAATTTACTTTTGGGAACTGGCTTTCATATTTTTTAGCCACTGATTCTAAAGTAGGGCGGTAGTAGTTTTTGGCCGCAATTTCTTGGCCTTCTTCTGTATACAGATAATCCAAATAGGCTTTGGCCACTTTTTCAGTACCATGCTTTTTAGCAAATTTATCCACCACGGTTACTGGCGGTTCAGCCAAAATAGATAACGACGGCACAATGATTTCAAACTTGCCAACGCCCAATTCTTTTTGCGCTAAAAACGCTTCGTTTTCCCAAGCCAGTAATACATCGCCAATGCCGCGCTCAACAAAAGTAGTGGTTGATCCACGTGCACCAGTATCTAAAACAGGTACGTTTTTCAATAACTTACTAACAAACTCTTTGGTTTTTACTTCATCGTTGCCGTATTTTTTCTGTGCAAACGCCCAGGCGGCCAAGTAGTTCCAGCGTGCGCCGCCAGAAGTTTTTGGGTTTGGCGTAATCACAGAAACACCTGGTTTCACTAAGTCATCCCAATCTTTAATGCCTTTTGGGTTGCCTTTGCGTACCAATAGCACAATGGTTGAGGTGTAAGGTGAGCTATTGTGCGGTAAACGCTTTTGCCAATCGGCAGGAATTAACTTACCTTTTTCAGAAAGCTGATCCACATCATAGCCAAGCGCTAGCGTTGCTACATCGGCATCTAAGCCATCAATAATGGCACGTGCTTGTTTGCCAGAGCCGCCATGTGAAGCTTTAACCGTGACTTTGTCGCCCGTTTTTTCCAGCCAATATTTGCTGAAGGCGGCGTTAAAATCTTGATAAAGCTCACGCGTTGGATCGTAAGATACGTTTAGCAGCTTGATATCGGCTGCCCAGCTGGATAGCGGCACTAGCAGCGTGCTAATCAGCAAGCTTGTCTTTAATAAATTAAATGTTTTCATTTGTCGGTTCTCTCTTATTTTTAATGATTAAAAGCCTAATAAAGTTAATTCTGTGTAGAAGAAGTTAGATGAATCTGAACGAGTAGGATCATTTCTGTTAGCCGCCAATTTGACTGCATCCTTTACAAAATCCCCTGCCCAAAAATGCGCATAACCAATGTTTAATGACGCATATTGATTAATTGGGAAACGCACTCTCATATCCAGTTCTTTACCTAAATCGGTGCCGCTATTGCCTGAACGATCTTGCAAGTTAGCACCTGCATTCCAGCGATCCGATGCGCTATCTAGGCGATACCAGCTGAAACTGGTATCCACTTTGACGTTTTCCAAAAAAGATACTTTTGGATCGAATTCCAAATGGACTTTTGGTGTGCGGATATTTTCCATTTGAATATAATCGTTGTTCGACCAAGGGCGTGCAAAGCCAAACAAACGATCAAAGCGCTGATTATCACCCCTGTCATTTGCCCCAGAAGTAGGCCTGTTATCGCCAGATGCAACGCCATATGACGCACTGACTCTTGGTTTCCATGCCGTCTTAAATGTGTAACCTACTTCTGCGTTGTAAGCTTTGGCTTCATTATCAACAGTAATTCTTCTGTTAATCGAGGTTAAAAAACGCTCTTGATCGCCCCATTGTTTTACATAGCTAGCGTCATAATCCCAGCCTGTATTAAATACGCCATAGGCACGTAAACCGGCGGTGTGAACAGTGCGGTCAATTCTTGCTTCATTTTGTTGAGCCGCCGTGAAAAAAGCGCGGTCAGCATATTCTTTACCATCGGGGTTGTATTTCACTTTATCGCCATCTTGTTTTAGTAAGAAATAGTATGGCTGTAAGGTCACATATTCAGACCAACGGCGCCAGTCGCCAATCACGCCATAGAAATCTTGTGAGTGATCCACTTCATCCAGCTTAGTGGTGAAACGTTGTACTGGCTTTACTGCAAAAGCTTCTAATTGCCAGTCATTTCTCTTTTCGCCGATATTCGCTCTTACGCCTTGAAACGAATTGGTGGTGTTGCGCCATTCATTACGCGCAATCAAGCGCCTGTCTAATGATTCCCAAGCCAAGCGACCAGCTCTTACCCAAAATGGACGGTTATTACCTAAATCATCTTTACCAAAAGGCGTTTCTTTAAAATACAACTCGGCATAACCTTGAATCACATCAGATTGGTCAACATCACGCGTATCAAACTCACGCGTGTAATCGCTGTGATTACGGCGCGAATCTTGCAACTCAATTGCTAAACGCAAAGGGTCTAAAATATCTTTAATGCCAACATAGGCGCGTGTGCGTAATAAAAGTGGTTGATCCACATTTTCAGCATTGCGTCGAAAGTCGTTGTCGCGAATTTCGTAACGCGCGCGATGTTCCAAACCTAAATCTAGCCAGCTTAAATCTTCAAATGCCTCATAATCTTTTAGCCATGTTTTGTTGGCTTGTTTCACGTAACGCGGCGGCTCGGTTTCTTTTTGTGTGCCATAACTTTTACGTTCTACGTAATAACCGTTTTTTGCAACGTCCGCCGCTTTTGCAGCTGCTTTTGCTTCTGCATCAATTTCGGCTAAGCGTGCTTTAATTTTTTCGGCTTGTTCTACCTCTTCGGCGCTCACTACTGGTTGAGTAAGCTCTTGCTCGATTTTTGCGGCAGAAACTGGTGTTTCGTCATAGGCAAGTGCACTAGCACTAGCCAGCAAAGCGCCGCCTGCTAGCAAGGTTTTTAAAGTTTTTGTTTTTACAACAGGTGTTGATGTTTGCATTATTTTTTCCTTCAATTTGAATCGGCAGTTTGTTTTTTAAAAACAGCTTTTAATTTATATTTGGTTGCGTTAAGCAGGAATGTGCTCACTATAAACATGGTCTTAAATAATTAAAAAGAATTTGTTTTTATATTTATATAATTAAATAGAATATATAATTTTGCAGTCAATTGTAGTTAGCAATCAAATAGTGATAATTTTAATTAAAAGAAAATTGCTACAAATTAAAGACGGATAAAGCAAAAAGGCGCACATTGCTGTGCGCCTTTTTGGTGGTTTAGATTATGCTGTTTTAATTTAAGCTTAAGTTATTTTTCAACAAAAGCCCGCTCAATTACATAATCACCAAGCTCGCCAATACGCGGCGATACTTTAAAGCCTAAGTTATCCAATAGTGTTTCCGTATCAGCCAACATTTGTGGGCTACCGCAAATCATGGCTCTGTCATTTTCTGGATTTAAAGGAGGCAAGCCAATGTCGTCAAAAAGCTTACCAGATTGAATCAAATCGGTTAAACGGCCCTGGTTGCGAAATGGCTCTCTGGTTACCGTTGGGTAGTAAATCAGTTTATTGCGCACTTCTTCACCAAAAAACTCATGATTCGGTAGTTCGTTTTCAATAAAATCGGCGTATGCCAGCTCATTCACATTGCGCACGCCATGAATCAGCACCACTTTTTCAAAGCGGTCATACACTTCAATATCTTGAATCAAGCTCATAAAAGGCGCTAAACCTGTACCGGTTGATAAGAAATAAAGATTCTTTGCCGGTTTTAAATCATGAATCACCAGCGTACCAGTGGGTTTTTTGCTAACCAATAATTCATCGCCCACTTTTAAATGCTGCAAGCGTGAGGTAAGTGGGCCATTAGGCACTTTGATGCTAAAAAATTCTAAATGCTCTTCATAATTTGGGCTGGCAATACTGTAAGCGCGCGTTAATGGGCGGCCATCCACTTCTAAACCAATCATCACAAATTGGCCGTTTTCAAAGCGCAAGCCAGCATCGCGCGTGGTTTTAAAGCTAAATAATGTGTCGTTCCAATGATGCACACTTAATACACGTTCTGATGAATATTTACTCATGTTCTTTTCTTTTTTTAAAATTTTAAATGGATGCTGTTAATGCTGGCACCGCTTCAAATAAATCGGCCACCAATCCATAATCCGCTACTTGAAAGATAGGCGCATCAGGGTCTTCATTGATAGCGACCACAATTCTGCTGTCTTTCATGCCATAGGTATGTTGCACCGCGCCAGATACGCCAACCGCGATATACAAGTCTGGCGCAACGGTTACGCCTGTTTGACCCACTTGAATATCATTAGGTGCAAAGCCTGCGTCTACCGCGGCACGGGTGGCACCCAAAGCGGCGCCCAGTTTGGCGGCAAGTGGTGATAATACTTGCTCAAATCGTTCTGCACTGCCTAGCGACCGACCACCAGAAACCACGATTTTGGCAGAGCTTAATGCAGGGCGATCCGATTCACTGCGCACTTCAGAAACCCAACGTACTTGGTTAAAAGCAGCAGGTGTGGCTACATTGACTATTTCTGCACTGGTATTGCTGAAACTGGCCGCACTGAATTTGCTACCATGAATCGTTAATACTTGAATGGCATCAACACTGTGCACCGTGGTTAAAATATTGCCTGCATAAATAGCGCGCGCATAAGTATTGTTGCCGTTAATCTCAAGCACATCAGAAACCATGGCAACATCTAACGTTGCTGCTACTCGTGGCAAACTATTGCGACTAAAAGAAGAATGCGCCGCTAATATCACCGTGTAATCTGCACTGATAGCAACAATTAAATTCGCAATATCTTCTGCCAAAGGGTGCGCAAAGTACGTAGCGTTAGCTTGTATCACACGCTCAACACCGTCAATTAAAGCGGCACTTTCGGCTACTTTAGTGGCGTTGTTGCCAGCCACTAATATGTGAATCGGCAGACTCCAAGTCTTTGCCGCCGTTACCGCTTGCAATACAGATGGGCTGAGTTGTTGACCATCATGTTCAGCTAAAATCAAAATTCTCATGCTAATACTCCTTCGTGCGTGCGCAATTTAGCCAGCAGCTCTTCAACGCTACCTACTTTAATGCCTGTTTTTCTAGCAGCGGGTTCACTTACTTTAATCAATTGCAAACGTGCCGTTAAATCCACATTCAATTCAGCGGCAGCAATTGTTTCAATCGGTTTTTTACGCGCCATCATTAAGTTGGGCAGTTTTACAAAACGTGGATTATTCAAACGCAAATCAGCCGTTACCACCGCTGGCAGGTTTAAAGCAATCGTCTCTGTGCCGCCATCTACTTCGCGTGTGGCGATTATTTCATTCGCTTCACTATTGAGTTTTGAAACAAAAGTCGCTTGCGGATAATTTAGAAGTGCCGCTAACATTTGACCTGCTTGGCCAGCGTCATCGTCAATCGCTTGTTTGCCCAATAAAATTAAATCAGGATTTTCTTTTGATACAAGCGCTTTTAATAATTTGGCTACGGCTAACGGTTGCAGTTCCGCATCGGTTTCTAGCAAAACTGCGCGGTCTACGCCCATGGCTAAAGCATGGCGTAAAATATCTTGGTTGGCTGACGTGCCTAAAGAAATCGCCACTACTTCAGTAGCAAGGCCTTGCTCTTTCAGACGCAACGCTTCCTCAATAGCATTTTCATCAAAAGGGTTGATGCCCATTTTAACGCCATCAATATCCACGTTTGAACCATCTGCTTTAATGCGCACTTTAATGTTGTAATCCACTACGCGCTTAATGGCGACTAATATTTTCATAACACATTCCTTAATAATTGCTGTGCATTTTACAGTAGCGTATAATATTTGTTAAATGAATTATAAAGATAATATATATCTATTATATAGATATGTTAATTGGATATAAGTGTGTGAAATATAGTCTTAGACAATTGGAGATTTTTGTAGCGATTAGTCGCACAGCAAGCGTGTCGCGCGCGTCAGAGGTATTGTCGCTTTCGCAATCCGCCACCAGCACGGCTTTAAGCGAGCTTGAAAAACAATTTGATTTGCAGCTTTTTGACCGAGTAGGAAAATCGCTGCGCATTAATGAAACTGGGCAGCAATTATTGCCGCGTGCAGTAGAGTTACTAGATAGAGCCAAAGAAATAGAAAATCTACTGCAAGGCCATGCGGGTTTTGGGCATATGAAAATAGGCGCAACACTAACCGTTGGCAATTATTTAGCCACCATATTGGCCGCAAGATTTTTACAAGAGCATCCAGACAGTCGTATTGCATTGCAGGTGCACAATACCAGCACCATTGTGCAAAAAATCGCCAACCATGAATTAGATTTAGGCTTGATTGAGGGCGATTGCAACCACCCCGATATAGAAGTACAGGCTTGGATTGCGGATGAATTAGTGGTGTTTAGTGCGCCGAATCATCCACTGGCAAAATTGCAAAAAATTTCTTTAACGCAGCTTTTGCGGGAACAGTGGATTCTGCGCGAAAAAGGCTCTGGCACCCGCGAAACGTTTGACCGCGCCTTTCACAATCATCATGCTGATTTAAATATCCGTTTAGAGCTTGAACACACGGAAGCCATTAAACGCGCGGTAGAATCGGGTTTGGGCATTGGCTGCATTTCGCGCTTGGCGCTTAAAGATGCTTTTAGGCGCGGCAGTTTGGTGCCAATTGCAACGCCTCAATTAGATTTGGGCCGCTTTTTTTACTTTTTGTGGCATAAACAAAAGTATCAAACCACAGGCATGCGTGAGTTTTTAAATCTGTGTAGGCAATTTACGCAGGGTTTTGAGCGCAGTGATTTAGTGGATTTGCCAGAAGTTGCTTAAATAGAATGATTAAAGAAAGATAACGATGGAACGTGACGTAATGCATTACGATGTTTTAATTGTAGGCGCTGGGCCAGCAGGGCTTTCAGCCGCTATTCGATTAAAACAGTTAGCCAACAAAGCAGGCAAAGAATTGAGCGTATGCGTGCTAGAAAAAAGCGCAGAGGTTGGTGCGCAAATACTGTCAGGTGCTGTGCTAGACCCCATCGCATTAAATGAATTGATTCCTGATTGGCAAGAAAAAGGCGCGCCGCTGAATACTGCCGTTACAAAAGATGAATTTTTAGTTTTAGGCAAAACCAAGGCTTGGTCAATTCCGCACAAGCTATTACCACCTTTAATGAGCAATCAAGGTAATTATATTGTCAGCCTTGGCAATGTTTGCCGCTGGCTAGGTGAGCAAGCAGAGGCCGCTGGCGTAGAAATTTATGCAGGCTTTGCCGCGCAACAAATGTTGTATGACGAAAACAATCAGGTGGTGGGTGTCGTCACAGGTGATATGGGCAGAGATGCATCTGGTCAGCCAACCGCGCAATTTACACCAGGCATAGAGATTAGAGCGCCTTATACTTTAATTGCGGAAGGCACACGCGGTTCATTAACGCGCCAGCTAGAAAGCCATTTTAATTTACGCCAAAACGCATCGCCACAAAAATATGGCTTGGGTTTTAAAGAAGTATGGCGCGTACCTGCTGAGCAGCACTCACCGGGCTTGGTTCAGCATAGCCTAGGTTGGCCGCTCAATGCCGATACTGGCGGCGGCTCTTTTATTTACCACTATGGCGAGCAATTGGTTTCGATTGGGTTTGTGGTGCATTTGGATTACGCTAACCCGCATCTATCACCGTTTGATGAATTTCAGCGCTTCAAAACACACCCAAAAATTCAGGCATTGCTAAAAGATGGTAAACGCCTAAGTTACGGCGCCAGGGCGATTAGTGAAGGCGGTTTGCAATCGCTGCCTGAATTAACCTTTCCTGGCGGCGCCTTAATTGGATGCAGCGCTGGCATGGTGAATGTGCCGCGCATCAAAGGCAGCCACAATGCCATGAAATCTGGCATGCTGGTCGCAGAGGCGGCCTTTAATGCATTCAATACAGATAATCAATCAGTTGCCCAAGCCGACTTTTTAAAAGATTACCCGCAAGCCTTGCGCGACTCATGGATATGGCAAGATTTGCATGCGGTTAGAAACGTAAAGCCATTATTATCCAAATTTGGCAGTTGGGGCGGTACTGTATTAGGTGGCATAGAAATGTGGTTAGCTGCCTTTAAAGTATTTTTGCCTTGGACATTGCCACACCAATTAGCAGACCATGCCTGCACCAAACCTGCGGCTGATATGCCTAAAATTGATTACCCTAAGCCAGATGGGATATATAGCTTTGATAAGCTTAATTCAATCGCGCTGAGTAATATTGCGCATGACGCCAATCAGCCATGCCACTTGCAGTTAAAAGATAAAAACATTCCTATTACGGTTAATCTTGCCAAGTATGATTCACCAGAGCAACGCTATTGCCCAGCTGGCGTATACGAAATCGTTAACACGCAGCAATCGCCTTATTTGCAAATCAATGCGCAAAATTGCATTCATTGCAAAACCTGCGATATTAAAGACCCACTGCAAAATATCGTATGGGTGCCGCCAGAGTCGGGAAGTGGGCCTGTTTATTCAGGCATGTAGCTGTTTTATCAATAATGAATTAACAAGGTCGCTATGGAATCATCCAATTTTCTGATTCAAACAACGATATATTTATCATCGGCTATATTTCTAGTGCCAATCTTTAAAAGGTTGGGTTTAGGTTCTGTGCTGGGCTATTTAATTGCAGGCATTTTGATTGGCCCTTATGCACTAAAGCTGATTCCAGATCCTGAGCAGGTATTGCACTTTGCAGAGTTTGGCGTGGTGTTGATGCTTTTTTTAGTCGGCTTAGAATTGGAATCACAAAAAGTTTGGGAATTACGTAAAACCTTATTTGGCTTAGGTGGGCTTCAAGTTATCAGCACCATAGGCTTGGTCACTTTTGCGGCACATTTGCTGCACTTTACTTGGCCAGTGGCAATCGTTATTGGCATGGGCGTGGCAATGTCGTCTACGGCCATTGGTTTAACTGCGCTTACCGAAAAAAAGCAGCTTAGTATACCTGGCGGGCAAGCATCATTCGCCACCTTACTGTTTCAAGATTTATCCGTTATTCCGCTGTTTATGCTGCTGGCGCTTATCGCGCCAAATACTACGGGTTCAGGGTTTGATTTATGGGCGGTTGCCAAGGCGATTGGCGTTATTGTCGCGATTATCTTTGCTAGCCGCATTTTATTGCGCCCGATTATGCGCATCGTCGCGCAAACAGAAATTCGCGAAATCTTTGTCGCGTTTTCATTGCTTCTGGTAATTGGCGTTTCGCTGGCCATGCAGTCTGTGGGTTTATCCATGGCGCTAGGTACCTTTTTGGCGGGCGTGTTATTAGCGGATTCAGAATACCGCTATGAGCTTAGGCTGGATATTGAGCCAGTAAAAGGCTTGTTGTTAGGCTTGTTTTTTATCGCCGTTGGCATGTCTGTTGATTTGTCCTTATTAGCGAATTCGCCATTGATGATTTTTGGTTTTGCATTACTGATCGTCATCATCAAAATGGGTGTGTTGATGGGGCTAGGGCGTTTATTCAAGTATTCATTCAGGGATAATCTGCTGTACGGCATTGCGCTTTCTCAAATTGGTGAATTTGCCTTTGTGATATTTGGCGTGGCGCTCGCCCAAAACACCATTCCACGCGAAACCTATAATATTCTCAACGCCATTGTTGCCGTATCCATGCTGATTACGCCGATATTGCTGCTGCTGTACGATAAATTTTTGACGCTGGATTGCGGTGTGCGCCCAAAAGATACGGTTATTGAAGAAAACAATAGTGTGATTATTGCTGGCTTTGGTCGTTTTGGGCAGATTGTGGGTAGGGTGTTGCTGGCTAAAGGCATTGCGGCGACCTTGATTGATAGCGACCCCAACCAAGTAGACTTGATGCGCAGTTTTGGCTGGCGTTGTTATTATGGCGATGCATCAAGATTAGATTTGTTAGAGGAGGCAGGTATCGCCAAAGCAAAACTATTGGTGATTTCGGTCAATGATCCAGTGGCCGCATTAAATATAGGCAAGTTAGTCAAAGCGCGCTGGCCTGATTTGGCGGTTGTCACCAGAGCGCGAAGTAGAACCGATGCATTTGATTTGCGCGATATTGGCTTAGACCCGATACGCGAAACCTTTCACTCTTCGCTGGTTGCCGCTAAGCAGGCTTTGCTGGCGATTGGCGAATCACCCAGCGCCGCCACAAAAATCATCAATCATTTTGAGCGTCACGATTTAGAGCAGCTTGAAGCAACCAGAACCATTAGGCATGACATGAATGCGGTGCGCAGCATGGCCGAAAAAGGCCGTCAAGATTTGAAAGATTTACTAGCTTTGGAACAGGCTGAATTTCAAAGTAGTCAAAAAACTTAATCGCTTGGGTGCGTATGGATTTAAGCGATTAAGTCCCGCAAAAGGTTTTATATTGCGCATCCATTAAAGGCTCAGGCGCTTGCATATATTTTGCAGGGTGGTCTAAATCGGCATAAGGGTTTGATACAACTGCTAATAGCTCATTAAACAAAGTTAAGTCCTTACCATCAACCGCTGCACTCAGCGCTGCTTCTACTAAATGGTTTCTGGCAATCACTTTTGGATTCACCGATTGCATCAGCTGAACGCTTTCAGCAAAAGATTGGGTTTGCCTTGATAATCTGGCTTTCCACAGCGATAGCCAATTTTTAAATCCTGCATCTTGCGATAATTCGCTACTTTCAACACTCTCATCCGCTAATGACCTGAATGTATTAGTAAAGTCCCCTTTATTTTTTTGCATATGCATCAATAAATCTTCTGCCAGCTTAGTATCATTTTCTTCTTCGTTAAAAATACCTAGTTTTTTGCGCATACCAGCTAGCCAGTAAGTAAAAAACTGATTCGGATATGCTTGTAAACATTCCGTCACCAGCGCAATCGCCTGCTCTTCTTTTTCATCAATCAGCGGCAATAAGCTTTCGGCTAGTCTGATGAGATTCCAATGTGCGATATTGGGTTGATTGCCAAAAGCATAGCGGCCATTGCTGTCTATAGAGCTAAACACGGTTTCTGGGTGGTAACTATTCATAAATGCACAGGGGCCGTAATCAATCGTTTCACCACAGATACTCATATTATCCGTGTTCATTACGCCATGAATAAAGCCTACATGCATCCATTTGGCAATAAGCGATGCTTGCAAATCAATCACGCGTTTCAATAATTCAAGAGATGGATTATCAGCATCGGCAATTTCTGAAAAATGTCTGTTGATAGCGTAATCAGCCAGCGCCTGCAGTTGCTGCTGGTTTTGGGTGGCGGCTGCAAACTGAAAAGTGCCAACGCGAAGATGACTAGCCGCTACGCGGGTAAGCACCGCGCCCGGGTAGGCGGCATCGCGGTAAACTGGTTCACCAGTCGTTGTCACTGCCAAGCTTCTGGTAGTGGGAATACCTAGCGCATGCATCGCCTCGCTAATGATATATTCGCGCAACATTGGCCCCAGCGCTGCGCGGCCATCGCCTGAACGTGAATAAGGTGTTCTACCAGCGCCTTTTAGCTGAATATCAACACGCTGTTTGTTTGGTGTGATGTGCTCGCCCAACAATATGGCGCGCCCATCACCTAATATATTGAAATGGCCAAATTGATGCCCAGCATAAGCCTGTGCTATGGGCTCACTGCCACTCATCAGCACATTGCCTGCTAAAAATGGTGCAATTTGTTTTTTATCAATATCCGCATTCAAACCAAGCGCAGCTGCTAGTGCGTTATTGAAAATTATAATTTCAGGCTTGCTGGCCGATGTAGGTTGTTGTTTTTGAAAGAAAATAGTAGGTAACTCAAGATAGCTATTATCAAAATTAAAGCCATAACCATCAGCGCTAGGTGTTGCAGGGGTTGTCATTTAGGTATCCGTACTAAAAAATTTGATCTAATCACCTAATAATTCTGCAATGGGTTGCAGGTGCTCAATATGTTCGCAAATAACTTTAACAATAAAAATAACAGGTATGCCCAGTAACATGCCCCACAAACCCCAAAGCCAAGAGAAAAAAATCAGCGATATAAATACGGCCGCCGAATTCATTTTGGCGATACGGCCTGTCATCCATGTGGTAACAAATACGCCAACAATAGTGGCAATAACAACAGATGCACTGGCGATTAACAAAGCCATTAAAACAGAATCAAACTGCATATATGCTGCCATGCCAGTTACAGCGGCGGTAATGACAGGGCCAAAATAGGGCACTATGTGCAAAAAACCTGCAGCAACGCCCCAAGCACCAGCATTCTCTAATCCCAGTGCAAAAAAAGCCAGCCAAGATAAAAGGCCAACAATAATATTGGTTACAACCAGCATAAAAATATAGCGCTGAATATTGCTGCTGATATTCACCAATATATTGACGGTGATTTTTTTACGTGTCAGCGATGGGCCTGCAATTCTGACTAATTTACGTTTAAAAGTATCACCAGAAAGTAACAAAAAGTAAGCCAAAAAAATCATGGTTGTGGCTTCTGCAATAAATCCAAAAATGCCTAAAGAGCCACGCCACAAAAAATCCCCAATTTTAAACTTTCGCTCTTCTAAAACAACGCGCATCACAGGTTTCTTTTTAGTAGCCAAGCTGTTTTCTGCAGAGCTTGCCGCTGTTTCTACTTGAGTAGCCGCAATTTGCACTTTTTGAATATTAGTAAGCGGATCGCCACGTTTGCTTGCAAAGCCAGAAGTTAGCTTAACGGCAGCCTCTGGCAGAATAGAGATAATAGACTGCACTTGATTACGCAACACATAGCCAGAAAAGATAATGCAGGCAATTGTCGCTAAAATGACGATAGACGAACCAGCCGCGCGTTTGATTTTTATATTTTCTAACCCAACCACAATTGGATTCAGCGCGTAAGCCAGCAGTGCGCCCAGTAAAACTGTCACAATAAAGCTTTGCGCCCATTCCAGCGTGTAAATTACCGCAAATGTAGCAATAATAACTGCCGCTACATTTTTTACCTGTACCGTCTCATTTGAAGGCAATAAGGCATTATTTTCTGGCCCTTTAGATGTATTTTCAATCAAAGTGCTATTTTCATCAGACGACATGACTTATTCCTGTTCATTATACTTAACGATATTGGTCGCGCATTCCCATCATATCAGCGTGCGCGCCTAATTATTGCTTATGGCTCGTTACTTAAGGTTTGCATGCTAATTATTCATTCCATATACCATTATATTTTGCACTGCTATGGTGCGTCATATAAAATTATCTTATTTATTTGGGCTTTATCAGGGTGAATATGTGACAAATTTTGTTGATTGGATGAAAGGATTCTACCCTCAGCCCATAAATGTGAATTTTAAAGAGCAGTCGCGCGCCTGTATTGGGGCATTTTTAGGCATTATGCTTACCAGCGTTGTCACCTACAATGTGTTGGGCGCATCTAGCGCATTTCCCTTTTTAATGGCCCCAATTGGCGCTTCCGCGGTATTGTTATTTGCAGTGCCAGCAAGCCCTTTGGCGCAACCTTGGTCTATTGTGGGCGGCAATATAATTGCAGCGGCAGTGGGTGTGACATTTGCAATGTTAATTAGCAATATCGCCATTGCAGCCGCCTTAGCGTTGAGTGCATCAATTGCGTTGATGTTTGCCTTGCGCTGCATTCATCCACCCAGCGGTGCGGTTGCTTTATCTGCTGTGTTAGGTGGGCCAGCCATTCAATCATTGGGATACAACTTTGTTATTTTTCCTGTAGCAATCAATTCATTTTTATTATTAATTGTTGCGCTTATTTACAACAATGCCACACGCCGCGCCTATCCGCATCCCGTCTTAAAATCATCTGAATCTAACCTTAAGCATATACCCGCAGAAATGCGCTTTGGCTTTACCACAGAAGATTTAAACGAAGTGCTAAAAGAGTATAACCAAGTCATAGATGTAAGCCGTGATGATTTGCAAACGCTGCTGCAACAAACAGAAATGCACGCTTACAGGCGCAGGTTTGGTGAAATTACTTGTAGTCAAATTATGACCAAGAATGCAGTCAGCGTTGAGTTTGGCACAGAGCTAGAAGAGGCGTGGGCGCTTTTAAGAACGCATAAAATTAAAGCGCTGCCAGTGATTGATAAAGCCCAAAGAGTGATTGGTATTGTCACCCAAGTCGATTTTATTAAGCACGCCAATTTAGATATTCATGAAGGCTTTGAGCATAAGCTTAAAAATTTTATTAAGCGTACTGCAGGCGCTTACTCAAATAAGCCAGAAGTGGTAGGGCAAATTATGACCACGCAGGTGGTGACGGCAAATACCAATATGCATATTATTGAGCTAATACCCCTAATGTCGCAAAACCAATTGCATCACCATATCCCTGTGGTAGATGCTAACCGCAAGCTTGTGGGCATTGTGACGCAATCCGATTTGGTTTCCGCGCTATATCATGGGCGTATTGCCAATCTACATACCTTAGGGCTTTCATATTAAGCAGTCATGTAAGGTTAAGCAAGCACGCAAATCTACGCAGCAACTGAAAATATAGGCCAGCTAGCTTCAAATAATAAGTTAAGTAAAAATAATTTCTTTACTATTATGATGCTCATCATATATGATAGTCGTCATGAAAAAAGCAAACACAAATCAAAACTCCCCCAGTCGTAAAGAATTAACACACGCACGCATTGTGGAAACCGCCTCAAGAGCAATACGCAGAAGTGGGTACGATGGCACTGGCGTGGCAGATATTATGAAAGAAGCGGGCCTTACGCATGGTGGTTTTTACGCGCATTTTTCATCTCGCGATGCCATGCTTGCCGAGGCTGCCGATAGAGCAGGAGAAGAAACGCTGGCCATTGCTAAAAAAGTCTTTGCTGAAGTATCAGACGACAAAGCCTTGCAGGCACTAATGCATGTGTATTTATCAAACGAGCATATGGCAAATATTGAGGCAGGCTGTTCTTTAGCTGCATTAGGTTCAGAAATGCCACGCCAAGTTGCAGAAGTGCGAAATGCCTCTACCAACCGCGTAAAAGAAATGATTGCACTCATTAAAAGTCGATTGCCCGCAGACCAAGCAGATAGCAACGAAAAGGCACTGGTGATGTTTTCAACAATGTTAGGCACATTATTGCTAGCACGCGCAGTAAATGATGCTGAGCTAAGTCAGGCTTTTCGCCAAGCGGCTTTAAACCACTACGATGCCAAAATATGATTGGTTAAACCATAAATAATCTTGGCTTTTTTTAATCATAAATATGATAACCATCATATTTTAAATGCTATCTTTTACTAATTTAATCAAATAGGAGCTACAACATGAAAAACAAAATCGCAATTGTCACAGGCGCATCATCAGGCATAGGTGCGGCAACAGCGCAGTTACTCGCAAACTCTGGCTATACGGTTTACGGCACAAGCCGTAAAGTGGCGCAAGCTAACCAACGCGCCTATAAAATGATAGCGCTAGATGTAAACAGCGAAGCATCGATAGAGGCAGCATTAAACGAAATTATCCGCATTGAAGGCCGTATCGATTTAGTGGTGAATAACGCAGGCTTCGGCGTAGCGCCGGGCGGCGCAGAAGAAAGCTCAATAGAGCAAACCAAAATGATATTCGATACCAACTTTTTTGGCATTGTCCGCATGACACGCGCAGTTGTACCTTATATGAGAAAACAAGGCGAAGGCCGCATCATTAACATTGGCTCTATTCTGGGCTTGATACCAGCCCCTTACATGGCAACCTATGCGGCGACTAAGCACGCTGTAGAAGGTTTTTCAGAATCGCTAGACCATGAATTGCGCACAAGAGGCATCCGTGTTTCGGTAGTTGAACCTGGCTACACCAATACGCATTTTGAAGCCAATACGCTAGAAGTAGATGTCAAGCTAGATGAGTACAAGATTGCACGCAAAGCACTCGCCAAATTAATGAAAGTAGCGGTGGCGGCTGGCGACGACCCAAAAGTGGTTGCCGAAGTGGTATTAAAAGCTGCCAATGCTAAAAATCCTAAATTGCGTTACGCAGCAGGAAAACTCGCATCACGATTAAGCATGCTTAGACGATTTGCCCCTGCCGCATTGGTTGATAGCGGCATTCGTAAAGAGCTAAAACTTGAATCGCTTCACGTCATCGCTAATCAACCATAGGAGTCAATCATGAAATTTTTAACTTTTTATCGTCTTTCAGTGCTGGCTTCACTGTTATTTATATTGCTGGCCATTATCTTAATGTTTGCACCAGCACAAATGCTAACAGGCTGGGGAGTAGAAATAACTGACTCAGTAGGGCTACTTGCCAGACGAATAGCAGCGCTTTATACAGGCATTGCAGTCATGTATTTTTTAGCAAGAAATGCAGAGCATTCGGTAACCCGTTCAGCGCTTATTAACGGCACCATCGCCGCCTGCTTAATATTGGCCGCGCTTGGCGCTTATGAGATTTTTGCAGGGCATGCAACTAGCGGCATTTTGCCTGCTGTAATAGTCGAAGTCGCTTTAGCCCTAGCATTTGTCTATGTAGGCTGTAACTGCAACAACTCAAACAAACTCAATAAAAAAGTAGGGGGCTAAACAATGAAAGCACTTTTATTAAAACGTTACGCAAAATCTAATCAGCTTGAATTTGCAGATATTCCAAGGCCCACAATCAAGCCAAACGAAATACTTGTACAAATTTATGCAGCAGGGCTTAACCCAATCGACAACAAGATTCCAACTGGCGCATTCAAGCCTATTATCAAACTTGCGCTACCCGTTGTAATGGGCAGCGATTTGGCAGGCGTAGTAGTAGAGGTAGGAACTAGCGTAACGCGCTTTAAACAAGGCGATGCCATATTCGCCAGCGTATTCGATTTAGGCATTGGCTCACTTGCTGAGTTTGCAGCCATACCAGAGCATGCTGCCGCACTAAAACCCACCAATCTGGATTTTGTACAAGCCGCCTCAGTGCCCATGGTAGGCCTCACCTCTTGGCAAGCGCTTAAAGTACGTGCAGATGTTATGCCAGGCCAAAAAGTGTTTATTCCTGCGGGTTCTGGCGGCATTGGCACATTTGCAATTCAGCTTGCAAAATATCTTGGCGCCAAAGTGGGCACCACAGCCAGCACCGCTAATTTAGATTTAGTTAAGCGCCTAGGCGCACATGAGGTGGTGGACTATAAAATGAAAAATTTTGAGCATGAGCTTAAAGATTATGACGTAGCACTAGGCACAATCATGGGTGATGGAATTGAAAAATCGCTTCATATTTTAAAACCCAAAAGCTGCGTAGTTTCACTTGTTGGCCCGCCAGATGCAGCATTCGCGCGTGCCAGAGGCATGAACTTTTTCATGAGGCTAATATTCGGCTTACTCAGCAGCAAAATTATCAGACAAGCAAAAAAACGAGATGCCGAATACTCATTCTTATTTGTGCAGCCCAATGGCCAACAACTTGCAGAAATCGGCAAACTGCTAGAGGCAGAGCACATTGTTCCAGTCATCGATCAGGTATTCCCATTCAATCAAACAAAAGAAGCACTAGCCTATCTTGAGGAAGGGCGAGCTAAAGGGAAAGTGGTAGTAAAGATGATTTGATTGTTAAGCCAGTACCAATTTGGCCATTCGCAATCATTTCAGTTTTGGATGGAATTAATTTTTGGGAAGTCTAAAGCCAACAATAACAAAGGGTTAGCTTAAGCTAACCCTTTTATCACGTGGTGCGCCCGAAGAGATTCGAACTCCTGACCCCTTGGTTCGTAGCCAAGTACTCTATCCAGCTGAGCTACGGGCGCATGCGCGACATTATAGTCTAAAGCGCTTGTTTCTAAAAGAACTAAACAGCATTCTTAATGATAAAACTGGCGGAGAGCGAGGGATTCGAACCCTCGATACAGATTTAAGCCCGTATGCTTCCTTAGCAGGGAAGTGCCTTCGACCACTCGGCCAGCTCGCGATGTTACTGTAAATTGCCTTGAAAATCAATCAAAACTCGGCTTATGCTAAGCCTAATTTAGTCTATTCATGAATTTTTTGTTTTAAGCTTCTTCTAATTCAAACGCTTTATGTAGAACTCTAACCGCAAGTTCCATATATTTTTCATCAATGACTACAGCTATTTTGATTTCTGAAGTAGAAATCATTTGAATATTGATGCCTTCTTCGGCCAGCGTGCGGAACATTTGGCTGGCAATGCCCACGTGTGAGCGCATGCCAATACCAACCACAGAAACTTTAGCAATTTTGTCGTCGCCACTAATTTCGCGTGCTTTAATGTGGCCTTGTACTTTATCGCGCAACACTGCTAAGGCTTTGCCCATTTCATTTTTGTGTACGGTAAAAGTAAAATCAGTTGTGCCATCTGCGCCTGTGTTTTGAATAATCATGTCCACATCAATGTTGGCATCTGCAATTGGGCCTAAAATTTGGTAAGCAATACCAGGTTTGTCGGGCACGCCTAGTACAATAATTTTAGCTTCGTCGCGATTAAACGCAATGCCAGAGATAATTGGGTCTTCCATTTCGCTATCCTTGTTTTTAATTGAAGAATCGTCTTCTTCAAACGTAATTAATGTACCGTCGCCTTCATCTTCAAAGCTTGAAAGCACACGTAACTTCACTTTATATTTACCTGCAAATTCCACAGAGCGAATTTGCAATACTTTGCTGCCTTGTGAAGCCAGTTCTAACATTTCTTCAAAGGTAATTTTATCCAAGCGGCGCGCTTCAGGTACCACGCGTGGGTCTGTTGTGTACACGCCATCTACATCCGTGTAGATTTGGCATTCATCGGCCTTTAAAGCCGCAGCAAGCGCCACGCCAGTGGTGTCCGATCCGCCACGACCAAGCGTGGTAATGTTGCCATGCTCGTCTACACCTTGAAAACCAGCAACAACGCATACATAACCATCATTTAAGTCTTGCTTAATATTATGATCATCTATATCCAAGATACGCGCTTTAGTGTGTGAGTCGTCGGTTAAAATTTTAACCTGCGTGCCCGTATAACTTTTAGCTTTTATGCCTAGCTCCATTAAAGCGAGTGCCGTCATGCCAATAGTCACTTGCTCGCCAGTAGAAATCATCACGTCTAATTCGCGCGGATCTGGCTCTGCCATCACTTCTTTTGCTAGCGCAATTAGTTTATTGGTTTCGCCAGACATCGCCGAAACGACAACGACAATCTGATGCCCCATTGCCTTGTAGCGCGCAACGCGCCTAGCCACATTACGAATACGCTCAGGATTCGCAACAGAAGTACCACCGTATTTTTGTACAATTAATGCCATATCTATTTCCTGTTTTTTGCCACAGAGAACACAGAGTTCACAGAAGCCGTTTAATCATGCATCACAAATTTCAATTCCCTCACCCCTTGTGGGAGAGGGCTAGGGAGAGAGGGCGTTAAAAATCACCCTCTCCCCAACCCTCCCCCATCAAAGGGGAGGGGGTGTTAAATTTTATTTTTCACCCAATCTTTTACGCTTGCCAGCGCTTTTGGTAATTGGCTGGCATCCGTACCGCCTGCCATTGCCATATCTGGCTTGCCGCCGCCTTTGCCACCCACTTGGCTAGCCACAAAGTTCACCAAATCGCCCGCTTTCATTTTACTGATTAAATCAGGTGTAATGCCTGCTGCTACGCTTACTTTACCTTCATTTACACTGGCTAAAACAATCGCAGCCGATTTAAGTTTATCTTTTAGCTTATCCATGGTTTCGCGTAAAGCGCTTGCATCGGCACCTTCTAATGTGGCGGCTAACACCTTAACTCCTGCCATATCAATCGCTTGGCTCACCAAATCATCACCTTGGCTTGAAGCTAATTTTGATTTCAAACGCGCTAATTCTTTTTCTAACGCTTTAGCGTGTTCAGATAATTGTGCTACTTTATTCACCACTTCAGCGGCAGGTGCTTTTAAATCGCTGGCTAATCGCGTAATTAAGGCTTGTTGCGCATTGATTAATTTCAGCGCACCGTTGCCAGTAGTCGCCTCAACACGGCGTACGCCAGCGGCAACGCCGCCCTCATTGATGATTTTAAATAATCCAATATCACCTGTTCTTTTTACATGCGTGCCGCCGCACAATTCACGGCTTGAGCCAATATCTAACACGCGTACTTCATCGCCATATTTTTCGCCAAACAACATCATGGCACCTGTTTTTTGTGCGGATTCAATATCCATTACTCGTGCTTGAGTGGCAGCATTGCTTAAAATTTCAGCATTCACAATCGCTTCTACTTTGGCGATTTCGGCATCGGTCATCGGTGCGTTGTGCACAAAGTCGAAACGCGTTTTATCGCTATCAACCAAGCTACCTTTTTGTTGCACATGCTCGCCCAATACTTCGCGCAAAGCTTTGTGCATCAAATGCGTGGCCGAGTGGTTGCGCATGGTGTCATTGCGCGATGCAATGTCCACATTGGCTTTTAGCGTCTCGCCAACTTTAAGCGAGCCTGTTTTTAATACGCCATGGTGCCCAAATACAGCGGCTTGAATTTTTTGCGTGTCTTCCACAGCAAAAATACCATTTTCCGATTTCAATATACCGTTGTCACCAATTTGCCCACCAGATTCGGCGTAAAACGGTGTGCTATCTAACACTACAATGCCTTGCTCACCTTCGTTTAAAGACGCAACTGCAATGCAGTCTTTATAAAGCGCTAAAACAGTGGCGCTTGTATCTAATGAATCGTAGCCTTTGAAATCGGTGCTATTGCCCGAATATTCCAGATTAGTCGCCATTTTGAATTTACCCGCCGAGCGCGCTTGCTCTTTTTGGCGCGCCATGGCGGTATCAAACGCGGCTGTATCCACTGTTACGTTACGTTCGCGGCAAATGTCAGCCGTTAAATCAAGCGGGAAACCGTAGGTATCATGCAGCTTAAATGCCGTTTCGCCATTGAATACGCTTTGAGTTGCAGCCAATTCTGTTTCCAAAATCGCCATACCATTTTCAATGGTCTCAAAAAAGCGATCTTCTTCCAGTTTCAACATATCAGTGATACGCGTTTGGCTAGTTTTTAACTCAGGATACGCAAAGCCCATTTCAGCGACTAAATCGGCCACCATTTTATGGAAAAATGCTTTGCGTGCTCCTAATTTATAGCCATGGCGAATAGCGCGGCGGATAATTCGGCGCAACACATAGCCACGGCCTTCGTTGCCAGGAATTACGCCATCGGCGATTAAGAATGAGCAGGCGCGAATATGGTCAGCTAATACTTTTAGGCTTGGGCTGCTTAAATCAGCCGTGTGCGTTTCGCGCGCGGCGGCATTGATTAGCGTGGTAAATAAATCGATTTCATAGTTGGCATGCACATGTTGCAATACTGCAGAAATGCGCTCTAAACCCATGCCTGTATCTACGCTTGGCTTAGGTAATTTATGCATCACGCCCGCTTCATCGCGGTTAAATTGCATAAATACGTTATTCCAGATTTCAATAAAACGGTCGCCGTCTTCATCTGGGCTGCCTGGCGGGCCACCAAAGTGTGTATCACCGTGATCGTAAAAAATCTCGCTGCAAGGTCCGCAAGGGCCTGTGTCGCCCATCATCCAAAAGTTGTCTGATGCGTAACGTGCACCTTTGTTATCGCCAATGCGAATTATACGTTCTGCAGGCACGCCAATGGTATTTAGCCAAATATCGTAAGCCTCGTCATCATCGGCATAAACGGTGACGGTTAATTTGTCTTTTGGTAGTTTAAAAACTTCGGTTAGCAATTCCCATGCGTAGCTAATCGCTTCAACTTTAAAGTAATCGCCAAAACTAAAATTACCCAGCATTTCAAAGAAAGTATGGTGGCGCGCGGTATAGCCAACGTTTTCCAAATCATTATGTTTGCCGCCAGCACGTACACATTTTTGGCTAGAAGTGGCGCGCGTATAGTTGCGTTTATCAAAGCCTAAAAAAACGTCTTTAAACTGATTCATGCCTGCATTAGTAAATAGCAGGGTAGGGTCACCATGTGGCACCAGTGAGCTGGAAGCAACGATTTCATGGCCTTTGGAAGCAAAGAAATCTAAAAATGCTTGGCGGATTTCATTTGAGCTAGGCGCTTTGCCAGGGATAGGGTTGCTTAATTTAATCGTCATTGTGTTTGCGTTAGATACTTTTTAAATCACTGTTTTTAAAATCAAAACTATTCAAATGGATTCCCGCCTGCGCGGAAATGACGGTGACGGCAATATTTACTCGTCATCGTTTTCTTGAGTGCTATTCAACACCCGTTTAATTACATCAAAACCAAAACCACGACTTTGTAGAAAACGGGCTTGTTTTGCCCATTCATCGCGATTTGCGGGTGCGTTTTTATATTTTTTTTGCCAAATTTCTTTGGCACTTGCCAGTTCTGTATCTTTCAGTTGTTCAGCAGCACCTTCAATCAAGGCACTATCAACACCTTTTTCACGCAACTCGTGAATAATTTTGCTGCTGCCAAACTTTGCCCTGCGTGCATGCACCATTTGTTCGGTAAAGCGCGCGTCACTTAACCAGCCACGCGTTTTAAAATCATCCAAAATCGCGGTAATACTGTTTACATCATCATTTTCATCAAGGTAAGGCTTTAACTTTTGCCCCAACTCCTTGTATGAATATTCGCGTTTGCCTAAGTATTCTAGCGCACGCTGACGTAGCGACTTTTCAGGCTGAGATTTTTTATTAAACACTTAAAATCCCATTGCTTAAACTAAAACTTAAGCTTAAGCCTAAATCAATCATCCTCAGTGCGTGCAGAAGGCATTGCATCAGCTAATTTTTTAGCGTTAGCGCGGATTTTAGCTTCGATTTCGGCCGCCATTTCTGGGTGTTCACGCAGATATTCTTTGGCGTTTTCTTTACCTTGGCCAATTTTCTCGCCATTGTAGCTATACCAAGCGCCGGCTTTTTCCACGAATTTCAAGTTAGAACCCAGCTCAATTACTTCGCCCAAACGTGAAATGCCTTCGCCGTACATAATGTCGAATTCGGCTTGTTTAAACGGCGGCGCAACTTTGTTTTTGATGACTTTTACGCGTGTCTCAGAGCCCGTGATTTCGTCACCTTTTTTAATTGCACCAGTGCGACGAATATCCAAGCGTACTGAAGCATAGAATTTTAGCGCGTTACCGCCTGTAGTGGTTTCTGGGTTACCAAACATGACGCCAATTTTCATGCGGATTTGGTTAATAAAAATCACCATTGTATTGGTGCGTTTAATATTACCTGTGAGTTTACGCAAAGCTTGTGACATTAAGCGCGCTTGTAAGCCCATGTGTGAGTCGCCCATTTCGCCTTCAATCTCGGCGCGTGGTGTCAAAGCAGCAACAGAGTCAACTACTACAATATCCACAGATCCAGAGCGCACTAACATATCTACGATTTCAAGCGCTTGTTCACCTGTATCTGGCTGTGAAATTAATAGCTCTGGCACATTTACGCCTAATTTGGCGGCGTATTGTGGGTCTAGCGCATGTTCTGCATCGATAAATGCAGCAACGCCACCCATTTTTTGCATTTCGGCAATGACAGAAAGCGTTAATGTTGTTTTACCTGATGATTCTGGGCCGTAGATTTCAATGACGCGGCCGCGTGGCAAGCCACCTATGCCTAAAGCGATATCTAACCCTAACGAGCCAGTTGAAACGGCTTGAATATCTTCACCAATATCAGCATCGCCCATACGCATAATTGAGCCTTTGCCAAATTGTTTTTCAATTTGGGAAAGAGCGGCGGCAAGTGCTTTGCTTTTGTTGTCATCCATGTGGTTTTACCTTTGATTTTTATTACTTAAATTAACTTACCATTATTCCATATTTCGAGTGTTAACGTAAGCTAAGAGCATGGTTTGATTTAAATAGTTTGATTAAGAACTTCAGTAAATATTTGAATATTTATTTATACATTAGTATATTTAAAGTTACAGATGTAATATAGCGTCAACGAGATGCGATTTAAGACGTTTTTTATATGCAATAACTGTTTTTAAAGGAGTTTTACGATGAAAATATTACGTTCAGCTATCGTGGCTTTAGCCATGGGTGTCACTTTAATCTCTAGTGCCGCAGCTCATGATTCGTTTAATGTTGGTATTAATGTGGGTGGTTATGGCTACCCGCAAGCTCGATACTATGCTGCACCTCCCGTTATTTATTACAACGCGCCACCAGTTGTATATTATGGCCCCGCACCGCGTGTGTACAATTACGCGCCAAATATTTCTTATGGTTATCAGACTTTTGGAAACCAACACGGCTATCAGTCACGTCGCTACGATAATCGCTGGGATAACAATAGCCGCTGGAATAACAGAGGCCATGACGGCCATCGTGGTCATAGGAACTTCCGCGGACATCGCTAAGCGTTGATTTAAGGTTTACGCAGTAATGCTATCAATTGGCTTATTGCGTAAATGGATGCCTGCTGGCGAATAGATTCCCTGTTTCCAGTGAAGTGTTGTGTGTTTGTTACTAGTTGCTTGTGTTGTGCAAAGCCAAAGCAAACAGTACCAACAGGCTTTTCCGCAGTGCCGCCGTTTGGCCCAGCAATACCAGTTATGCTGGCACTAATGTGTGCTAGGCTATATTTCAGTGCGCCTTGTGCCATTTCAGCGGCTGTTTGTTCGCTAACAGCACCAAACTGCATTAAGGTTTGATTGCCAACGCCCAGCATGTCTATTTTTGCTTGGTTGCTATAGGTCACAAATCCGCGGTCAAACCATTCTGAACTACCTGCCACGCTGGTGATTGATTGCGCTACCATGCCGCCAGTGCAAGACTCTGCCAACGCCAATACAAAGCCGCGCGATTTGAGTGTTGCGCCCAGTTCAGCGGCTAAAGTTGCTATAGAGGCCATAAAATAAATTTTATTACTAAAATAGCGTAAATGGCGGCTAGTAAGTCGTCAAACATAACGCCAAAACCATTTTTAAGTTTAGCGTCAAAATAACAAATAGGGTAGGGCTTCCAAATATCAAATAATCGAAACAGTAAAAAAGCGATAACCCACCAATGCCATTGAATTGGAGTGAAAGTAAGTACTAACATAATGGCGACAATTTCATCCCAAACGATGCCACCATGATCGCTAACACCAAGCGCTTTTCCCGTTTTATCGCAACAATAAATACCCGCAAAAAACAGCAAAACAATCATGCTCAATTGCGTATAAAACGTTTGACTTGATAATAAATAAAATAAAGGCAAGCCTACCAAGGTGCCAAATGTGCCAGGCGCTTTAGGTGCTAATCCGCTACCGAATCCTAATGAAATGAAATGGGCTGGATGCGATAGCAACAGTGTAAAGTTGGGCTGATTGTGATTAGCCAAAATGATCAAAACCTTTTTTTGAAATATTTAATTGTTGATTTTGATACATCACCTTTAAATCATCGCCGGCATGGATTTCACCAATCAAACTTAATGGGCAATCAAGATGGTTGCTGATTTCATTAATACTTTCACGCGCCGATTTTGGCGCAGTAAAACAAAGCTCGTAATCGTCGCCACCAGCCAAAATATAGTTTTGTGTGCTTGTATTATGCAAAGATTTTTTTAATACATTCGTACAGGGAATTGCCGCTAAATCTAGGGTTGCGCCGCAGCTTGATGCTTTTAAGATATGCCCTAAATCAGCCAGCAAACCATCTGAAATATCAATGCCGCTAGTTGCAATGCCGCGCAAACTTAAACCAAGTGCAATACGCGGAGCAGGAGTATGTAGGGCATGCAAGCAGCTAGCAATATCATCTGTATTTAATGTGCTGATTGAATGGCTGTTTTGAAGATAAGCCAGCCCCAACGCTGCGCTGCCAAGCTTGCCACTTACCCAAATATCATCATTAGCTTGCGCGCCACTACGTTTAATTGCTAGACCAATTGGCACTTCGCCCATGATTTGAACGCTAATCGTCAAAGGCCCGCGTGTGGTGTCGCCACCAATTAAATCCACCTTATATTGTTGGGCGCAGGCAAAAAATCCATCGCTAAATTGGCTTAACCAAGCGTGATCAATTTGGGGTAGCGCAATTGCTAGTGTTGCCCATTTGGGTTGCGCGCCAGTTGCTGCCATATCAGAAATATTCACGGCTAGCGATTTCCAGCCTAGTTTAAAAGCATCACAATCGGCAAAAAAGTGAGTGCCTGCTACTAGCATATCAGCCGAAATTGCTAGTTGCATGCCTTGAGTAATTGAAATTAATGCAGCATCGTCACCAACGCCTAAATCAGTTTGTGTAACGGGTCGCGTAAAAAATTGCCGAATAAGGTTAAATTCAGGCGTCATTGGCGAATTTGTTTGAGCTGCCTATTTTTTTGAAAGATGGTCATGCAGATAATCATGCCAATCATAATGCCCACAATATCGGCAATCCAGTCACCCGTTGTGCCGCTACGTGTTGTGGTCAAAGTGGCTTGCAATATTTCGATTGCCGCGCCAAATAGCACAAGCGTAATAGCAGCGATATTTTTTTTATTGGGATAGGCCGACCAAGCAAACTTGATTAGCAACATAAATGCTACTGCATGTTGAATTTTATCCCAATGCATAAAGCCATTTTGTTTGGGCGGACTGCCTGGTATAAACATTAAAATGGAGATGATTAAAAAAGTAAGCCAAAAGACAATTAATGCCCATTTTTTTGCAGCTGTGTTTGATGAAAAGCGGTGATATATGTGATGCATGGATAATCTAAATTGTTAAGTTCGTTTAATAGCGGATGAAGGACGAAAAGCGTTGACGATATCTTGATTGGTTTCTAAATAAGGCATGGGAGACTCATCTGAGCCTAATAAATCTAAGCAATATGGCACTGCGGCGAATATACCATGCACTTTAATGTTGCCGCTATCATCTTTTAAACCTTCTAAGGTTTGTGCAATGGCTTTGGGCTGACCTGGCAAATTAATAATTAAACATTGTTTGCGAATGACGGCCACTTGCCTAGACAAGATGGCAGTTGGCACAAAGTTAAGGCTGATTTGGCGCATTTGCTCACCAAATCCAGGCATGATTTTGTCAGCTACGTTTAATGTGGCCTCAGGCGTTACATCGCGCGCAGCTGGCCCAGTGCCGCCAGTGGTTAAAATCAAATGGCAACCTTGATAATCCACCAAGTCAATCAGCATTTGCTCAATGTCTTCTTGCTCATCTGCCACCAAACGTGTGTGATATTCAATCGGCGTAATAACGGCTTTATTCAACCATTCCTGTAAACTGGGGATGCCCTTGTCGGCATAAATGCCGCTTGATGCTCTATCACTGGTGGAAACTAAACCAATTTTAATGAATTGTTTTGTCATCTGCTTGTCTTTGATATTGCGTGTAAAATAAATGCGCGGAATACGCTAATAATAGCATTTTCAATCGTAAAGGATTATTTCATGGCGGGTTTGACCAATCATTCAATGATAAAAACAGCAAGAGATGCAAAGGTGCTGGCGCGTTTAGGCCAAGCGCATGCCATCACTACCGAAAATAAAACACTAAAACCAAAAATGATGTTGTTGGGCTTGTTTGCAGCAGGCATTTTGTTTGCCGCTATGCAATTGCAAGCCGCCGAAAACTGGTACGAAAAAAGCTACAAGCCGCAAAATAGTAGCGATTTAAAATCGATGCAGGCCAATCCTGATACCAAGATGTATGTGAGTAATCATAAAGAAGATGACGACATTAGCATGCTAGAAAGCGGCTATGACATGATAGGGTCATCTGGATTTACAGCAGGCGATGTGCCCGCTGAGCAAGCGCTGGAGTATGCGAAGAAAATTAAGGCTGATACGGTGTTGGTGTATAGTAAATATGGATCGGCCAAAACTGCCAGCAGCAAAATTCAGATGATTAAAGAGGCAGCTAAAGCGGGCAAAGAATTGAGCGAAAAAGATTTGCAAGAAGAGCCAACCAATTACAAATATTACGCCAGCTACTGGGCCAAATTGCCAGCGCCGCTACTAGGTGTGCATGTGATTAAGCTGGCTAAAAAAGAATCGCAAGAGGCCGAAAAAGCCACTGAATTTGAAGGTTTGAAAGTGATTGCGGTGATTAAAGATTCACCAGCCGCCAAAGCAGGCTTAATGCGCGGCGATACTTTATTAAAGTTAGCAGGTAATCAACTCAATAAACCAGAAGAATTATCGGCTGTGGTGCGTCAGCATCAAGGCAAAGAAGTGGCGCTAGAGTTTGAGCGCAATGGCGAAAAAAATATGACGACAGCGCAAGTGAATAGCAGAAACTAAGCTTAAAACTTTATTTGAGCAGTTTAATAAAAAGGGCGTTGGCTAATTTAGCCAACGCCCTTTTTAATTGAATAATGGACTTTTTTAAAATAAGTGGCTGTTGATGTATAAATGCGTTGCGATACTAGCGGCATAACCCAAAGCAATTGCGGGCAGCCATTTTAAATGCCCAAAAAATGTATAAGCACCTTTGGCTTGGCCCATTAATGCTACGCCAGCCGCTGAGCCTATAGACAACAGTGAGCCGCCAACACCCGCTGTTAATGTCACCAATAACCATTGACCAACTGACATATCAGGCATCATGCTTAATACGGCAAACATCACGGGTATATTGTCGATTAATGCAGAAATAACACCAATAGCGATATTGGTTGTAGTGGCACCTAAGCCAATATACATGGCTTGTGATAATACGGTTAAGTAGCCAATAAAGCCTAAACCGCCCACGCATAAAATCACGCCATAAAAGAAAAATAATGTATCCCATTCTGTTCTGGCGATTTTTCTAAAAATATCAAATGGCACAGGGTTGTTAATGTCTTCCATGTCATCATCAAATTTTGTGTGTTCACCAGTCATCTTTAAATAATAGCTGTAAAACATCAGCAAACTTAAGCCTGTTAGCATGCCCATTACAGGCGGTAAATGCAAAAATTGGTGAAATGCAACAGCCATAGCAATGGTGATAATAAAAAGCGCAATCATCGCTAACGCGCCACGCTTCATGGGTAATTGATTGCTAACGCCTTTGGGTTTTTGTTTTGGCACAGAAAAGTGCATGAGTGCCGCAGGCAAAAGCCAATTCACTAAAGCAGGCAAAAACAAGCTGAAGAATGACCAAAAATTAACGCTACCATTAAACGTATGAATATTTTTTTGCCAAACCATTAAAGTGGTGATGTCGCCAAAAGGGCTGAATGAACCGCCAGCATTAGCCGCTACCACTAAGTTAATACACGCTAGCAACACAAAAGGTTTATTGCTGCCGCCCACTGCCAACACAACAGATGACATCAACAATACCGTGGTAAGGTTATCTGCAATAGGCGAAATGATAAATGCCAAACCACCTGTTACCCAAAATAATGCGCGGTAGCTTAAGCCTTTGCGTATTAACCAAGTGCGCAAGGCTTCAAACACATGGCGCTCATCCAGTGCGTTAATAAAGGTCATGGCAACAATTAAAAACAGCATTAGCTCGGCATATTCTAATAAGTTATGCCGCAAAGCGACTTCGGCTGCATGCGGTACGCCATGTGCTTGATAATACCAAGCAATAATTGCCCAAATAATGCCAGCAGCCAGCATCACGGGCTTGGATTTAGGTAGATGAATAAACTCTTCTGCAATGACGGCAATATAGGCGATTATAAAAATCGCAATCGCGGCAAAGCCTATCCAATGGTTGGTTAAATCAAAACGTGTTGCATTTGTCTCGCTACTGGCAGCCCAAGCCGACGCTTGAAATAGCCACAAGAATACGGCGGCGGAGAAGGGCGCTAATAAACGTTTACTCATCATCATCTGCCAATTCTGAGTTTTCAGCTTCGCTTAACTCGCGGATTAATTTAAATAGCTCACGGCTGCTTTTAGGAGGCTTTTGCGCCGCTTCTTCACGTTGGGCGTTTCTAATTAAAGTGCGCAATTGTTGAATATCGGCAGTGGGAAATTGGCTATAAAACTCTTGCAAAGCATTTGGCTCTGTAATCAAGCGGCTACGCCAGCGTTCCATAGTGTGAAAACGCGCATTTTCTTGCGTATTTTTGCCTTCCCAAGCTTGCAGTTGCTCAACAATTGGCGCGCTATCGACATCACGCATTAAGCGGCCAAGATATTGCAATTGTCTGCGCACAGCACCGTTTGCAGTCAGGCGTTTTGCTTCCATCACCGCATCAAACAAGGTTTCTGGCAAATTCAATTTAATTAATTTATCTTTAGATAAATCAATTAGTTTTTTGCCAATAGCCTGTTGTGCATCTGCCTCGGCTTTTAGCTTGGTTTTGCTGATGGGTAAATCAGCATCGGGTTCTGTTGAGTAATTTTTTTCGGTCACGATTGTGTGGTTTCTAGTGGCTTTGATGTTGGCTACGGTATGATAACAGTTTTAGTCATTTGAATTAATCAAACCCCATAATGGACGCAAATCGCCAAGCAGGCTGGCGCGTATTCTGCAGAAACTGAAGTGAGTTTTGGCACAGGCCAAAATGTATCGGTGCGCTTGGGTGAGACTGAAAATATTGAATATAACCGTGATAAAGGTATTTCGGTTACCGTCTATTTTGGTGAGCAAAAAGGCCATGCCAGCAGTTCTGATTTAAGTCCGCAAGCACTAAAAGACACGGTTGAGGCGGCATGCAATATTGCCAAGTACACAGCAAAAGACCCTTTTTGTGGCTTAGCAGATGCCCAGTTAATGGCAATAGAGTTACAAGATTTGGATTTATATCACCCTTGGCAATTAAGTGTAGACGAAGCAGTTGAGATAGCAAAAGCCTGTGAGGCGGCCGCAATTGATGTGGATAAAGCGCGCATTACCAACTCAGAAGGCGCAGGCGTATCGAATTCTGAAAGCATTTTTGCTTATGCCAATAGTCATGGCTTTGTGGGTGGTTATGCCAGTTCGCGTCATAGCATTAGCTGTTCGGTGATTGCTGAAGAAAATGGCAATATGCAGCGTGATTATTGGTACACTAGCGCGCGAGATTTTAAAGACATGGATTCCGCCAGCTATGTCGGCAATTTGGCTGGCCAACGCACCATTAGGCGCTTAGGCGCCCGCACGATTCAAACGGGGCAATACCCGGTTTTATTTGAAGCGCCATTGGCCTCAGGTTTAATTTCATCTTTAATTGGTGCTATTTCGGGTGGTAGTCTGTATCGAAAATCCTCTTTTTTACTAGATAGCCTTGGCAAAAAAGTAGCTTCAAGCGTTTTAAATATCACCGAAGACCCACATATTAAAAAAGGCGTAGCCAGCAGCTCGTTTGATAGTGAAGGTGTAGCAACGCATGCGCGTCAGTTGGTTGAAAACGGGGTGTTGCAAGGGTATATGTTATCTAGCTATTCAGCACGTAAGCTTGGCATGCAAAGTACAGGTAATGCAGGTGGTAGTCACAATTTGATTGTGCAATCGACAGGACAAAATTTGGCTGAGATGCTGCAATTAATGGGCACTGGCTTGCTGGTAACTGAAGTGCTAGGTCATGGCTTAAATATGGTTACAGGTGATTATTCAAGAGGTGCAGCAGGCTTTTGGGTTGAAAATGGCGTGATTGCTTACCCAGTTGAGGAAATTACTATCGCAGGTAATATGAAAGACATGCTAAATCAAATTGTAGCGATTGGCACTGATGTAATTAAAAACAGTTCAAAGCTCACGGGCTCTATTTTGATTGAGAGAATGACGGTTGCAACAGGTGATGCCAGTGAATAGTTGCTAGCAATTAGTATTTAACGATTTTTGCATTAAGATTCGCATTTGCTTTGACAACAAAAAAGCCCTTCATTTGAAGGGCTTTTTTGTTTAACAGCGGTTACCGCTGCTACTTATTTGTCTTCTTCTGCTGGCTCAAAGCCATCATCAACTGCTTTATTCGTCACAACACCGTCAGCCACTAAGTTTTCGCGACGTTGTAAGTAAGCATCACGCATAAATGAATAGGGATCTAAAGAAGCGTTATCAACCAAGTCGCCTGCATCAAGTAGTTCAGTTCTCTTATCAATTAACTGCGCAGTACGTAATTGATTGTGCAAGCGAATTTCGCCAATATTGCGTGTGTAAGTGATTGGGTCAGAGGTCATGCTATCTATCGCAAAACCAGTTGCATCGCGCAACGTGCTTGGGCCAAGTAATGGCAACACTAAATAAGCACCGTTACCCACGCCCCAGTAGCCTAGCGTTTGGCCGAAATCTTCTTTGCGATTAGGAATGTTATCCATGCTGGCAACATCAATAAACCCAGCTAAGCCGAATGTGGTATTAATCACAAAACGACCTGCATCGGTAAATGCATGTGCAAATTTAAACTGTAATAAATCGTTAAGCACAGTAGTAATTGCGCCTAAATTATTAAAAAAGTTATTAAAGCCTTTGCGGACAAAGGTTGGTGCTACTGTTTTGTAGGCAGAGGCTACTGGTTTAATAACAGCTCTATCTGCTACATCATTAAATTTGTAAACCCCGCGATTAACACCTTCAAGAGGGTCTTTGTTGGTGGTTGCACATCCTGTGACTAAAATCGCCAGCAGGCAGCTCAGAAAAAATGTGTTTATTTTTGAATGCATTGTTATGATCACTTAAATTATATTGGCTTTATTCGTTATTTTTAAAACATGTTTTTACCAAATATTACAACGTATTATGGCGGACACCGCTTGTATTGTCTACATATAAAATAGGTAGTTATTTGTGCCCTTAAATAAAGTGGTGTAAAAACAACTTCATTGGTGGCTCAACAAACACCAAGTCAGTTGCTTTTAAATGGCAAGCAATAACTATGCCTCATCGTCTATTTCAGCTTTGCTGGGCTGGCAAGATTTATACAAATTTAAAGCCAGTGCTCGCTGTGTGGCATGATCAACAACAGGAGCAGGATAATCTTTACCGAGAATAACGCCTACAAGTTGCTGCCTGATTGGGGGTATTAGCCAAGGTGCGTGTATTTCTTTGTCACTGCACTGACTCAATTCTGTCACATATTTGCGAATAAACTTGCCGCTTGCGTCAAACTTCTCGCTTTGGGTGATGGGGTTGAAAATTCTAAACCACGGTTGTGCATCGCAGCCTGTGCTGGCGGCCCATTGCCAACCACCATTGTTGGCTGAAAAATCAAAATCGATTAAGTGCTCTGCAAAGTAGCGCTCACCCCAGCGCCAATCAATTAATAAATCTTTAACTAAAAAGCTGGCAGCTACCATGCGCAAACGGTTATGCATAAAACCAGTAGTGTTGATTTGGCGCATTGCTGCGTCAACTAAGGGATAGCCTGTTTTGCCTTCACACCATGCTTTGAACAGTCTTTCATCATTTGGAAACGACAGTTGCTGGAAATCTGCTTTAAAAGCTTTTCCCAAAGCCACTTGCGGATTGTGATACAAAATTTGAAAGTAAAAATCGCGCCAAATTAGCTCATTAAGCCAACTATCTGCGCCTACATTAGCCATGTTCTTGGCTGTGCGCGCCAAATGGCGAATAGATACAGTACCAAAACGCAGATGCACCGAAAGATAAGAAACGCCTTTAACTGCAGGAAAATTACGCGCATCTTTGTATTGATGCATGCGGTTTTCAAAATCTTCAAATAGCCTTGCGCCGCCGCTCATGCCTGTAGGTAGGCGCATTTCGCTTAAATTGGTACGCTTAAACCCCATCGCCTCTAAGCTGATTAACTCACTAGATGCTACTTTGGCTAAGCGTTGAATATAGGAATCAACAGGATAAGGCTTTAGATAAAAGTCGTTTAGTTTTTTAAGTGAGGCATTGCGATAGGGCGAAAAGACTGAATAGGGCTTATTGCTGAGGCTTAATACTTCGTCTTTTTCAAAAATAACTTGGTCTTTAAAATGATGAAATTCAATATTGTTTTTGGCTAAAGTTATAGCAACATCTTCATCACGTTTGACTGCGCTGGGCTCGTAATCGCGGTTGGTGAAAACGGCGTTTACCTGTAATTTTACAGAAAGTTGGGGGATGATTTCGCGCGCTACGCCATAGCTCACAATTAAATCACCACCGTTTTTTTGCAAAGCGGCTTTTAACTCTTTGACGCTTTCCCAAATAAATTCAACACGCCTGTCTGATTTGTTGGTGAGAAGATCCAGAATTTCGGTGTCGAATACAAATGCGCAAAACACTTGTTGAGAAGATTTAAGAGCATGGTAAAGCGCGGCGTGGTCGAAATCACGCAAATCGCGTCTAAACCATACTAGCGATTTAGGGTGCAGCAAAGAATTTGTATTAGCCATACTAAACAGACCAGGAAAGAGCTGTCTAGTTTAACAAAACCTTCATGTTTATAGATGGACGTTCATAGATAAATTACAGCAAGATTGATATCGACCACATATTTAGCTTCTTGCGCCATACATATATTTCTTTTCTTGCACTTCTACTACTTTAACAGGCGCAGCTTTTACTGTATTCGGTGAAGTATCCGCGATTAAGCCTAACATTGTCTGAACTTCTAACGATAGCATGATCAGCTCTTCATCTCCCATTTCAAAAGCCTTTTGAAACACCTCTGCGCTGTATTCACTATCTTTAATTAACTTGGCAGGGTTAACAGAGCCAATTAACCTTCTTGCAGATACTGAAAATTTCGATAATAAGACTAAGCTATTGTTGTCCATCATAAAATCCTCTATCTTAATTTTTGATTCAAAAAGAGGCTAAAACAGGTTTTTTTCACCTTTTTGGGGCGTTTTAGCAATAAAAATGCGTTTCTATATACCATATGGACATATAAAGCATTTAGCGTGCCAGCAATTAATAAGCGATTATTCGCGGTGGTATGGATGGTTTTGTGTAACAGAGTAAGCGCGATATAGTTGCTCGGCTAAGATGATGCGCACCATGGCATGTGGCAAAGTGAGTTTGGATAAGCCCCATAGCCAATCGGCTTTTTGCTTGACCGTGCTATGCAAGCCATCGGCACCACCAATTACTAAAGCAATATCGCGACCATTAGTGGTGCTGCCAGCTAGCCAATTAGAAAATCGTTCAGCCAACTGCAAAGTGGTGACTTCATTGCCGCGTTCATCCAACGCAATCAGATAATCGCGGCCAACCGCTTCTAAAATACGTTTAGCTTCAATTAGTTGAATGTTTTCAGTGTTATTGCCAGCCGCGCGTTTTTCAGGTTTTATTTCAACAATTTCAACCATTGCTTCGCGCGGCATGCGCTTGGTATATTCACTACAAGCGGTTTCTACCCAACTTGGCATTTTATGACCAACTGAAATAATGCGCAGTTTCATATTTGCGTTTAAGACAGCTGAGCTTAGATTTTAAATCTAGTTAGTTTTGATATAAAACTAGGCAGTTTTGATGTGGCCGCGACGCGCTTCTGCATCGCCCCATAATTGTTCTAAATTATAATAAGCGCGTGTGGCTGGAATCATAATATGCACAACAATATCGTTTAAATCGACCAATACCCATTCGCCATCTTTTTCACCTTCCGTGCCGCGAATTTCATAGCCTTTTTCTTTGAGTTTTTCACGCACATTGTCGCCCATGGCTTTTGCTTGGCGGCTTGATGTGGCACTGGCAACAATCATATAGCTAGTCATATTAGTGAGCTTGCGCACATCCATCACTGAAATATCAAAGCCTTTGATATCCTCAAGTGCATCAATCACCGCCAGTTTCATGGCGTCAAGGTAAGTTGCTTCTGTTTCTACTGTCATTATGCCGCCTGTGCTGGAATTGCGTTTGATTGATTTGAAATGCGATTGTTACTATCAACATAGACCAATTGCGGCGCATAGTGCTGTAGCTCGGCCGCAGTGTAATGCGCATAACTGGCAATAATAATAATATCTTTAGGGTGCGCTTTGTGTGCTGCTGCGCCATTGACTGAAATAATGCCAGAATGGCGTTCGGCGCGAATGGCGTAAGTGCTAAAGCGCTCGCCGTTAGTGACGTTGTAAATATTGATTTGTTCGTATTCTTTTATATCGGCGGCTTCTAATAGCGCCTCATCAATCGCACAACTGCCTTCATAATGTAACTCGCTATGAGTGACATGTACGCGATGCAGTTTTGATTTAAGCATGGTTCTTTGCATGGATGGGTGTTTCTCCAAAAAGGACGCGTATTATAGTCTTTTCAAATACTTATCGCGTGTAGTGCCTATTTTTGCGGCGGCCAGTATGACCAAATGCTTATCGGCTTGAGTTGCAGGCAGCAAGTTAAGCGCAGAACGTATAGTGACATAATCGACTTGCCATCCTTCTGCGCTTAGTTTGGTTTTGGCGGCATTTTCTAGCGAATCATATTTGGCATTTTGCGTTTGAATTGCTTTTGCAATTGCTTGCAAAGCTTGGTTTAGCCCTGCGGCCTGCTGTTTTTGATCGGCAGATAAATAACCATTACGCGAACTTAATGCTAAACCGCTTGCTTCGCGTACCGTTTCGCCCGCAACGATTTCAATCGGATAATTAAGCTGTTTCACCAATTCGCGAATGATGAATAACTGCTGAAAATCTTTTTTACCAAAAAAAGCCGTTTGCGGCTGCACCATATTAAATAGCTTAGCCACTACTGTTGCCACGCCTGCAAAATGGCCAGAACGACTGGCGCCACATAAGTCGTTTGCAATATCAGGCGGTTGAATCACCATCGTTTGGTTAAGCTGAATCGCTGCTGCATTTTGCGTCATTTGTGGATACATCTCAGCGATTGTTGGCGTAAATACAATATCGCAACCAGCCACTTTTAGTTTTTCGCAATCGGCTTCCAAGGTGCGCGGATAATTGGCTAAATCTTCATTGGCGCCAAATTGCAGCGGATTCACAAAAATGCTAACGACTACGTAATCGGCATGCTGTTTGGCCAAATTGACCAAATGAATATGACCCGCATGCAGATTACCCATAGTGGGCACAAAGCCAATATTAGCTTTGTTTATTAGCGCCATACGCAGTGCCGTTGTTGAATTGATTATTTGCATGGCGCTATTTTAAACCACAACCAGATTTCAACGCCGGCTAAATTACTTTTCGCAATAAAAAAGCAAGCCGCTTTTTAGGCGGCTTGCTTTTAAAGCGCTGCTAATTAAATGCTGCGATTAAAAATCGTAACGTATACCAGCTGTCACCTGACGACCGCGACCAACAGCTAAACCATCTACACGACTGGCAATATACTCTTTGTCTGCTAAGTTATAGCCACTCATAAAATAAGTTGCTTTTGAGCCAACAGGCTTAAAGTTAACCGACATATTAAGCAATGTATAGGCTGGAATATCGCCTGCTAAACCAGATAGCTGAGTGTCAACAGTTGATAGTACACGCGCAAAAGTATCTGGTTCTTGGCGGCTGACATAATCAACACCGAAACGTGCATTTAAGCCAACTGGGTGTTGATAACCCAAGCTTACAGAGGCGATATGACGTGGTGCGTAAGGAAGACGATCGCCTTTGATAATGCCATCACCTGCGTTTAAGCCATCTTTTTTGAATTCAGCCGTAAACACATTGGTGTAAGAGCCTTGCAGATAGATGTTGTGTGATGTGTTGTAAATAGTACCGAAATCAACACGGCCGCCAAACTCAACACCGGTTTGTTCTGATTCGCCACCATTAATAAATGCACCATTGCCGTTATTAATCACAATATCTTCCACTTTTGTATGAAATAAAGTGGATTCAAAGCTAATGCCCTTATAGTAGCTTGAGCGCACACCAATTTCCCAGTTGATGCTGGTTTCAGGCTTGGTTTTATCTACAATCGCACAATTGTCTGTGTCGTTGCCAGCGCCATTACACTCTGGCACACTCAAATCGCGGTCTGGGCGAGGAGGTGCAAAACCTTTGTGCACACCTGCAAATACCGTTGTATTAGCAATTCCATTCCAAGCCACACCTAAGCCAGGTAATACTTCGGTCTGGTTGTTGGTGAGATTAGATTCTGGGTTATTTTGCACTTCACCATCAGCACGTCGTACATCAGTTTTAATTTTAACGTCTTCGATACGTAAGCCTGGAGTAATTGCCCAATCGCTCACATAAAATGTATTTTGACCGTAGTAAGATTTGGCTTCAACATCAATTCGAATGTCTTCGCGTGATAGCGCATTGGCTTTAGCAAATGACAAGTTTTGAAATGCGGCTGTATTGCCGCGGAACTGACGACGTTTAATGTCTTCTTGATGAATTCTAAAACCAATTACGGCGTCACTTTGAATGCCAAATAAGTTATGTTGAAAATCTAAACGGGGCTCAAAACCATAGTATTGATAGCTACGTGGACGATGACGGCCGCCGCAAGTCTCAGCATCCGCTTCATTAGCGACAACAGCATCAACACCAGCAGGGCAACGCTCTAAAAAGGTAATGCCTGTAGAATCGCCTGTTACATCGTTATCAAAGCCACCAGGCGCATCGGTTTGGCGGAACGAACTACGGAAAGCGTCAGCATAATAGGCTTGTGTTGAAAGCTTAGTAGTATTATCAAATTGAAAAATGTGCTGTAACTGTAGTGTTTTACGTTCATGTTCAAAGCGGTCATTCTTGCCTGTAGGCGCTTGAAACTTATCTCTTGCGTAGTCAATCTCACCTAAGCCAGTTTCGCTGATATTCGAATCTTCTTCGTAATAGCTGGCTTTTGCGATTAATGTTTGGCGATCAGTTAATTTAAGCTGGCCTTTTACCGTGTATTCTTGCACATCAAATTCATGGTTATCGCGAATCCCATCGCCTTTATTTTGTAGCGCATCAAACATAATGCCGCCACGCTCGGTACCATAACCCACATTTGCATGTAAGCCAGTAAAGTCATTGTTACCTGCGGTGGCTTGCACACTACCTGCAAAACCATTTGTTGGCACGGGTTTTGTAACAAAGTTAATCATGCCGCCAATGGTTTGTGGGCCATACAAGATTTGGCCAGAGCCTTTTACCACCTCTATGCGTTGCACGCGTTGCAAGGGTGTTGAGTAGTGCGCAGAAGGGTCGCCATAAGGTGCCAAAAATAGTGGCATACCATCTTCTAGTAATAGTGTGCGTGATGTGCGGCGTGGGTCTAGGCCGCGAATACCAATATTTGGCGCTAGTACAAATGCATCTTCACCCACAATATTAACGCCTGGCACATTATTCAGTGCTTCTCTCACTGTAAATGGGCGGCGCTCAATCAAAGCTTCCTCATCAATTACATTAAACGAGCCAGGAACCGACTCTAATCTATCTGGCAAAATGCCAGTTACCTCTACCTTATCAACTGCTATGTCTTCGGCCTGTGCCTGTAGCGACATAGTCATTATGGCTATTGAAACAATAGCAGGAATGGCTTTAAGTGTTAGGTTGTGTTTAACCATGAGCAATCTCCTTGAATCTATTTTGTATATTGAACTAATGATTAGTGCAATAACTATGCCGAAGGAGTCATGGCCTTTAACGAATTGATTTGTATGTGTTTTTAAATATGAGAATAGATAGATGTGGTTCAAATAAACCAAATACTGGCTGAATGTAACCAATTAAATGGTTTATTTGAACCATTCACTTAATGAAAAGTGTGTAATCTATAAACAAAATCTGCTAATAACTATGCTCAATTGCAGGGAAAGTTTTATTTTTAACGCTCTGAACATAAGTTGATACCGCATTTTGAATATTATTGGTGTCTTGTAAAAAATTACGTACAAAGCGTGGAGATTTAAATTCAGTAGGATTTTTGGCGGCAGGCCCAGTGTATATGCCTAATAAGTCTTGTAAAACAAGAACTTGCCCACTGCAATCAACACCTGCCCCAATACCAATTGTTGGAACATTGATACTTTCGGTAATGCCTTTAGCTAAGCTAGCTGGCACCATCTCTAGCAAAATAAAGCTAGCACCAGCGTTTGCCATGGCGATTGCATCTTGCATAATTCTTGCCGCACTTTCTGCAGTTTTGCCTTGAATTTTATAGCCGCCCAGCTGATTAACCGATTGCGGCGTAAAGCCTAAGTGCGCACAAACTGGAATGCCGCGCTCAACCAAATATTTTGCGGTATTTGCTTTATCGCCGCCGCCTTCAAATTTCACCATGTGCGCGCCAGATTTAATCAGCCACTCTGCATTTTTGTAGGCCGCTTCGGCATCATGCTCATAACTACCCAGCGGCATATCGGCAATAATAAAGGTGTTCGGCGCACCTGCAGCCACGCTTTTGGTGTGGTAAGTCATGTGGTGCATACTCACGTTTAGCGTATTTTCTGCGCCATGTAACACCATGCCTAACGAATCACCCACTAACAAAATATCCACTTTTGCTTCTTGCATTAATTTGGCAAAGGTGGCGTCATAACAGGTTAGCATGGCGAGTTTTTCGCCCGCTTTTACTTTTTGATTTAATTGAGATAGCAACATTTGTGCATTTTACAACGAAATTGTTTCTGCAATGGCAGTCAGCTAAATGAATTAGAAGATTTGATGGCTAAGCATAAAAGCGATAGACGAAAAAAATGGCACTTAAGATTAAGTGCCATTAATAAATTAATTAAAGATTTAATTAATTAGATAGAGCGACGACGTGCTAAACCGAATAAACCTAGTGCAGAACCGAACAACCAAGCTGCTGCTGGAACTGGCACTGCGTTTAAACGCACATTATCAATGTTGCCGCCTAGTGAGTCGCTCTTGCCAGTCGCAACAAATTTCAAATCAATGTTACCGCCAGTGCCTTGAACAAGATAAGTTAACGTTAACCAATTGTTTGTACCTGTACCAACATTAGTAATATCGCTTAAGAAAGTGTTACCCCAGTAGGCTGAAATACCGTTGGTATTAGCAGCTTGATTTACGCGAGGTGAGTAATCGTACTTTAACTCGTACCAAGTGCCAGCTGTAGTTGCAATAGTTTGAAACATTGCGCTGTTCGTCGTTGAATCAAGCTCAACATAGTTTAAACCTTCTGAAGCTACACCAAAAAGATTGTTTCTAACTTCAATTTTACCTGGGGATATTGCTGTCCAGCCTGTAATGCTAGAGAATGTGCCAAAAGTGCCAGAACCTTGCTTTGGATCTTCAAAAGAGCCATTTACGATGTTAGCGTTTACTGAAGTGCTTGCTGCAAGCAATGCTGCAGCGATTAGTAGATTTTTCATGATTTAATTCCTTTTTAAATAATGCGTTTTTGTAAGACTTAACGCATCATCTACTAAGTCATGAATCAGCTCAATAGCCCAATCGGGTCGATTGTTTGGATAACGTTTACTGAATGCATCAATCAATCAAAATTAGGATTGAAATATTCGCGGCTACTTTTAATCTGCAAGATTCTATCCACCAGCAAATTAAGTGCACTTTCATCTTTGATAATATTCAGTTTTTCGTTATTGACGATTAAAACAGGCGAAGTATCGTAGGTGTGAAAAAACTCGCTGTAAGCATCGGCTAGGCGCTCAATATACTCATGCGGAATTTCTTGTTCGTAGCTAATATTGCGCTCTTCAATGCGCTCAGCCAGCTCATCGATAGGCGTTTGCAGGTAAATGACCAAATCGGGTTTGGGTGATTTTAATTGCAGATGCGTGTAAATTTGATGATACAAAGCATATTCTTCATCATCTAAATTTAATCTTGCAAACAGCGGATCTTTTTCCAAGAAAAAATCCGCCACTGTAGGCGCAGAAAATAAATCGCGCTGCGTCATATCGGCAATTTGGCGTGATCGTTGAAATAAGAAAAATAACTGAGTTGGTAACGCATAACGTTGCGCATCTTGATAAAAGCGCGGCAAAAATGGGTTATCTTCAGCTTTTTCGCTGAGTAATTGCACCGAAAATTTGTCTGCTAGCAATCGGGCTAGTGTGGTCTTGCCGCTGCCAATTGGGCCTTCAACTACGATATAAGGATATTTATTAAAAATACTCATTCTAAAAACTCATACTTTGTTATTGAACTTGGTTGCTGCTTCAAAAAATTCTCCTCACTTATCACCCATATGCGTTATCCAATTTTTTGGCGCATTGTATTGAATTTAGCAATATGAGTTTTATAGCTTTTTAATACCTTGATTTAAATACGACTGTACTATTTTTACAACATTGCTGCCATCTGGAAGCGTTAAATTTGGTAACGTTAATTCAGGCGCAATTTCGGCCAAAGGCAATAATACAAAACTACGCAAATGCATGCGCGGATGCGGCAAAGTGAGTTTTTGGGTGTGCATCACAACATTATCATAAAGCAATAAATCGCAATCTAATACGCGCGGCGCATTGGCAAATGGACGCTCTCGGCCAGCTTTATTTTCAATGCCGAGTATGGCCTCAAGCAGTTGTAAGGGGCTTAAATCGGTGCTCACTTCGGCCACTGCGTTAATAAAATCGGGTATCGATTTTAATTGCTCAGGGTCGTACCCCAAGGGCTCTGTTAGGTATAAGCTGGATGCTTTAACTACATTGGTTTGAGGTAGTCTATCTAAAGCTGAAATTGCATTATTAACTTGTATAACAGGCTCTTGTAGGTTGCTGCCTAGCGCAATATAAGCCTTGTGATTATACATTGCGGGCATTAGTCAATCGATTCCAAAATCACTTTATCGCCAGCACTTGATTTTTTACGGCTGCGTTTGCGGCGTTTTTTTGGTGCGGTATCTGGCAGTAGCATGCTAGTGCGTTCATCTGGTTTGGCTTCTGCAAAAGTGGTCCACCAAGTACCCAATTCAGCATCCATTTCGCCAGAATCACAGCGTAATAGTAAAAAATCATAGCCCGCACGGTAACGTGGGTGCTCTAAAATGCCAAAAGGACGCTTGCCAGCGCGCTGCTCAAAACGGGGTTGCAAGCCCCAAATTTCTTTCATGGTGGCAGTATGTCGATTATGAATTGCCAGTTTTTCCGCTTGCGTGGCAATCACTTCATTCATCGCCATATGCAATGCGGGAATAAAACTTTCACCTTTGTCTTGATAGGTTTGCCAAGCGGCTAGCACTTCATGCCACAGCAAACAGGCGAATAAAAAGCTGGGATTAGCTGATTTTCCAGCGAGAATACGGTCATCGGTATTCTTAAGCGCAAGCATGACAAAACGTTCGCCCATTGGCTGCTCAAGTACCACGTCCAGCATGGGCAGCAAGCCATGATGCAAATGCTGTGCGCGTAGAACATTGATACTTTCGATAGCATGACCTGACAGAAATAGCTTCAGCATTTCGTCAAACAAACGGCTAGGTGGTACGTCTTGCAATAAATCGGCATTCTTGGCGATAGGCGCTTGAGTGGCTGCATCGATTTTTAAGCCCAATTTTGCCGATAAGCGCACGGCACGCAACATGCGTACTGGGTCTTCTTGGTAGCGTGTCAGCGGGTCGCCAATCATACGCAACAGATTGGCTTTAATATCGGCTACGCCGTTGTGAAAGTCCAAGACATCTTCATTGGCAGGGTTGTAATACAAAGCATTGGCGGTAAAGTCGCGGCGCGCGGCATCTTCTTCAACGCTACCAAAAATATTATCGCGGATAATGCGGCCACTATCGTTGGTTTTGGCATCTCCCTCAGTCTGGTGATGACCGCGAAACGTAGATACCTCAATTGTTTCTTGACCCCACAGCACATGCACCAAGCGAAAACGTCTGCCAATAATGCGTGAACGGCGGAATACGCGATTCACTTCTTCTGGCGTGGCGTTGGTGGCAATGTCAAAATCTTTTGGCTTGTAATTCAACAGCAAGTCGCGCACTGCGCCACCTACAATAAACGCTTCAAAACCTGCTTTTTGCAAGCCATCGCAGGTTTTAAGTGCCGCTTGGCTGATTAGGCCTTTATCAATTTTATGCGTTTTGGCCGTGATTTTCTTAGCCATACTGGTATCAATGCTGTCAGCTTGGTTAATGGCAACCGTGGCTTTAGTTTTTTTACTAAAAACTTTTTGCAAGAATCTTTTAATCATTTAGGTTTAATCATTTCGTTTATTTCTTAAACTCATTTTGCCACAGCACGTCTGGCACACCAGCTTCCACATTTAAAATGCGGCACAGCACAAATAACAAATCTGATAGCCGATTGATATATTGTAAAGATATTTCAGTAATTTTTTCTTGTGCATTCAAGGTATGCATTTGCCGCTCGGCACGCCTGCAAACGGTTCTAGCCAAATGGCAATAAGCCGCAGCGCGACTACCACCGGGCAAAATAAACTCTTTTAACGGCGGTAAATTATCATTCCACTCATCCAAAATGGTTTCTAAGGCAGTCACACGCTCAGGCTTGATTAAGTCATAGCCCGGCATGCAAATTTCGCCGCCCATATCAAATAAATCATGCTGCACGCGCGTTAAACAATCGCGAATGTTGGCAGACACTGGTTCAGTTAATAATAAACCAAGCACAGAATTTAGCTCATCCACATCACCCATCGCCACTACACGCAAACTGTCTTTTTCCACCCGTGTGCCATCGCCCAAGCCTGTGGTGCCCATGTCACCTGTGCGCGTGTAAATTTTGCTAAGCCTATTTGCCATTTAATATCCTATATAATCCAAACATTATAAATCATCCAATCGTATTTCGATGACTTCACTTTCATTGAATAAGCCGTTTGGTGGCATTAGCGTGCTAAAACACATTCACGCCCTGTTGCCGCATGAAGATTTGTTGTATGTTGCCGATAGTAAATACGCGCCATATGGCAGCAGAACACCAGCCGAAATCACCGCACGCTGCTTTGAGATTGCTGATTTTTTAATCGCCAAAAACGCCAAGGCCTTAGTGGTGGCTTGCAATACCGCCACCGCAGCGGCGATAGATGCGCTGCGTTTAGCATACGATTTGCCGATTATAGGCATGGAGCCTGCCGTAAAACCCGCCGCAGAAGCCAGCAAAAACGGCATTATTGGCGTATTAGCAACCGTTGGCACCCTTAAAAGCGCGCAATTTGCTGCCTTGCTGGAAACTTATGGCCGCAATGTAGAAGTGGTGACGCAAGCCTGTGTTGGCTTAGTCGAGTGCGTTGAGCGCGGTGAATTAGAAAACCAAAGTACGCTGCAATTGATTCAACACTATTGCAAGCCATTGATTGATGAGGGCGCTGATACCATTGTTTTAGGCTGTACGCATTATCCGTTTGTGCGCCCATTGATTGAGCAGGTGGTGGGCACAGAAGTGACGCTGATTGATACGGGTGCGGCAGTGGCCAAGCAGTTAAAGAACAAGCTCACCGATAAAGACTTGTTAGCCAATATCAACGCTCATGTATATGTGCTTTTTTGGACAAATAGCGAAGCAGAAAACGCAAAGCAGGTGATTGAGTTATTGTGGGGTAGCCGCGCTCAGGTATTGCCCTTATTGTAAAGTGCGCAGAGTGTGCGCCTAGCGTGAAATAATTTCTCTTAATATGTTTTCTATTGCTGATAATCTTAAGAGAGAATCTTTGCATAGATATAGGCATAAGCAAGCAGTATTATCCAAGCAATGATGGTCTTGCTGTATCTGGGATTGTCCTCGTTATCAAATGGAAAGAGAAGTCCGATAAGGTTTGCAAACTTTATCATACCTAGCAAAAATCCTGCTATTACGGGCAGCAATATAGAGAAGGCAAGCAGAAATTTGCCAGGCAAAAAATACAACTTATTAAATGGATTAAAAAAGTAGATGGATTTTTTTGGTAAAAAACTATACCAAAAAGCAATAGTTATTATTACGCAAAAATTGAAAACGATAGGAGCAAGAATTGCTGTGATTACTCTATCGAATAATGAGGGTGATTTATTTTCTTCTTCAACCATAACTTAATTGTATTTTTGCGTTAACAGTTAAATTCTGCTTCTTGATGATAAAGCAATTCTTGCACCAAAATCGTTAAAGCACGCGCATCGAATTTAAGTAGTTGTTGTTTGAGAGTTGGATTATCCATAGGCAAAAAAGACGCGCCACCCAAGTCACTCAGCACGACTTTTTTTGTATTCCATAAAATATTATGTGCGTATAGGTCGCCATGCATTAAACCTCGCGCATGTAGGTGTTCAGCCGCTTGGGTGATGCCATGCAGAATATGTTGTACTTCTTCGTAGGTTAATTTTAATTCTTGCGCATATACATCGCGCGAGCAACTTTCAAAGCTGGGTGGATTGGCCAGTACTTTTAAATCGGCATCCAATAATGGCATTACCAAGCCCATAGACCCTTGTGGATGATTGTGAATAATGCCATTGATGCCAACTAAATTGGGATGCTCGCCAGCCAGTATATTCGCGTGCATTTCACAGCGCGGCAGGCCATCACTCGTCAATTCACTTTTAAATAGCTTTAGTGCGACCTGTTGCGACGCTTGATTTGCAGGCCGCCATGTGGCTTGATAAGTGATGCCTGACGCGCCTACGCCCAATTGCTGTTGTAGCTCCAAGCTAGCCCAATCAATCTGGGCAATGCTATGTTTCGATATTAATTTATTCTCAATGTCATCACTGAATGGGTTACCTGCATAAGCCAACCAGCTTAATTTTGGCAAGCTAAATAGCCAATCTGGTAATGACTCCAACTGGTTCGCTGAAATTCTTAGTAACTCTATTTTTTTGCAGTTTCTTAGATTTTCTGGCAACTGTTTTAATTGGTTGCCAGCCAGCATCAATTTTTGCATATGCTGGCAATCGCCAATGCTATTGGGCAATTTGCTAAGCGCGTTATCCGTTAAGATTAACCAACGTAAGGATTGGGTAGGAATTGCGGATTCAGATATATGGCTGATTTGATTGGCTTTAAAACCAATCATGCTCAAATTTTGGCACTTGCCCAACACTTCTGGCAAATGCGTAAATTGGTTGGATGAGCAGAATAAAATCCGCAATTTATGCAGTTTATCTAAATCATCTGGTAATGAGCTGAGTGCATTGCCAGATAAATCGAGTATTTCTAATGTATCTCTTAGCGAAAAAATTTCTGCAGGGAAGTCGGTTATGCCGCATTGCAGTTTAAGGCGGATGCTGCCTTGTAACTTTCCTGCTTTAAGCAGGCTTAAGGTATCTTCTTGCGGATAATTGGAATTCACAAAAGAAAGGCGGGATAACTAAAACTAGTGATGCGAAATCACTTCGCCTGCTTTTAATTTGTATTGAGTACCGCAGTAAGGGCAAGCAACATGCCCTGTTGCGGCTACATCTAAAAATACGCGCGGGTGACTAGCCCAAAGCGCTACCTCTTTAGTAGGGCAGTGCAAGGGCAGGTCTTTTGCGGTGACTTCTATTTCTTTCACATCTGACATGTTAATTCCTATTAACGAATTCTTAAACTAGCGTTAACCAATCGGCATGCTTGGCCGATTTGCCTGTTACCACATCAAAGAATAGTTTTTGCAATTGCTTGGTGACAGGGCCAGCGGTACCAGTGCCAATATTGCGGCGATCTAGCTCACGGATTGGCGTGACTTCTGCGGCAGTGCCTGTAAAAAACGCTTCGTCGGCAGAATATACTTCATCGCGTGTGATGCGTTTTTCAATCACTTGCAAACCAATTTCGCCCGCTAATTGCACGATAGTGTCACGCGTAATGCCTTCTAAAGCACTGGTTAAATCTGGTGTGTACAGTTTGCCATTACGTACAATAAAAATATTTTCGCCAGAACCCTCAGCTACAAAACCATCAACGTCTAATAATAGTGCTTCATCGTAACCATCTTGCGCCGCTTCTTGATGCGCCAGAATAGAGTTCATGTAGTTGCCATTGGCTTTGGCTTTACACATGGTGATGTTTACGTGGTGACGTGAGAAAGAGCTAGTTTTTACGCGAATGCCATTATCCAGTGCCTCTTGGCCCATATAAGCACCCCATTTCCAAGCCGCAACAATCACATGCGTTGACAATGTTTTAGCCGAAATGCCCATGGCTTCAGCGCCATAAAACGCCATTGGACGCATATAAGCCGATTCCAGATTATTTTCGCGCACAGCGGCTTTTTGCGCTTCCATCATTTCTTCTTTAGTAAATGGCATTTTCATGCCTAAGATATGCGCACTTCTAAATAAGCGGTCTGTATGCTCTTTTAAGCGAAAAATGGCTGTACCTTTGTCGGTTTTATAAGCGCGCACGCCTTCAAATACGCCCATGCCGTAATGCAAAGTGTGGGTTAAAACGTGGGTGGTGGCATCACGCCAATTCACCATTTTGCCGTCATACCAAATTACGCCATCGCGGTCTGCCATGCCGCCAGAAGTTGCTGCTGGGTTTGCCATACTTTTCCTTAAAGCTATTAATTTTGCAAAAGCATTATTGTAAACTAAAAGGGCATACTTCTTGATGCATGTTAAAATCAAAATATTGAATAAATACAGTGTTTAATAGGAGTTTTAACGATGAAAAAATTATTGTTAGCTAGTTCGTTGCTGAGTTTGGTTTTATTTCTCAGTGCATGCAAGCCGCCAGCGCAATCTGGCACAGACACCAAAGGTGCAAGCTTTGTGGGTACCGATATTACTGGTGCTGATTTTCCTAAGCCATTATCGTTAACTGATCACAATGGCCAAAAACGTACTATGAGCGATTTTAAAGGCAAAGTTGTGACGCTATTTTTTGGTTACACACATTGTCCAGACGTTTGCCCAACAACGATGGTTGATTTGAAACAAACCATGAAGTTATTGGGAAACAAAGCTGATGAAGTGCAGGTGATATTCGTCACTGTAGATCCGCAGCGCGATACGCAAGAGGTGTTGGCGCAATTTGTACCATCATTTGACCCACGTTTTAACTTTAAAATTTACTACTCAAAAGTAGAAAACAAAGCCAAAACTGACTACACAATAGACCATAGCGCGGGTATGTATGTGTTTGATAAGGAAGGAAAAATTAGACTTTATTTGGATTATGGTCAAAAGCCAGCTGATATTGCGAGCGACCTTACCAAGTTAATGTAAAACTTAGATAGATATAAAATTAAAGGGGCCAAGTGCCCCTTTTTTATACTAGTTCGCTGGAGGTGACCCATGCTGATTATCAGTAGCATCGCCTGGCTGTGCCAGCACGTAAATCAGATAAATCCAACCAAACACAGGAATTAGCCACAGCAATTGCATCCAGCCGCTTTTGTTCATATCGTGCAAACGACGCGCACCTACTGCTAAAGAGGGCAGCATGGTAACCAAGGAGAATGCCCACGAGACGTAGCTTCCTACTATTTCTAATAGTAGCGAAACCACAACGCAAAATAATGTAAACCACCAGTATTCTGGGCGTTTAGCGCGACCTGAAAAATCCGCATATTTAGCAAAACATAACTTAATTGAATCGGTAAAAGACATTGTTTCCCCCTTTTTTATTTTGAACAACGATGACTGCGTTATCAAGCTAACATAAAAATCTGAATGGGTGAAACAAGCAACGTAAATTTACATGCGGTGCAATTGTGGCGATAACGCTTTCAACGCTTTTTCGGCTTGTTTGTAATCGGGGAATAAGCTTTCAACCACTGCCCAAAATTTGGCAGAATGATTCATTTGTTTTAAATGCGCTAACTCGTGGCAAATCACATAGTTAATAATCGATGGCGGCGCTTGTAATAAGCGCCAATTCAACCGCACTTCACCGCGGCTGTTGCAGCTACCCCAGCGCGATTTTGCGTTAGAAAGCGTTAACGGCGGCGTTGGTACACCTAATTTAGCCGCTAAAATCGTTAAGCGGCGTCCAAAATCTAAAGCGGCTTGTTTTTGATACCAATGCACCACTTTGCGGTGAACCAGCGCGTGGTTGTCTGGCGTTGGGGTTGCCAATATTAATGTGTTGGCATCTAAAACTAAGGCTTTATTAGTGAGATTTTTCACAATATTTAGCTGAACATCTTGGCCTAAATACAGCAAATGTTCACCATCCACCCAATTCACCGCATCTACTTGATTGGCTTCGCGCGCTTGGAGTTTGCTTAGTATCCAGCCTGATTTTTCTTGCAAAATCTGATTAAGCTGAAAAGCAAAAATACGCTTTGGTGCATGCACCACCAAGCCATCAGCGGTGATTTTCAGTCCAACGGTGCGGCGCGGCCGATGTTCAAGTAGGTAAGGAATGATTACGCCGTTGGCAAGAGTTAATACTTGATTCGCCATTATTGGTTTAGCACCAGCATTTCCGCTTCAATCCACGCCTCTGTTAGCTGATTTGCTGCGTCCGCTTTTATGCCTGTCACTTGAATAGGCGGCCCAATATGCAACTGAATCACGCCAGGTTTTTTAATAAAACTATTTTTGGCCCAAAACTCGCCTGCATTGTGCGCCACAGGTACGATTTGCGTATTGGTATGCGTGGCAAGCCATGCGCCGCCAATATGATATTTGCCACGCTCACATGGTGATTTGCGCGTGCCTTCTGGAAAAATAACCACCCATAAGCCTTTGTTTAACCTGTCTTTGCCTTTGGCGACCAATTTTTTTAAGGCTTCGCGGCCTGCGCTGCGGTCAATGGCAATAGGCGAGCTCATGGCTAAGCCCCAGCCAAAAATAGGAATCCACAATAATTCACGTTTCATTACATAAGACTGTTCTGGAAAAATCGCTTGAAAAGCCAAGGTTTCCCATGCCGATTGGTGTTTGGATAAGATGATGCTTGGTGTGTTTGGCAGATGCTCTAAGCCGCTGATTTTGTGTGTGATATTGCAAGTGATGCGCAACCACCAAATCATACTGCGCGCCCAGCCAGAGATTAAAAAATTGCGGGTGATGGGGTTAAGTGGCAAGGCTAGAAAGGCGATAAAAGTAAAAATAGGCGCGGCAATCACTTGGCCTAAAAAAAATAATATGGAACGTAAAAGTAACATAATTAGAATCGTGCTTTTAAACTCTTGATTTATGCTTCTTCAGCAATAATGTGCTGAACCGCTTCATTTAAATCGGCAAAAATTAAGGTATTTTTTGGCAGTGGTTTATTAGAATTTTCGGCTTGCGCTAGTGTTTCTTCACCTTTACCGGTGCGCACTAATATTGGCTTACAGCCAGCATCCGCAAACGCCTGCAAATCGCGATACGCATCGCCAATACCATATACTTTGTTTAGCTCAATGGAAAATCGGCGGCCAATATCTTCGATCATGCCCGTTTTGGGTTTGCGGCAATTGCAATTATCATCTGCCGCGTGCGGGCAATAAAATAGCGCATCTATGCGCCCACCCACCAAAGCCAATGCGCGGTGCATTTTGTCATGAATGCTATTTAGCGTCACCATATCAAACAAGCCGCGCGCAATGCCAGATTGATTCGTTGCCAAAGCGACACGAAAACCCGATTGATTCAGCAAAGCAATTGCCTCAAGGCTACCAGCAATTGGCACCCATTCATTTGGATTTTTGATGAAATTGGCAGAATCAACGTTGATGACGCCGTCTCTATCTAAAATGACCAGTTTCATATTGGTTTGCCTTAACTTGCCAACTTAGATAAATCCGCAACGCGGTTCATGGTTTGGTGCAAAGTTGCCAGTAAGCCTAAACGATTCGCCTTTAGCGCAGGGTCGTCCGCATTCACCATCACGTTATCAAAGAAGTCGTCCACAGGTGCTTTTAGTGCTGCTAAAGCCTTAAGTGAACCAGTGTAATCGCCACTTTCAAACAACTTATCGGCTTCTGGTTTTACTTGGCTTAACGCTGTGTTTAAGGCCATTTCGGCGGGTTCTTGCAGTAAATTTGCGTTTACATCCGCCTTTACTTCGCCTTCTACTTTTTTCAAGATATTGCCAACACGTTTGTTGGCGGCGGCTAGGGCGGGGGCTTCAGGTAGGCTTGCAAAACTACGCACAGCCTCTAACAGTTTTGGCACTTCAACAAGATATTGTGGATTGAGTGAAAGCACAGAATCTACTTCTTGAGCGCTAGATCCCAGCTCCTTAAGATTATTAGATAATCTATCAAACATAAATTCTTGTACATTTTTAAGAGTATTTGGGTCAATTAATCTTTTTACATATCCAGTAGCATGCGTTACAAAACCACCATTAGATTTAGCCACCTTCTCAGCTAATTCAACGTCTGCCCTTCTCAAAGACCAATCTCTCTGCAGTTCGTCACTATCTAAGACTGAAATAGCCAAATCAATCAACTCATTGAATTGCAGATTTAACTTAAAATCAATAAGCATTTTGATTATGCCCAAAGCTTGACGGCGTAAGCCAAATGGGTCTTTGTCGCCAGTTGGTTTTTCGCCAATACTAAACAAGCCTACCAAGGTTTCTAATTTATCTGCAAGCGCAACACAAACACCCACTTGATTGCGCGGCAACTCGTCGCCTGCAAAGCGTGGTTTATAGTGGTCTTCGATTGCAAATGCAACGTCATCAACCAAGCCCTCATGCTGCGCATAATAGCGACCCATAATGCCTTGCAGCTCTGGGAATTCGCCTACCATATCCGTCACTAAGTCTGCTTTAGCCAAGAGAGCGGCTTGGTCAGCAAGAGTCGCTAACTTGTCGCCACCCAATTGCAGGCCGATTGCTTTGGCAATAGCTCTCACACGTTGTGTACGTTCACCTTGGCTGCCTAGTTTGTTGTGATAAACCACTTTATCCAAACCAGCAATACGGCTTTCTAACGTCTTTTTACGATCTTGGTCAAAGAAGAATTTCGCATCGGCCAAGCGTGGGCGCACTACGCGCTCATTGCCGCCAACCACAGCGCTTGGGTCTTTTGGCGATATATTGGAAACGATTAAAAATTTATTGGTAAGCTTATTGTTAGCATCTAACAGCGGGAAGTATTTTTGATTGGCCTTCATGGTCAAAATCAAACATTCTTGCGGCACTTCTAAATACACTTCTTCAAACTGACCAAGCAGTACATTCGGGCGCTCTACCAAAGCAGTCACTTCATCCAGCAATGCGTCATCTTCAATCGGTTTTAGGCCTGTGTTGAGCTTTGTCGAAGTGCCTGTGCTGAGCCCAGTCGAAGCATTTTGCGCGGCGGCATTTAATTGGTTGGCGATTTCCGCTTTTCTGGCGGCAAAGCTGGCAATCACGGCGCCCTCATCCAACAATTGCTGCTCATAACTATCAGCATGTTTAATGGTAATCACAGGATTTTTCGCCTCAAAGCGATGACCATGCGTGATGTTGCTGGCATTTAAGCCCAGTGCGCTTACTGCAATAGTGCTGCTACCGTGCATAGCCACTAAACCATGCGCCGGGCGCACAAAATTTACGCTTTCCCAGCCAGGGTTTTGCGTATTTTCATGCAATTGGTAGGTCATCACTTTGGGGATTGGCAATTTTGCGATGGCTTCATTTAATGCTTTTTGCAAACCATCTGGCAGCGTCACTCCTGCTTGTAATACATCTAAAAACAGCGTGTTATTGTCATTTTTAAGATTTGCAACAGCAGATGCATCCGCACCCAAACTTTGCAATTTTTTAAGCAGGGCGGGGCTAGCGTTGCCGCTAGCATCTAAGCCTACGTTGGCAGGCATCAGCTTTTGCGATATTTGTTTATCAGCGGCTTTATCAGCCACATATTTGATATGCGCAGCCAAGCGGCGTGGTGTTGCAAAAGCGGTGACGACGGCATTTTCTAAAGTCAAACCCTGCAATTTCAGCGATTCAAATAACACGCTTGAAAATGCTTCACCCAATTTATTTAAGGCTTTTGGCGGTAGTTCTTCAACAAATAATTCAACCAATAGGTTTTTGTTATGTGGATTCTTTTCCATGCTTATGCTGCTGCTTTCTTTGCAATGTCTGCTAATACTTCATCTGCCCAATTTTTAGGCGCCATCGGGAAGCCTAATCTGGCGCGGCTATCAAGGTAACTAGCGGCAACTGCACGCGCGATGTTGCGGATTTTACCGATATAGGCAGCGCGCTCAGTCACACTGATCGCGCCACGCGCATCCAGCAAGTTAAAGGTATGCGCGGCTTTTAGTACTTGCTCATAAGCGGGCAGGGCTAGTTTTTGCTCAACCAAGTTTTGTGCTTGTTTTTCATGCGCGATAAAAGCGGTAAATAGAAAATCCACATCAGAATGTTCAAAGTTATAAGTCGATTGCTCTACCTCGTTTTGGTGGAACACATCGCCGTATTTTACGTTTTCAGAGTATTGCAAATCGTAGACGCTATCTACGCCTTGCAGATACATGGCTAAACGCTCTAAACCATAAGTAATTTCACCCGTAATTGGTTTGCAGTTAATGCCACCCACTTGCTGAAAATAGGTGAATTGCGTGACTTCCATGCCATTTAGCCAGACTTCCCAGCCCAAGCCCCATGCGCCCAAAGTCGGGTTTTCCCAATCGTCTTCTACAAAGCGGATATCATTTTGTTTTAAATCAAAACCAAGCGCCTCAAGTGAACCTAAATACAACTCTAAAATATTGGCTGGCGCGGGTTTAAGCACCACTTGATATTGATAGTAATGCTGCAAGCGATTCGGGTTTTCGCCATAACGGCCATCTTTTGGGCGGCGGCTTGGCTGTACGTAAGCGGCTTTCCATGGCTCTGGGCCTAATGCGCGCAAAAAAGTAGCGGTGTGCGAAGTACCTGCGCCGACTTCCATATCGTAGGGTTGCAGCAAAGCGCAGCCTTGCTTATCCCAGTATTGCTGTAAAGTTAAAATGATTTGCTGAAAGGTCAATACCATGATTAATATTGCTTAAACGAAAAGTCTAATTTCAAAACAAAACACAATAAATGGCCAATTACCCCAACGTACATAAGGTGTAGTGCCTAAATAACCTTGAGCCTGTACATTGAGCGTGGTTTGCACATCGTGCGGGGCATGCGCCATCACATAACCATGCGTATCAATCGCCGCAGTAGCGCCAGTGTTAGTGGCGCGTAGCATCATGCGGCCAGTTTCCAGTGCGCGTGCTTGGCTAAATTGCATGTGTTGATCTGCTGCGTAAGATTGGCCATACCATGCATCATTGCTGATGTTCACTAATAACGTGGCAGCAGGTAATTGCTGAATGATTTCTTCACCAAATACATCTTCATAACAGACATTTACCGCCACTTTTTGATTACCCAATTGCATGGGTGTTTGATAAGCACCGCCGCGTGATAAGTCGCTTAACGGCATGTTGAGCCAGTCGCGGTAAATCCAGCCAAATACTTGTTTTAATGGAATAAATTCACCAAATGGTACTAGGTGGTTTTTAGCATAGCTTTGGGTAGGCGCTGTACCAAAGCTAAAAGCGCTATTGAAATATTCACCACTTTTTTCATTTAACTCAACCAATCCCACAATCATATCGCCATTATTTTGCTTGGCGTGATTGGTTAAAGTGTCTG
>LNFM01001551.1_pt1 | contig 100380 bp, 99 predicted proteins | sample 596031 | NCBI WGS metagenome assembly LNFM01 (sample SAMN04254537, study PRJNA301005) | activated carbon metagenome | isolation source: dual media filters at the Ann Arbor, Michigan drinking water treatment plant | place: USA: Ann Arbor
ACGCTTCTGTTCGCGATTGTCGCAACAACTGGAAACCCCTCAGCGACCGCAACGCTGTTTGCAATCGCCTGACGGATGCAGCGGAACCATCCAATTTCCTCCCCTAAAATGAATTGAGCCCGGCAAGCGATTGCCGGGCTCTTCGATTTGGTTCGGATTCGCCAGAGCGCTTTTGCGTTCTATTTCTTTGGTGAGTCCTTTTTCGCGGCTGGCTTTTTAGGAGATGGTTCGGCGGCGGGTTCGGTAGCTGCCTTTTTAGCGGTAGCTTTCTTAGCAGCTGGCTTGGCTTCGGCTTCCGTAGCTTCCTTCTTGGGAGCAGCCGCCTTTGCAGCCGCAGGCTTAGCTACCTTGGCGGGGGCTTCTGCCTTGGTAGGCGCTTCCTCTTTCGCGGCAGCTTTTTTGGCTGGCGCTTTCTTTTTCGCCACTGGCTTGGCGTCCGGTTCGGCTTCAATCGCCGCTTCCAGTTCTTCCTTGGTCACAGCGCGATCGGTTACGGTCGCCTTGTCGAACAGGAAATCGACAACTTTGTCCTCGAACATCGGTGCGCGAAGTTGGGCGGCAGCCATCGGGTTTTCCTGCAGATACTGCACGAAGCGCTGACGGTCTTCAGGGCGATATTGCTGTGCAGCTTGCTGCACGAGCATGTTCATTTCCTGCGAATTGACCTCAACTCCATTCGCTTGACCGATTTCGGAAAGCAAAAGGCCCAGACGCACGCGGCGGACGGCGATGTCGCGATACTCTTCACGCTCGGCTTCCATTTCCTTTTTCGCAGCTTCGGGATCGTCCTCGCGCGCAGCTTCCTGCTCGAGTTGCGCCCAAATCTGTTCGAACTCGGCTTCAACCATCGACGGTGGAACATCGAAATCATGATCGGCGGCAAGCTGGTCAAGCAACTGGCGCTTCATATAGGTGCGGGTCAGGCCATTATGTTCCTGCTCGACCTGAACCTTCATCAACTCGCGCAATTTGTCGATGCCTTCAAGACCGAACATCTTGGCAAGATTATCATCGGCTTTCGCTTCGACTGGCTTGCGGACTTCGTTCACGACGATGTCAAACGTCGCAGGCTTGCCCTTCAAGCTATCGACATTGTAATCTTCGGGGAAGGTGACGTTGATGAGCTTCTCGTCATTGGCTTTCGCGCCGACGAGTTGGTCCTCGAAACCGGGGATCAACTGGCCCGAGCCAAGCTCGACCGCCATGCCTTCGCCCTTGCCGCCTTCAAACGGAACGCCGTCGACCTTGCCTTCGAAATCGATGACGACGCTGTCGCCCATCTTAGCGGCATATTTCTTGTCCGCGGCCTCAAAGCTCTTCTGACCTGCCGCAAGCTTCAGGATTGATTCGTCGACCTGTGCATCGCTGACTTCAACGGTCAAGCGCTCGAGCTTGATACCGTCAATCGCGGGCGCTGTAATCGCAGGCAGGATTTCGAGATGGAAATCGACCACCGCGTCCTTGCCCGGCGCATAGTCGTTATCGAGATGTACATGCGGCTGTGTCGCTGGGCGCAGCTTGTTGTCGGCAATCGCCTTTTGCACGCCGTCCTGGATCGAGCTGTTCAGCGCGTCCTGAAGCAACGAATCCTTGTGCATTTTCTTGACGAGATTTGCAGGGACCTTGCCGGGGCGGAAACCGGGCATCCGCACTTGCGGCGCGATTTTCTTCACTTCGGCATCGATGCGCGATTCGACGTCTTTCGCAGTAATCGTCATCCGATATGCGCGCTTCAGGCCTTCATTCTGTGTCTCGACGGTTTGCATAATATCTTCTCACTCTGGCAGGCGGGCGTTTTGCCTCACCTTAACGTTTAAATGGCTTTCGGGTTCAACGGCAGCCGGCATTATAGCCTATTTCGTGGTGCGGGCGAAGGGACTCGAACCCCCACACCTTGCGATGCCAGAACCTAAATCTGGTGCGTCTACCAATTCCGCCACGCCCGCTTACGAAAAGCTGCCGTTTCACAAACGACGGGAGCCTCTAACGGGAAAGCCGGACCGGAGCAAGGGGGAAGCGGCGACAGGTTTGCCAGTGCCTGCTCACGCCATTCAACCAAGCATCTTCTTCAGCAAATCATTAATGACCTGCGGGTTGGCCTTGCCCTGCATCGCCTTCATCGTCTGGCCGACGAAGAAACCGAACAGTTTGTCCTTGCCACCGCGATATTCGGCGACCTTGTCTTCGTTGGCGGCCATGATTTTGGCGATTTCGGCTTCGATGGCGCCGGTGTCGCTGGTTTGCTTGAGGCCCTTTTCCTCGACGATGGCTGCGGCACCCTGCCCTGTTTCAAGCATGATTTCGAAAACCTGCTTGGCGATGCTGCCGCTGATCGTGCCATCGGCGACGAGGCCGAGCAGTTCGGCTGCTTGCTTTGGATTGACCGGGCTTTCGTCGAGCGTCTTGCCGAGCTTGTTAAGCGCACCGAACAGTTCGGACATCAACCAGTTCGAGCCTTGCTTGGCGTCTACGCCTTCTGCCAGCAAATCCTCAAACCAGAAGGCGGTTTCGGCTTCGGCGGTCAGGACTGCGGCGTTGTAGGCGGTGAGGCCCATAGCTTCGTACCGTGCGCGTTTGGCGTCGGGCAGTTCGGGCAAGCTTGCGCGGCATTCCTCGAGAAACGCATCATCGAGTTCTACCGGCAACAAATCGGGATCAGGGAAATAGCGGTAGTCATGCGCGTCTTCTTTCGAGCGCATCGACCGCGTTTCCATCTTGTTAGGGTCGAACAACCGCGTTTCCTGCACGACCGTGCCGCCGCTTTCGATCAGGTCAACCTGACGCTGCGCCTCGTATTCGATCGCCTGCATCATGAAGCGGATCGAGTTCACATTCTTGGTTTCGGTGCGCGTGCCAAGCTCGCCACCCGGTTTGCGGACGGAGACATTGACGTCGGCGCGCATCGAGCCTTGCTCCATATTGCCGTCGCACGAACCGACATAACGCAAAATCGAGCGCAGCTTCTTGACATAGGCACCCGCCTCTTGCGGAGAACGCATATCGGGACGCGAGACGATCTCCATCAAAGCGACGCCCGAGCGGTTGAGGTCGACAAAGGACATCGTGGGATGCTGGTCGTGCATCAGCTTGCCCGCATCCTGTTCGACGTGGATTCGCTCGATACCAATTTTCTTGACCGCGCTGTCGGGGTCTTTCTCGTTCAGCGTGACCTCGATTTCGCCCTCGCCCACAATTGGGTGATAAAGCTGCGAAATCTGGTAGCCTTGCGGCAGATCGGCGTAGAAATAATTCTTCCGGTCAAACCGCGACCAGCGATTGATGTGCGCGTTAATCGCCATTCCGGTACGGACGGCCTGCCGCAGACATTCGCGGTTCGGAACCGGGAGCATTCCGGGCATTGCTGCGTCTACTAGCGACACATGGCTGTTCGGTTCGGCTCCGAAGCCGGTCGAGGAGCCGGAAAACAGCTTGGACTCGCTGGTAACCTGTGCATGGACTTCAAGGCCGATTACGACCTCCCACTCGCCGGTGTTACCCTGGATGCGGTATTCGCTCATATTACCACCACTCTCCGGCTTCCGCCGTAAATCCCGAACGCTGTTCAATGGCGAGGCCTGCGTCCAGCACACCCTGTTCGTCGAGCGCTTTGCCGATGATTTGCAGGCCCAATGGAAGGCCTTCTTTGCTCAGGCCGCCGGGGACCGACATCGCTGGCAAACCTGCCAACGAAGCAGGCACCGCGAAGACGTCGTTGAGATACATCGACAACGGATCGCTGGTCTTTTCGCCTAGACCGAACGCCGCGCTTGGGGCGGTAGGCGCAAGGATCAGGTCGCATTGGCTCCACGCGTTTTCGAAATCGCGAGCTATCAAGGCGCGGACCTTCTGCGCCTGCGTGTAATAGGCGTCGTAGAAACCGGCGCTCAACACATAGGTGCCGATCATGATCCGGCGGCGGACTTCTTCGCCGAAACCGGCGGCGCGGGTTGCGGCGTACATGTCTTGCAGGCCAGCGCCTTCGGGCAAATCGCGCAGACCAAAACGCACGCCATCATAACGAGCGAGGTTCGACGACGCCTCGGCAGGCGCGATGATGTAGTACGCGGGCAGCGCATATTTGGTGTGCGGTAGGCTGATGTCGACGATCTCCGCGCCCGCATCCTTCAGCCAGGCGATGCCATTGTCCCACATCTGCGCGATATCTTCGTCGATGCCGTCGAGGCGGTATTCCTTGGGGATACCGATTTTTTTTCCGCGCAGGTCGCTGTTCAAGCCAGCTTCCCATGCGGGTACGGGCAAATCGAGCGAAGTCGAATCCTTGGGGTCAAAGCCAGCCATCGCCTCAAGCATGATCGCACAGTCGCGCACGTCTCGCGCCATCGGTCCCGCCTGATCAAGCGAAGACGCAAACGCCACCACGCCCCAGCGCGAGCAGCGGCCATAAGTAGGCTTGATGCCGCTGATGCCGACGAAGGCTGCTGGCTGCCGAATCGAGCCGCCAGTGTCAGTGCCGGTCGCCGCAGGGCAGAGCCGCGCCGCGATCGCCGACGACGAACCACCCGAAGAACCGCCGGGGGCGAGCGCTACATTGCCGCCGTCATTGCGCCGCCAAGGTGAAATCACATTGCCGAAATAGCTGGTCTCGTTCGACGAGCCCATCGCGAACTGGTCCATATTAAGCTTGCCGAGCATCCCCGCTCCGGCCTTCCACAGATTCGCTGAAACGGTGGACTCATAGGTTGGCACAAAGCCTTCCAAGATGTGGCTGGCCGCTGTCGTCTGCACGCCTTCTGTACAGAACAGATCCTTCATGCCAATCGGCACGCCCGCCATCTTGCCCAGCGGCTTGCTCGCCGCGCGATCGGCGTCGACCGCTTGCGCTGCCTCAATCGCCTTCTCTGGCGTCTCGACAATAAAAGCGTTGAGCGCCTTCGCCGCAGCGACCCGCGTGTTTAGCGCCTCAGCAACTTCGACCGCCTTGAACTCGCCCTTGGCCACTCCGTCACGAATGGAGGCGACGCCCAGTCTGGAAAAATCAGTCATTATTCAATCACCTTGGGCACGCCAAAGAAGCTGCCTTCCTTGGCTGGTGCGTTGGCCAGCACCTTGTCGCGTACATCGCCATCGGTGACGACATCGTCGCGCAGGCGCAGCTTGTTGGGGATGACAGCAGTCATGGGCTCGACGCCGGTGCAGTCGACCTCGCCCAATTGCTCGACCCACGCAAGGATGCCATTGAGTTCGCCGACCATTTTGTCGGCCTCTGCATCGTTAATCGCGATGCGCGAAAGCCGTGCGATTTTGTTCACGGTATCTTTATCTACAGACATGAGGGTGCCGCTAGCATCCGCCCCGCCGCGCTTCAACGGAAAAGCTGTTTCTGTCATGCACCATTCAAATTTGCGGTGCTATTTCGAACAAATCGGCTATTTGGCCGTTGAACACTCAAAGTGGATATATTCTGTGGCTCGCAAGTTTATTTATTTCTTCGCTGGACTCATCGTGCTGGTCATCGCTGGTGGTTTTGCCTTGAGTATCTATCAGGAAGAACTGACCGATTTCGCCATCGGCCAGCTTGAGCCAACCGTGAAATATGAAAAGCAGGAAGCGCTTGCCACCAACATCTATGACAAGCCCGAGATGTGGTTTTCGCGCAACGGCCGGGAGGAGAATAACCCGACGCTCTGGCAGCCGGAAGGCGCGGCGGCAATCGAAGTGCCCGGGTCAGCCGCGATTTTCTTCATTCACCCGACATCATTCATGGCGCGTACGCACTGGAACGCGCCGCTTGACGATCAGGAATCGCAAGAACGCGCCAGGCTGTTCCTTCGCGGCCTAGCATCGCCCTTTGCGGCCGCAGGTCAGGTGTGGGCGCCGCGTTATCGACAAGCGGGCATCGGTGCGTTTCTCACAACCAAGCCAGAAGGCGCCGCTGCTCTGGATGCGGCCTATCAGGATATCCTGCTCGCCTTCGATCATTTCGTGGAAGATGTGCAAAAAGACCGCCCGATAATCTTGGCTGGACACAGCCAGGGCGCGCTTCATCTGACTCATCTGCTCAAGGACCGCGTGTCTGGAAAGCCGATCGCCAAGCGAATCGTCGCCGCTTATGTGGTTGGGTGGCCGGTTTCAGTTACCGCCGATATTCCAGCAATGGGTCTTCCGGTTTGCACCTCGCCCGACCAGACCGGATGCGTGATGGGTTGGCAGAGCTATGCTGAGCCTGCAAAATACGGCAAAATACTGGAGCTATACGGAGCAACGACGGGTTTTGATGGTACGTCGCGCAAAGACACACTCATACTATGCACCAACCCGTTGAACGGCGGCGCTGAAGCGGCGGCGCGCGCCAAGGCCAATCTGGGTACGCTCAAGCCATCGGGCGACATGAGCACCGGCGAGCTTATTCCGTCTACTGTTCCCGCCCGCTGCGACGAAAAGGGCTTCCTGCTGATCGGCGATCCGGTCGACATGGGGCCGTACACATTGCCGGGTAACAATTACCATGTGTACGATTATCCGCTGTTTTGGGCCAACGTCCGCGCCGATGCACTTTGGCGGACGCAGAGGTTTATGGAGAAGTAACCCTCTGGATCAGTTCGTGTCGAGTGTAGTCGAGACACCCGTCGTTTGCGCATAACCTCACGGCATCTCGACTTTGCTCGATGCGAACGGGTAAGGGGGCTTATGATTTTTGATCGCGCTCCAGATTTTCGTGATGCCCTACCCGACGGCGGCGTGCTCATCGGCCTTGATCTCGGCACCAAAACTATTGGCACTGCTTTTTGTGACGCTGGCTGGACGTTTGCTTCGCCAGCCGACCTCATCAAACGCAGCAAATTCTCGAAAGACAAAGCGGCATTGGTTGCGGCGATTGCGATGCGCCAGACCAGGGGCATCGTCATTGGCCTGCCGCTCAACATGGATGGCAGCGAAAGCCCGCGAAGCCAATCGAGCCGAGCTTTCGCGCAAAACATCGTTGACCTTGGCCTACCGATCCTGCTTCGCGACGAACGCTGGTCGACGCAGGCTATCGAGCGCGAAATGATCGCCGCCGACATGAGCCGCGCCAAACGCGCTGAAAAAATCGATAGCGGTGCGGCGGCGTTTATCCTGCAAGGCGCTATCGATGCATTGACGAGTGCATGACCCGCAATCCCTGTCAGGATAACAACTTTGTGGTGATTGCGACAGTGTATAAACGGGTTGAGATAATGTCCATTTGTCACTAAAGGCATCGCTTTAATGACATGGACAAACGCTTTTCCCGCCGACCGCTTTCCGAGTGGCTCGGACGCTTTCCCACACAAGCATCTGCTTGGCATCGGAGGTCTGCAGACTTGGGAAATTCTCTACATCCTCAAAGAGGCCGAGCATTGGGTGGCGCTCAACCGTTCGGGCGCGGCGAAGCATGATGACCGGCTTTCGGGCCTGACCATCATCAACGCCTTCTTCGAAAATTCGACACGCACATTGCTGTCTTTCGAGATAGCCGGAAAACGGCTTGGAGCGGATGTAATCAATATGCACGCCGCGCAATCGAGCGTTAAAAAGGGCGAGACGCTGATCGATACCGCAATGACTCTGAACGCGATGCGCGCCGATGCAATCGTCATTCGTCACGCTAGCTCTGGTGCGGTGCAGCTGATTTCCAGCAAGGTTGACTGCCCGGTGCTGAACGCAGGCGATGGCAGCCACGAACATCCCACGCAGGCGCTGCTCGATGCACTGACCATAATGCGCCGCAGGGGCAAGATCGAGGGTCAGACCGTCGTCATTTGCGGCGATGTGCTGCACAGTCGTGTTGCGAGGTCGAACTTGTTTTGCCTGAAATCATTGGGGTCTGAAGTGCGTGTGGTTGCACCCCCTGCCCTGATGCCAGCCGGTATCGAAGCGTTCGGCGCAGTGCCGTTCAGCAATTTCGACGAGGCGCTGGACGGCGCAGATGTCGTGATGATGCTCCGTCTGCAGAACGAACGAATGCAGGGCGATTTCATCCCCTCCCCGCGCGAATATTTCCATCTGTATGGTCTCGATGAGCGGCGGCTGGCCTTGGCCAAGCCCGATGCGTTGGTCATGCACCCCGGACCGATGAACCGAGGCGTCGAAATCGCAAGTTCTGTTGCCGACCATGTCGAGCGCTCCGCGATTACCGAGCAGGTCGAAATGGGTGTTGCGGTCCGCATGGCTTGCCTCGACATATTGACCAGACGCGCACGGCGCGTGGAGGGCTGGGCATGAGCGGGATAAGCCTCGTCGGCGGGCACGTCATATTGCCGGGTCAGGAAAAGGCCGAAGCGCTGCATTTGCATGTCGAGGATGGCAAAATCGCATCGGTCGGAAAAGCCGCGCCGTTGGCCGAGCAGCTCGACGCCAGCGGCCTGATCATCGCCCCCGGCATCATCGACCTTGGCGTTTTCAAGACCGACAAGCCTGCATTTCGGTTCGGAGGTATCACGCGCGCCGCGTTGATGCCCGATCAATTGCCGGTTCATGACGACCCGGCCACCGTCCGTTACGCGGCGTTAAAGGGAAAGCCCGATTTCTGGGTTCATCCGCTCGCCGCCGCGACCCGTGATCTGGCGGGTCTCCACATGGCCGAAATCGCACTGATGAAAGAAGCAGGTGCGGTCGGTGTTGCAACCGGACGGCATTGGATTGCCGACAGCGGGATCATGCTTCGTATCATGCGCTATTGCGCGGCACTAGGCATGCCCGTCATCGTCCATAGCGAAGATGCGGGGCTGGCTGGAAACGCGGTTGCTACAGCAGGCGAAACCGCAACATTGCTCGGGCTTGCAAGTTCCTCCCCTATAACCGAAGCGCTTGCCATCGCCCGCGACCTGTTGCTGGCTGAAGAAAGCGGCGCGCATGTGCATTTCCGCCAAGTCACGACTGCCCGCGGACTCGACCTTATCCGGGGCGCCAAGGCCAAGGGCCTGCGCGTAACCTGCGGGATAACGCCCGGGCATTTGTTCTTGTCGGACAACGCCGTTTCGGATTTCCGTACATTTGCCCGCCTGTCGCCACCACTTCGCAGCGACGATGACCGGCTCGCTTGTGTGGCGGCAGTCGCAGACGGCACAATCGACGTCATCGCATCAGGCCACGACCCGCGTGGTCCCGAAGACAAGCGCCTGCCCTATTCCGAAGCCGCGCCCGGCATGGCCGGTGCCGAGACATTATTGGCGCTGACGCTCAATCTGGTTCGCGACGAAACCATTTCAACTGGGAGGCTTTTCGAACTCCTGGCGACCAATCCGGCAAAGATATTGGGCCTTAAGGCTGGGCAAATTAGCGAAGGCTTTGAGGCCGATTTAATCTTGATCGATCCCGACGCGCCATGGCAGGTCGATGGCGACCGGATGGCCGCGCTCGCCGGGAACACGCCTTTCAACAAGCTCCCCGTACAGGGCCGTGTCCGCCAAATGTTAAAGGGCGGCAAGGTCCTTCAGACCCGCCGCCCTTAAAATACTATTGTTTGAAATTTCAGCGCGCGGCGACGCGGCGGCCGGAACCTTGCGCCAGCCGAACTGGCGAATTACCGCTGCTATTGCGCACTAGGCAAACGCCGCCCTGTGACTTGATCTGCTGGCAGGCAGCATATGCGGTCGAAGCATTGCCGAAACCCGATGCGGCGAGGCGGACGAGCTTCTTTCCGTTCACCGTGACAGTCGAGCTTGCCGATTCAAAGCCGTTCAAAACACCGTAGCGCTTGCTCAATTTATTCCACGCAGCTCGCGCATTGGCAGCGCTCGAAAACGCGCCAAGTTGGACCAGATGTGTTCCCGAAACCGCTGCTGGCTTTCGCGCGGGGGCGTCTGCAAGCGCGAGTTTCACTGGAGCGGCTGAAGCGGTCTTTGCTGGGCCCTCAGCTGCCTTGATCAAAGGAGCCTCAACAACCGGTGCAACGGGTGCAGCTTCGGCTATTTTGACCTCAGTTTCGACGGCGGCAAATCCGGCGCTGTCTGCGACTGGTGCAGGACCGACGGCCGCAAGTTCCACAGGAGGCACGGGCACGGCGAATTCCATCGGTGCAGCAGGGATTTCTACCTGCGCTAGGCCAACCGGCGCGACCGAATTCAAGGCCAATCGGACCGGCTGCCCGGTGTCACCCATATTTGGACGCACTTTCAGCAAACCTGCAACGCGCATCGTATAGGCTTCGGGACGCGCGAACTGTGCCCATTCGGCAATCCGTTCGTTGACTTGAGTCTGCGCCATGTCCTGCGACGCCATCACCCGCGCTTCGCGCCAGCGGCCATCAAGCGCGTAGGCCAGCGCCAGATTCTGGCGGGTGCGTGCGGTGGCATTATCGGTGCGGATCGCGTCGGTCAGAATGACAATCGCATCGCCTGCGCGGCCTGCCAGTGCCAGTGTCAGTGCGTAATCACTGACCGGAACGATCGAGCGGTTGGCCTCCACCAGCGAAATCGCGGAATCGACATTTCCCTGCGCTATGCGGGACAGCGACAGGCTGATAACGGTACGCGGATCGACTTGACCCAGTTCCATTACATCCATCAACGTCCGCTCGGCGGCAACAAAACGGCCCTGCGACATATAGATCCGCGCGAGCAAGCCCCGATAGTCGCGATTTTGCATATCTGCCTCAACCGCCAGTTCCGCAAATGTCAGTGCGCGGTCGGTCTTGCCTTTCGCAATCGCCTGCTCGGCTTTCTTTGCCCAGGCATAAGCCTTTTCGGGCCCTGCCTTTTTGGCCGAGACCTTATCGGTGCTACCGAAACCGGCAGTTGTGCCGATCACCGACGGAACCGCAACAAAGGCAGTCGACAATGCAAGCTTAACTACAAATTTGCTATTCATGGCATCACCTCAAAAAAGCTCTTAAATATTCGTATCAATGTTTCTTCGCGGGAATGTGCGTCGTCATGTGACCGATTTCAGGCATCGACTCGAGAAAGGCGTCGAGCGCGTCAGTCACCAGATTTTGCGCCGACTGATGGCGGATGGCACAGGCTAGCCGTAACTTCAGGTGCCGTTCGCCGTCGAGCCGTAGAGTAAAGGCTGCCTTGCCTTTCATCCCGGGTTTGGCGCGCGCTTTAGAACGCGGCGCATCGGTTGTGCCCTTGCGCGAAACAGGACGAACGGGTGGCTCTGGCGTCATTGTCACAACCGTCATGAGGGCGGTTGCAGATGGCTCGACGCCTGCAAAGCTATCGAAACCGGCTTCCAAGTCAGGATTCGCTTCGAATTCGTCGGCAATGCGTTCTTGCTGATGTTTGACCTCGGGCACGGCCCCGGCGAGCGGGTTTTGGCCGTGGAAGCTGTGGTCATAATCCATTGGCGTCGTGGGATCGGGATCGACATCATAACCCATGTCGTTCCAGCCCAGATCATCCTGTGCCAGGGCTGCTGCGTTACCGTTGCTGCCTAACATCGATGGACGGCGCATGGCAGGTCGTGCCAAGCCTTTGCGGGCCAGCAATATACCGGAAAGCGATGCGATTGGTTTTGGCTCAGCCATTTCTCTAGCCCCCTCCAACGCTTAACCGACGACCCGGCGGCCGAAGCCACCCATGGGCCGGGCAGCGGCAACTTGCGGGTTGGCTGCAGCAGGGGCACTGAAAACAGTGCGGCGAAAATTCTTTTCCAGACGGTCCGAAATATAGGCCCATAGCTGGATGACCTCTTGGCTCGACCGACCCTTGGGGTCGATCTCCATCACCGTGCGTCCATCAATCATCGACGCCGCATAGTCGGTGCGATGATGCAGCGTGATCGGTGCAACCGTGCCATGTTGCGATAGCGCAACAGCAGCCTCGGAAGTGATCTTGGCTTTCGGTGTTGCCGCGTTGACCACAAAGATCAGCGGCTTGCCTGCCCTCTCGCACAGGTCGACCGTAGCGCCAACGGCACGCAAATCATGCGGGCTTGGGCGGGTCGGGACGACAATGAGTTCGGAAACCGAAATCACGCTTTGAATGGCCATTGTAATCGCTGGCGGGGTGTCAATCACCGCAAGCTTAAAGCCCTGTTGGCGCAATACAGCCAAATCCGAAGCCAAACGGGCAACGGTGGTTTGGGCGAATGCAGGAAGCTCCGCCTCACGCTCGTTCCACCAATCGGCGAGCGAACCCTGGGGATCGATATCAATCAATACGACAGGCCCGGCGCCAGCAAGCTGTGCCTGAACTGCCAAATGGCCAGAAAGGGTGGTTTTGCCCGATCCGCCCTTCTGTGATGCTAATGCGAGAACCCTCACATCATTCCCCTTTGTAAATGTTTCAACGGCTGATGTGACAGAACAGGGCTAAAAATCCGTTAACGCTGCCGCCGATTTCAGCGCAGTGGTTCGGGCCTTCGTGCCGAAATCCTTAATGCGCAAAGCCGCGATTTACCGTAAGGTTTGTGCGCGGTGGGTGGTTAAGCTATTAAGGCTGAATATTTACCAATTTTCAGTTTATGCGATGCTATGCGCTGATGGCATTGAATTGGAGTGAAGAAATGGCAACTGGGTCGCACCTCTCGAAATCTCTCTTGGCCGCGATGGCGTTACTGGTTCTGGCAACACCAGCGCGCGCCGACGTCAAAGCAGGCGTCGATGCTTGGAGCCGAGGCGAATATGAGGCTGCGGTCAAACAATGGCGCGATCCGGCAATCAAGGGCGATCCAGACGCGCAGTTTAACATGGGTCAGGCCTATAAAATGGGTCGCGGGGTGAAAACCGACCTCAATGTTGCGCTCGACTGGTACAAGAAAGCCGCCGCGCAAGGCCATTTGCAAGCCGCCGACAGCTATGGGCATTTGCTGCATTATCAAGGCAAGGTTTCAGAATCGCTGCCTTATCTTCAGGCATCGGCCGATCGTGGCGACCCGCGTGCGCAATATCTGCTGGCGACCGAATTGTTCAACGGCGTCCATATCGGCAAGGATTGGGTGCGCGCTTATGCGCTGATGACTCGCGCTTCGTCGGCGGGCATGGCGCCAGCATCACGCAGCCTGTCGCAGATGGACCAATTTATCCCGCTAGAGCAGCGCCAGGCGGCCACCGTGCTCGCAGGCGAACTGGAGCAACGGGCAGGCAAAGCGAGAGCCGCGCAGGTTGCGGGCTTCCCGATTAACACGACCCCTCCGCCAAAATCTGCCAAGCCAGTCGAGGTGCCGCCTTCCAAGGTTACCCCGGGTTTCCCTGAAGATATTGCGGTTGCGGGCAATCCGCCACAGAAGCCTAAGCCCATTCCGGTAAAGCCTGCGCCTTTGAAACCTGCGCCGGTAAAGGCAGCGGCTAAAGATGGCGCGTGGCGAATCCAGCTCGGTGCATTTAGCGACGAAGCAAATGCAAGGAACCTTTGGACGTCACTCGAAAGCCGGATCGCTGATCTCGCATCGCTTCAACCCTATCTAAAGGCTGCGGGTAACGTAACGCGGCTTCAGGCTGGCCCTTTTGCCAGCAAGTCTGACGCCGACGCGATGTGCGTAAAGGTTAAGGCCGCCGGTCAGGCGTGCCTCACTGTACCGCGTTAGTCGCAAAGACGCTCAATATCGCGACCTAAGGTTGTACGCGCTGCGGCGTCGCCGGGCTGGATCATGTAATAATATGTGCCCGACAGGCTCGCCCGGTCGGAGCAGTAAGACGCGCAGCCGCTTTCGACCAAGCCGGGAAAACGCATCTCGATACCGTCATAGCGGGCATCGAAGGCGCAACTGCCCTTTCCGCTAAGCGTGATCCGGACCTTTTCATTTTCAACCACAGCTGTGCCGGTGCCTTCGCATTTGCTCTCTGGCCCGAAAACCGCAAGAAACCCGATATTGAATTGCTTCGCGCCCTTGGCCACAGCGCAGAATTTGTCGATGCCAAGCTCGCTTCGCGTTTCAAAACGCCCGGCAAGTTCGACCTCATCGGGATCGGGCATGATCCCTGCGGCGATGGCCTGCTCATCCAATGCCGAGCCAGCATCACTGCCTCCTCCGAGCACAGTCGGTGTATTTTCACCGCAGCCAGCGAGCAGAGCGACGCAAAATAGGCCAATCAAAATTCTCAAAGCCGCTCCAGATAGTCATCGGTTATTCTCCGGTAGAAACAGCTCCGTTCTCCGGTATGGCAAGTCGGTCCCTTCGGCTCGGCGATAATCCAAATCGCATCCTGGTCGCAGTCGATGCGCATTTCAACGACATGCAAAAAATGCCCGCTACTTTCTCCCTTTTTCCACAGCCGCTGTCGGCTGCGCGAGAAGAATACAGCAGTGCCGGTCTCACGCGTCTTGGCAAACGCGTCTGCGTTCATATGCCCTACCATTAGCACCGCGCCATCGGAAACATCGGTCACCACGGCGGTGACAAGCCCGCTGGCATCATATTTGGGGTCGAGCGTCAGCCCGGTTTCGCGTTCGTCGGTCATGATCGCCGTCATAACCCAGCGCTTCCGGGCCGCCAGTATTTTCTTTGTTACAATAGTGCGACAAGAGGGGAGACATTCGGCCGTGGGATGCCTATATGCCTGCCAGCGAAGCGCAGCGGGATTCGAATAATGCTGACCACCGACCCATTTGATACCTCCGACATAGATGGGGACAAACTGCGCGAAGAGTGCGGCATTTTCGGTGTCTACGACACCGAAGGTGCATCTGCGATGGTTGCGCTTGGTCTCCACGCCCTGCAGCACCGGGGGCAGGAAGCCGCCGGCATCACCAGCTTTGACGATCATGATTTCCACACGCACCGCGCGATGGGCCATGTTGCAGGCAATTTCGACCGCGAGGAAATCATCGGCGGCCTTATCGGTCGTTGTGCAATTGGTCATGTGCGTTATTCGACGACGGGCGAGACTTCGCTGCGCAATGTCCAGCCGCTATATGCCGACCTGGCAACCGGCGGATTTGCCATTGCGCATAACGGCAATATCTCGAACGCAATGACCGTTCGCCGCGATCTGGTGCGGCGCGGGTCGATTTTCCAATCGACGTCGGATACTGAAGTCATTATCCATCTGGTGGCAACGTCGGGCTACCGAACGCTGCTTGATCGCTTGATCGATGCGTTGAAGCGTGTCGAAGGCGCATATTCGCTAATCTGCCTGACGACCGAAGGCATGATCGCGTGCCGTGATCCTCTCGGCATCCGGCCGCTGGTGATGGGCAAGCTTGGCGATACAATCATATTTGCCTCGGAAACCGTCGCGCTCGATATCGTCGGCGCGGAATATATCCGCTCGGTCGAGCCTGGCGAACTGGTGATCGTGCGCAACGGCGAAATCACCTCGCACAAACCATTTATTCCTGTGTCGCAGCGTCCGTGCATTTTCGAGCATGTTTATTTCTCACGGCCCGATTCGATCGTCGAAGGCATCAGCGTCTATTCGGTCCGCAAAGCCATCGGCGCTGAGCTCGCGCGCGAAAACGGCGTCGATGTCGATTATGTCATTCCTGTTCCTGACAGCGGCACACCTGCGGCGATTGGCTATGCCGAGGCGGCGAAAATTCCATTCGAGCTTGGTATCATCCGTTCGCATTATGTTGGGCGGACCTTCATTCAGCCGGGTGACGGCGTACGCCATCTGGGCGTAAAGTTGAAACATAACGCCAATCGCAATCTGGTGGCTGGCAAGAAAATCGTGCTGATTGATGATTCGATTGTACGCGGCACGACCAGCTTGAAAATCGTGCAGATGATGCGCGAAGCAGGCGCCGCTGAAGTACATATGCGCATCGCCAGTCCGCCGACAATGAACAGCTGTTTCTACGGCGTCGACACGCCCGAAAGATCAAAATTGCTCGCCAGCCGAATGGATGTCGAGGAAATGCGGGCCTTCATTCAGGCTGATAGCCTGGCGTTTCTGTCCATCGACGGGCTGTACCGCGCGCTTGGCGAAGATTCGCGGCACGCGGGCAAACCGCAATATTGCGACGCCTGCTTCACCGGCGATTATCCCACCAGCCTGACCGACCATGAAGAGCATGAAGCGGGCGACCTGATCATGCTTGGCGAACGGAAGCTTGCCTGAGCAATGACCCAGATGTTTGAAGGCAAAATTGCGCTGGTAACGGGCGCAAGTCGCGGGATCGGCGCGGCAACAGCTAAGGCTTTAGCTGCGCAGGGTGCGCATGTGATCATCACTGCACGCACCGCCAAAGATCTGGAAGCCGTCGAGGACGCAATCTTCGATGCAGGCGGCAGCGCAACGATTGCCCCGCTCGACCTGACCGATGGCGAAAGCATCGCGCGGCTCGCGGCAGCGGTAACCGAGCGCTGGGGCAAGCTTGATTTTCTGGTGCTGAACGCCGCCATGTTGGGAACGCTCGCGCCGGTTCCCGCTATAGACGGAGCAGAATTTGCACGGCTTTTCACGCTGAATGTTACCGCGCAGCAGGTGTTGATTGCTTCGTTCGATGCGCTGCTCCGGAAGAGTGATGCTGGAAAGTTGATTGCCCTAACCTCCTCGGTGGGCTCTTCCCCGCGTGCATTCTGGGGCGCTTATGGCGCATCGAAGGCCGCGCTAGAAACTTTGGTATCCAGCTACGGCGAAGAAGTCAAAAACCTCTCGCCCGTGCGCACCGCGATTGTCGACCCAGGCCGCACTCGAACCAAGATGCGCGCTTCGGCCTATCCAGGCGAAGACCCGGCTACGGTTAAAGAACCGTCGGTTGTGGCTGATGCGATTTGCATTTTGCTGTCCAATGAGTTTGAGACTGGCCACCGGCTGGCAATCGAGGGCTAAGCTTTCACCGCCTCATGCGCTTTCAACGCGCGCTCCCGCGCTGCCTTGTGCCCAATAATCTTGCGTGGATAGTTTTTGGGCCGGACACCATGTTCTTCAGGATCATGAATATACGGCTCCCGCAAATCGGCCAATTCCGGCACCCATTCGCGGATATAGCGAGCCGCATCGAATTTCTCCGACTGCGATAAAGGTGCCATGATTCGAACGAACATATTGCTGTCGACGCCTGTGCCAGCCGTCCACTGCCAATTGGTGCTGTTGCTGCCGTAATCGGCATCGACCAAAGTATCCCAAAACCACTGCTCGCCTTCGCGCCAGTCGATCAGCAGATGTTTGATAAGGAACGACGCTGCGATCATCCGCACACGGTTATGCATCCATCCCGTCGCCCACAACTGCCGCATTCCGGCATCGACGATGGGATAGCCGGTCTGTCCCTTGGTCCACGCAACATAATCGGCCTTCACCTCCGGGTCGCAGATATCGCGCCACGGCAGTTTATCGAACGCCTCGCGCGCATTTTTGCCGCTATACTCGGGGAATTGGATAATCACATTCTGCGCGTAATCGCGCCAGACCAGCTCTTTCAAGAACACATCAACCGAGCCTCCGGCGTTCATCGTTGCATGCCAGCACGTCGCGGGCGATATTTCGCCAAAATGTAGATGGGGTGAAAGGAACGAGGAACCCGCGACGGACGGCAGATTGCGCTTTTCGTCGTAGAACTTTGCCTTGTCGGCAAATGCGTCAAGCCGCGCCTGAGCGCCTGCTTCGCCGGGCGACCACATGTCCGTCATACCGCCCGCCCAATCGGGTTTGGTCGGACGCAAGTTCCACTCGGATAGCTCATCACTATGCGGCCAGCTTTCCGGCGCGCCAATCTTGTCTGGCGCTGGCAACGGCATGGGTGGTGGCATATGCTGCCATAGAGCGCGCATGAACGGGGTGTAGATTTTATACTGACCGCCGCTACCAGTGGTCACGCTGCCAGCAGGCAGCAGGTAATTGCCTTCGTGGCAGACAAGCTCGCAGCCTCCGGACAATCCCCTCGCCACCGCCTTCTCGGCATTTCGCCACCACGGTTCATAATGGCGGATACAATGGATGGCCGACGCGTAGGTTTCCCCGGCAAGCGCACACAATATTTCATCCGACTTGCCAGCCCGCAATATCAGCCTCGAACCAAGTGCGCGCAGATCGGCATCGAGCGAAGCTAGGCTATGATGCAACCACCACCGCGAAGCCGCGCCCATCTTGCGATGCTTGGGCGTCTCGTCGTCGAGGATGAAAACCGGAATGACCGGTACGCCGCTGGTTACCGCCGCGGCCAAGGCAGGCTGATCGGCAAGGCGTAAATCGCGCCGTAACCAGACGATAACGGGCGCGGTCATTCGCTTTTACTTTTGAGCAGGACAGACACTGTAAAACGGTCGCTGACCATGGGATTGCCAAAACGCTGATCGGATATATTCATTTTTTTGTCAGCAGTTTGGACGACAGGCATCCGCGACCAAAAGAGAAATGCCGATCCATCCACGTCACCGTCCACCAAAGCCTTGGTTTGCGCCCCTTCCATCTGGTGCAGACCCATTTTTTCATCGACAATCACATCGCTCGGCGCGGTATACGTCCCCTGCCCGTAGCGGGTCCCATCGCGCCACAGCATCTCGCGCTTCCAGAATTGCACGGGAACCGGATTGGCGACGACGAGTGAGGGAACGATGTTATGCTTCTGCTCAACTGCATCCGCCATAAGTTGTTCGGCGCGTCCGGTTATCAGGCCGTTTGCGAATATATATGCACAGATCGCCGCAAAACTGGAGAGTGCGGGGACACGCCAATTTGATTCGTTTCTGCGTTCGCGGCGGATTGAAATCCAGACGCCCGCAATTAATGCAATCCAGAGCCAGATATCGATAATGAAAATGGTATCGCCATGAAACCATTGGCTCGAAAATGGCTCTATTAGCCGTATCCCGTAACTATTGAACCAGTCGAAAAGCGGGTGGCTGAGGCAACCGATATAGGCCAGCGCCAGCAGCCAGCCTCGATGCACCGGCAACCGTTTCTCGGGCCGCTTGCCGCCCCGCGTTTGCCACGCATCGAACCACAGCATTATACCCCATAGCAACAGTGGCAAAATCACCATCGCAATCGGCCCATGCGTAATTCCGCGCCGGATCGCCAGATGCTGGTGCCCGCCAAGCAACGTCGCCACGGCGTCGATATCTGGAATGTTCGCCGCGATGATTAGGGTCGGCATCGCGAGCCCAGTCTTGCGCTTCAGCCCCATCTGCCCGATGAGAGCGCCGACAAGGCTATGTGTCAAATTATCCATGCCGCTTTGCTGGCCGAGCGAACTCTGTTTTGCAATACGGCGTTATCGCTGGCCGTGATTAAATCTCCGGATGGCCCTCAGCAACGGTCCATGTCTGTCCCTTCGAAAGCAGCTTGCCGAGATCAGCGGTCTTGCCTTCGCTCGCAGACTTATTCTGCGCGATAACGGCATCGTTGAACGTCGGACGCGGGTCGTCGTAAAGCACGCCAAGCGCCATCGGGAATTCGCCAAACGGCATTTCAACGAGCATATGCGCAAGCGAGCGGTTGGTAACATCATGGACGATCACACCCGCCGCCTGCCAGTCGCCATCCGCCACATCGACGACCTTGAGCGTTAGCGCTTCAGCATTGAGCGCGATACCCTTTGTACCACCGGTCTTGTCGCTGCCGAACAGCATCGGCTCGCCATTGCGGAGCCACAGCTGGTGACCTTCAGCGCCCTTAGGCGTCGCAAATTCCTCGAACACGTCTTTATTATAGACGATGCAGTTCTGGAATATCTCGATAAAGGCCGCGCCGCGGTGCGCGTGGGCCGCTTTCAATACCTCGTGCAGATTTTTCGAAACATCGAACCCGCGCGCCACAAACCTGGCACCCGAACCCAACGCAAACGCGCAAGGCGTCGCTGGCCGGTCAACCGAGCCATAAGGCGTCGACGGGCTGTTCGTGCCTATACGCGATGTCGGCGAATATTGGCCCTTGGTCAGGCCATAAATCTCGTTGTTGAACAGCATGATCTGGCAATCGAGATTGCGCCGAAGCAGGTGCATCGTGTGGTTGCCGCCAATCGACAGCGCGTCGCCGTCGCCGGTGATGATCCACACATCGAGGTCCGGGTTGGCGAGCTTCACCCCGGTCGCCACCGCCGGCGCGCGGCCGTGGATCGTATGGAACCCGTATGTCTCCATATAATATGGAAAGCGCGACGAGCAGCCAATGCCGCTGATGAACACCGTGTTCTCAGGCGTCCCACCTATTTCAGGCATCGTGCGCTGCACCGCCTTCAATATCGCATAGTCCCCGCAACCGGGGCACCAGCGGACCTCTTGGTCGGTTTCCCAATCCTTAGGCGTGGTCGCTTTGATGGGGGTCATGTCGTTCATGATACAGCACTCTCAATCGCGGCTTCGATTTCAGCAATGGTGAAGGGTTGGCCCGACACTTTGTTGATGGGCTTGGCATCGACCAAAAACTGGTCGCGCAACAATGTCTTCAATTGGCCGGTGTTCATTTCGGGTACGATAATCTTGTCGAAGCTCTTAAGCAAATCGGCCATGTTCTTGGGCATAGGCCAGATATGGCGGATATGGATATGCGCCACGTCAACGCCCTGCGCTCGCTGACGGCGGACGGCCTGCTTGATCGGACCATAAGTTGATCCCCAGCCGACAACAGCGAGCTTCGCGCCAGAACCGCCCTGCTCGACAACCTGATCGGGGATGCTGTCGGCAACGCCGTTCACTTTGGCCGAACGGATGTCAGTCATTGCCTGATGGTTTGCTGGGCTGTAATTGATGTGGCCGGTATCGACTTCCTTCTCGATCCCGCCGATGCGGTGGAGCAATCCGGGCGTTCCGGGCTTGACCCAAGGGCGTTTCAGCTTGTGGTCGCGCGAATAGGGTTTGAAGCCGTCTTCGGGCACGCTTTCCAGAAACTCGACCGGGAATGGCTTGTAGCTTTCCAGCTCGGGCACCATCCAAGGCTCGGCTGCATTCGCGATATAGCCATCGGTCAGCAGCATCACCGGCGTCATATATTCCACCGCAATCCGCACAGCTTCAATCGCGCAGTCGAAACAATCTACGGGTGAACGCGCCGCAATGACGGGCATGGGGGCGTCGCCATTTCGGCCATAGACTGCTTGATACAGATCGGACTGCTCAGTCTTGGTCGGCAGACCGGTTGAAGGTCCACCGCGCTGGCTGTTGACGATGACCAGCGGCAGCTCGGTCATGATCGCAAGGCCCATGGCCTCACCCTTCAGTGCGATTCCTGGGCCAGACGAGCTGGTGACCCCCAATTGTCCGGCATAGCTAGCGCCGATGGCCGAACAGATAGCCGCGATTTCATCTTCGGCCTGGAATGTGGTGATGCCATATTCCTTCAGGCGACTGAGATGATGCAAGATCGCCGACGCTGGCGTGATCGGATAGCCGCCAAAGAACATCTTCAGACCAGCCAATTGCGCGCCCGCGACCAGGCCGTAAGAGATCGACTCGGCACCAGTAACTGTCCGATACAACCCAGCAGGCGCTGGTGCCGCATCGACATGATATTGCTTCAAAGGTCCTGAAAGTTCCGCCGTCTCGCCATAAGCATGGCCAGCGTTCAACGCCGCGATATTGGCATCGGCCAAAACCTGGTTCTTGGCAAACTTTGCATTCAGCCAATCGATAATGGGCTGACGGTCACGGTCGAACATCCACAAAGCAAGGCCAAGCGTCCACATATTCTTGCAACGCAGCGCATCCTTGTTGCCCATACCGAACGGCTTGACCGCCTCGAGCGTCAGCGCGCTGATGTCGAAGGCCAGCACCTGCCATTTGGCGAGACTGCCATCCTCGAACGGGTTGGCGGTGTACTTCGCTTTGTCCAGATTGCGCTGATTGAACTCGCCGGTGTCGGCAATAATCAGCCCGCCCTCGCGCAAGCTGCCGACATTGGTCTTGAGCGCCGCCGGGTTCATCGCGATCAACACATCCGGCTGGTCGCCTGCGGTATCGATCGCCGAAGAGCCAAAATTGATCTGGAACGCCGAAACGCCAAATAGCGTGCCGATCGGCGCGCGTATTTCTGCCGGAAAATCGGGAAATGTGGCAAAGTCGTTGCCTGCAAGTGCCGATGACAGCGTAAACTGCCCACCGGTCAGCTGCATGCCATCGCCGCTGTCGCCTGCAAAGCGGACGACAACCGCTTCGCTGTGAACAGGCGTATGCGCGCCTGAATGCTCGTCCTTGAATGCCGTAGCCATTCGTTCCAACCCGTCTTTAATTGCAACTTTATTGCGGTTGCGCCTAATCCCATTCGAAGCGCACTGCAACGTTAGAAAATCTATATGTGGATATGCTGGACGCATGGCCCAAGCCACCGTATCACGCGCCAGAGATGGAGAATGAGATGAACGACAACACCCCTTTTGTGCGTCCCGATGTGGCGATGTTTCTGCAATTTCTGAACGCCGTGCCCGGGCCCAAATTCTGGGAAGTCCCGGCGGCCGACGCACGCGCCATGACTGCGGCGATGCGCGATGTCGCGGATGCGCCGGTGGGCGAGCTAGCGGTTATCCGCGACATTGCCATCCCCGGCCCTGCTGGCACAATCAATGCACGAATTTACGACAAGCGCGAGAGCCGCGCTGCTGGGCCAGTGATGGTTTTTTACCATGGCGGCGGTTTCGTCATTGGCAGCCTCCACACCTACGAGCCCTACTGCGCCGAGGTGGCCCGTTTGCTCGACTTACCCGTCATTTCAATCGACTATCGCCTGTCGCCCGAATTTCCCTTCCCCGCGCCTGCCGAGGATTGCGAAGCCGCAACGCGCTGGATTGCGTCGAGCCCCGCCGAAATCGGACTGAAAGTCACCGGTCTAATTACATCAGGCGATAGCGCAGGCGGAAATCTCACGATCGTTACCACCATGGCATTGCGCGACAATCCCGCGGCCGTACCGGTGCTGGTGCAGCACCCGATTTATCCGGTGGTAACACTCGACGCCGATTGGCCAAGCATGCGCGAATTTGCCACCGGCTATCTGCTGACCGATGAGGCTATCGCCTATTTTGGCGACGGCCATGCGGCGACCCCCGGCGACTACCGCGCCGAGCCGCTGAATTTCGACCAGACTGGCATGCCGCCGAGCCTTGTTACCACAGCCAGCCTCGATCCGCTCCGTGACCAGGGCATTGCTTATGTCGAAAAATTGAAGGAAGCTGGTGTTCGGGTCGAGCATATTAGCGCAGAAGGCAATATCCACGGCCATATCAATATCCGGCAGGGCATTCCGTCAACACAGCAGGATATCGAGGGCTATGTCAATGGCTTGAAATCGATGCTGGCGGAAGTAATGGCCGAGGCATGACCGATAATTTGGATGACCTGCCTTACCGCCCGTGCGCGGGGATTATGCTCGCAAATACCGAGGGCAAGGTCTTTGTTGGTCAACGCATCGACAAGGCTCCCGAAGGCGACGCATGGCAAATGCCGCAAGGCGGTATCGATGACGGTGAAGACGTCGAGCAGGCCGCGTTACGCGAACTCGGCGAGGAAACCGGCGTTGCCCCGCATCTGGTCGACATCATCGCGCGCAGCCGCGAAGAGCATTTCTACGACCTGCCCGACGACCTCCTCGGAAAAATCTGGAAAGGCAAATATCGCGGCCAGCGGCAATATTGGTTTTTGATGCGGTTTAAAGGCACCGACGCCGATATCAACATCGAGACCGAACACGCAGAATTTTCGCGCTGGCAATGGATAGCCCCGGACCGGCTTCCCCATTTGATCGTGCCTTTTAAAAAGCGATTATACGAGAATATCGTCGCGGAATTTGAAGCGTTGATTTGAGATAAATCGTCCCCGGCACGTCGAGGGGGCTATCCTCAGGATGGTGAAGGGTACCCGCAAAACAGCCTCGCGCTAGACGGCCAGCTTACCCTCCGTCAGCCGTGCGGGCTGCCACCTCCCCGATCCAGGGAGGAATAGATCGGCTCAATTCGGCTGGGCTTCCGGGGCCACACCCACCGTCGGCTTGATCTCGACCGCGCTTGCTTGCAACACAGGCTTCTCACTCGCCTTGGTCGCTGCCAGCGTTAAACGGTCAACCGCCACGCAATCGCTGCGGCATAGCATTTTCAGCCGAGCGATATTTTTGCGCGCAGGCTCAATCGCGCCTTTGGCGATCATTGCTTCGGCCTGCCCGACCAAGGCGATCTGGTCATTCGGCTCGATCTCGAGCGCCTCTTTATAGAACCGGATGGCCTTTCCATGCAGTCCCTGCGACTTCACCGCCCCTGCCATTGCAATATATGCGGCGCGATTGCGCGGGTCGACCGCCAAGGCGGTTTCGTACCAGCCAATGGCTGCTTCGGCGTTGCCAGCACGCATCGCTTCGTTTCCTGACTGCGTCAGCGCCACCGATTGCGCATCGATGTCGTCATCGGCGCGATTGCCGATACTCGCGCTCGAAATCATCGCTAAAGTCAGAGAAAGGGCAATGGCGGCTGGCGAAAAGCGCATAATTAATTTTCCGATAGTTTGGAGTCGCGTGGCTATCACAGCTTTTGCAGCCTTGCGAAGAAAAATCCGTCGGTGCCGTCGTGATGCGGCGTGAGTAACAGACCGTCGCCATGCCTTCGGCCAGCGGGCAGCGCAATCGCCTCAGCGCGCCATCCTTCATGTCGGTTCAAGAAATCGGCCACTTGCCCCCTGCCCTCATCATCCAGCAACGAGCATACAGCATAGATCAAATGACCACTCGGCGCGACCATTTCTGAGCCGATGTCGAGCAAATTGGCCTGCGCGGCGATGACCTGATCCAGCCGCGCCGGGTTGAGCCGCCAGCGGGTTTCAGGGTTACGCCGCCATGTCCCGCTGCCCGAGCAAGGCGCATCGATCAGCACAATATCGCATGCACCAGCGACGTCGCTCAGCATCGCGCGTTCCTTGTTCGGGTTCAGCAGCAATGTCTCGACTTCAAGCGCGCCCGCCCGGTTGGCGCGCGGCCGCAATTGGTCGAGCCGCGCGCGGTTGGTGTCGCTGGCGATCAGGCGGCCTTTGCCATCCATATAAGACGCCAGGCCTAGCGTTTTGCCCCCCGCCCCTGCACATAGATCGAGCACTGTCATGCCGGGCTTCGCGGCGCAGGCATCGACGATCAACTGGCTGCCGAGATCCTGGATTTCAGCACGGCCATCGAGAATTGCGGCGTGGTTGTCGACCGCTTTCCCCGTGGGAAGACGCAGCGCGTAAGGAGATTGCGGCAATATTTCCGCCTCAGGAAATTCCGCTGCTATGTCCTCCCGTGGATTTTTGAGCGCATTCACGCGTAAATCGAGCGGTGCCCGGTCGAGAAGCGCACGACGCTCGCTGTCGTCCACCAGTTCGGCAAAATGCGGCAGTATCCATTGCGGCAGAAGGCCACCGCTGGCGCGGGGTTCCGAAGCGCCAATCGCTGACGGGCCATAATCACTGCCGTCAAACAAAGCGGCTAAATCCGCGTCATCAGCCGCAATCGCGAGAAACGCCGAGCGGGCATTATCGGGCCGTTCACCAAAGCGGCGGATCGCACTCCACGCCAAATCGCGCACTGCACGCCGATCTTTCGATCCGGCATAACGCCGCTCGGCAAAGAAGCGCTTCGCCAATTGGTCAGCCGAAGCCCCGCCATCACGCGCGGCAATGATGATCGCATCGAGCAGTTCGATTGCCGATTGCAAACGGGCCGCTGGCCTCATGGCTTACCGTGTAGGATAATTTGGAGCTTCCCGCGTGATCGTCACATCATGCACATGACTTTCGCGAAGTCCGGCATTAGTGATACGGACAAATTGTGCGCGTTGTTGCAAGTCAGTTATGGTGTGCGATCCTGTATAGCCCATCGCCGCTTTGACGCCGCCGACTAGCTGGTGAATGACATCTCGTGCCGGTCCCTTAAACGGCACTTGCCCCTCAATCCCTTCGGGGACGAGTTTCAGTTGATCCTTGATGTCCTGCTGGAAATAGCGATCCGCCGACCCCCGTGCCATTGCGCCAACCGACCCCATGCCGCGATAGCTTTTATACGTCCGGCCCTGATAGAGGAATGTCTCACCCGGCGCTTCTTCGGTTCCGGCCAGCAAAGATCCGACCATAACGGACGACGCACCAGCGGCAAGCGCCTTGGCAATATCGCCCGATGTGCGAAGGCCGCCGTCGGCGATCACCGGTATATTCGATTTGGCCGCTTCGGCAGCTGATTCCATCACCGCCGTCAATTGCGGAACACCGACGCCAGCGACAACGCGCGTGGTGCAGATTGACCCCGGACCAATCCCTACCTTGATGCCATCGGCGCCTGCGTCAATCAGCGCACGGGTCGCCGCAGCAGTCGCAACATTACCCGCAACAACCTGTACTTCAGGCGCCATCCGCTTGATCTCGGCCACCGCTGCGGCGACCATCGCGCTATGGCCATGCGCGGTATCGACCACGATCAGGTCGCATTCGGCATCGATCAGCGCTTTGGTATAAGCCAGCCCCTTTTCACCAACCGTCGTTGCCGCCGCAACGCGCAAGCGCCCCGAACCATCTTTGGTGGCGTTTGGATAGAGCACCGCTTTCTCGATGTCCTTGACGGTAATCAGACCGATGCAATGATAGCCCTCATCGACAACGAGCAGCTTCTCGATCCGCCGCTGGTGCAGCAACCGCCGCGCCTCTTCTTGCGTGACCGACGCCGACACCGTCGCAAGATTCTCGTGCGTCATCAGTTCGGACACGGGCTGCGCGGGATTTTCGGCAAAACGCACATCGCGGTTGGTGAGGATGCCGACCAGCTTGCCGCTTGCCTCGACCACGGGAATTCCCGAAATCGCATTCATCGTCATGAGCGTCTGCGCCTCGGCGAGCGTCGCTTGCGGGTCGATGGTTATGGGGTTGACCACCATACCGCTCTCAAACCGCTTCACCTGCCGCACCGCAGCGCACTGTTCTTCGATCGAGAGGTTGCGGTGGAGCACGCCGATGCCGCCAAGCTGCGCCATAACAATAGCCATCCGCGCTTCGGTGACCGTATCCATCGCCGACGACAGCACCGGAATATTGAGCGCAATCGATTTCGTCAGCCGCGTGCGCGTATCCGCTTGGCTCGGCAGCATGTCGGAGGCCCCGGGCTGCAACAGCACGTCGTCAAATGTCAGGCCGAGGGGAATTTCGTTCATGTTGCCACCCTAATCACACGATTCGTGGCGGCCCATGTAAACAGTAGCGCCCTTATTCACCAGCCTTGGCGGATTTATATTTTTTTGTGTCGGCAAAATGCTGACCAAGCGCGATATGCAGATCGGCATCTTCCGCCGCGCCGCCCAGTTCGGTCTTGTCTGTCAGCTCGTCATTCGGCCCGTGATAATCGCTGCCGAGAAATTTCTGCATCAGGTCGAGATCGGCAAACGAGCCGCCAACCATCAGCGCCGGAACGCCCTTTTGCGTTAGCGCCCAGCCATCCTGCCGCTGGATAAACGCATTGGCGTCGGTCGAGCTTTCGATATTCCGCCCGGCCTTCTTCGCAACCATTTCCACCGCATCATCAAGCTTGGTGGTGCCGCGTCCGATTATCGCGACCTTCGATCCGCGCGGCGCAATCGCGATGGTATCGACATTCAACGAGATCACGATCTGGTCGAGCGGAAACACCGGCTTTTCGGCATAGGCATAAGCCCCAAGCAATCCGCTTTCTTCCCCCGTGGTCGCGACAAAATAGATATCGCGGTCATGCCGCTTCTTCGCCAGCCGTTCTGCGACTTCGTTCATCACCGCGATGCCGCTGGCATTGTCGACCGCGCCATTGCAAATCCGGTCGGGCGCGTCTTCGGGCGCGCAAATGCCAAGATGGTCCCAATGGCCCATGTAGAATACCGCACCATTGCCTTTTTTCCGGCCCGCAATTTTGCCGATGACGTTTGAGCTGTTGAAGCGGTACACGTCGGTAGCCACCTTGAAATCCGCGTCGATGGCAAGCGCCTCGCCTGCATAATCCTTTTCCTTGGCATGCGCGCGCAGCTTGTCCCAGTCGCGTCCCGCAGCGGTAACCAGAGCCACGGCAAACTCGGTGCTGATCCCGCCTTCCAACGGGGCGCGTTTTTCTAGGCTTTCCAGTCCGATTGGCCGCGACAGCAACAGCCGCCGTAAAGTCGCCCAGTTGCCCTGTGCGTCGCCGACAAAAATCACAGCCTCTGCGCCAGCCGCGATCAAAGCCTCCCGCCGTGCACGCGGCGACTTCAGTTTGTCGGGCACATTGTCCGCATCGAACAACACGAGCGCAGCCTTGCCCGCAACATCGGCGGCAACCGATCCATCCGATGTCACCCCCGCGCCGGTAAACACCAGCGGCAAAGCGGATTTGTTATAATCCTTATCTTTGCCGATGAGGATGATCTCGTCGGAAACGATGCGCAACTTGCGCTTTTTCGCGGTGAACGCATAAGTCGAGCTGCCCTGTCCTCGCTGAATCAACGGCACTGGATCGAACCAGCTACCGTCCGCTGCAGCCGGCTTTAGGCCTGCTTTTGCCCATTGCTCCGCAATATACTTTACTGTTTTGGCTTCGCCTTCGGTGCCCGGTTTGCGGCCTTCAAACTCGTCGCTCGCCAATATCTCGATATGTCCGCGCAGGTCAGCGTCGGTCACGCCCTTCGCCAGCACAGGCGTCGCCGCCAATAGCGCGATGCTCGTTAAAACTGCACTGGTGACAAGACGCATGACATTCAGCTCCGGATGTTTCGATCAGCGGTCACCCATCGCATGTCGGGAACGCTCTATCGTCATTTTGGCCTGCTCTACATGCATAGATTCAATCATGCGACCCTTAAAACGCTGCGCCCCGCCTCGGCTCGCCGCAATTAATTCTTCGGCTTCGGCAACCGCTGCGGCATCGGGTCCAAAGGCCTGGTTGGCGATGGCAAGCTGGCTCGGGTGGATCAGCGTCTTGCCGGTAAAACCGAATGTTGCACCTTGCCGGCATTCAACGTCGAAACCATCCATATCGTCCAGCCGGTTGCATACACCGTCAAACCGCGGTTTGCCCGCCGCCGATGCGGCGAGCACTATCGTCTGCAGCGCAAGCTGAAGCCCCTCGCGCTCCCGCCCTGGCTTGATGCCTGTTTCGGCGGCAATGTCGTTGGTTCCCACAATCAACCCCGCCACCGACGCATGCGCCGCAATTTCGCGCGCTGCATATAATCCCGCAGGTGTTTCGATCATCGCCAGTAATGGCAGGCCGATATCAGGCAGTGCACCTGCGCTTTCGACCTTGGGAAGCACCACCAAATCCACCGCACTGCCGCGCAACGCTGCAAGATCATCGGCATGATAAGCGCTATCAATGCCATTCGCGCGGATCGCCAGTATCTTGCCGCCGACGCCGGCCGCAACATAACCCAAAGCCGCCGCCCGCGCTTCGGCCTTCATCTCGTCGGGCACGGCATCTTCAAGGTCGATGATCAGCATATCGACGTCAAGCGAACGCGCCTTCTCCAACGCCCGTGCATTCGATGCTGGCACATATAATGCCGAGCGTACGAATTTGAGCTTTTCACCGATTTCCATATCCGAAATGTCCGATTTTCCTTGGCAAGCTGTTCCATATCTAAGACAATCTGCGCCACGTCAAACGGGGGAAATTCTATGGAATATTTTTTCGGCCTGCTCGCGCTGATCGTCATCATTTTCGTGATGATGGGCGTCACTGTGGTCCAGCAAGGGTTTGTCTATACTATCGAGCGTTTTGGCCGCTTCACCCATGCGGCGCAACCGGGGCTGACCATCATCATTCCCTTTTTCGACCGCGTCGGCCGCAAGGTGAATGTGATGGAGCAAGTGCTCGACATTCCGGGGCAGGAAATCATTACCAAAGATAACGCGATGGTCGGCGTCGACGCCGTCGTCTTCTTTCAGGTGCTCGATGCCGCCAAGGCCGCCTATGAGGTCAGCGACCTCTATGTCGCGATCATGCAGATAACCACGACCAATCTGCGCACTGTAATGGGCAGCATGGACCTCGACGAGACGCTGTCAAAACGCGACGACATCAACGGTCGACTATTGTCAGTGGTCGATCACGCGACTTCGCCCTGGGGCGTAAAAATCACCCGCGTCGAGGTCAAGGACATCCGTCCACCCGCCGACATCAGCAACGCCATGGCGCGGCAGATGAAGGCCGAACGCGAAAAGCGGGCGCAAATCCTCGAAGCCGAAGGCATGCGGGCCGCAGAAATCCTGCGCGCAGAGGGCGAGAAGCAAGGCGCAATCCTGCAAGCCGAAGGCCGCAAGGAAGCCGCCTTCCGCGACGCCGAAGCGCGCGAACGCGAAGCCGAGGCCGAAGCCAAGGCAACCGTCATGGTCTCCGAGTCTATCGCGTCATCGGGCACACAGGCGCTCAATTACTTCATCGCGCAGAAATATACCGAAGCGATCAGCCAGTTCGCAACCTCGCCCAATGCCAAGACGATATTGTTCCCGGTTGAGGCGACGCAGTTGATCGGTACGCTCGGCGGGATTGGCGAGTTGGCCAAGGCAGCGTTGGCAGATCAGGAGAAGAATAGCTGACCAAAACCTCCATCCAACACACCAAACTTGTCATTCCCGCGAAGGCGGGAATGAGAAAATAGTGATAATGGGACATGGGTTCCGCAAACAGGGGAAATAATATGGCCGAATGGCTCGACAGCATATCAACCCATTGGTTCTGGCTCTCGCTTGGCCTGATCCTCGGCGTCGCCGAAATGGTCGCACCGGGATTTTTCCTCATGTGGCTTGGCCTTGCCGCGATCATCGTCGGCGTGCTCGATTATTTCCTGCCGATCACCGTCGCCTATCAGGTCGCGATGTTCGCGATCCTGTCGGTGTTGACCGTATTTGCCGGCAAGAAATTCCTTCAGCAGAACCCGATTGAAACCGACGACCCCAAACTGAACGACCGCGGCGCAAGGCTGACCGGCGAAGTGGTCGAGGTGGTCGAAGCCATCGCCGACGGCCATGGCCGGGTGAAGGTCGGGGATTCGGTCTGGTCCGCGCGTGGTGCGGATGCTGGCGTTGGGGCGCGGGTTCGGGTGACGGGAGCCGATGGGGCGGTGTTGTTGGTAGAAGGGATTTAGATGCTCAATGAATAAAATTGGGTCGCAACTATTTTATCTAGGCTAACAAAATCGGCAGTTGTCCCGGAGGGACGGTCTGATGAAATATATCGGCCTTACACGACGCAGTTCGATCTTGAGCTTGATGCAGAAGATCTGCGGAGCAATATCCCAAAAGCTAGCCCTGACAAGTCCAAAGGCTGGCTCGAAGCAAGTGACTACGCATGGAATAAAGCAATTGAAGCTGCCAAGGCTATTTACGAGACATTTTCCTCACATTCTGCGAATTACATTCTCCCGGTTTCCAGGTTTGCGCAAATCATGCCACTGGCAGCACGAGTAATGTGAGCCCCCTTCGAAAAGCTCAGCACAGGCTTAGTGTGACCTTTCACGCAAGGACACCCCCGCCACAGCGTCACCTTCCTCAGAAATCTACCAGTTTTACCGCGCGAACTTGCCTGCCATGCCGATGATGTCGTCGAGCGGATTGCCGTTGCCGTCCATATCGAGCATCGACGCCAGACCGCCCAAGCCGGCACCTGCAGGTGCCGACTGCTGGCCGCCGCCGATCGCGCCGTCCAAGACGTTGCCCAGCATCCCGCCCAAACCGCCGCCGTCTGACGCCTGACCACCGCCACCGAGCATTCCGCCGAGGAGCCCGCCCAAGCCACCGCCTTCCCCACTGCCGCTTTGTTTTGCCATGTAGCCGGCCACCAGCATTGCCAATATCGGCAGCATTTTCTTGAGAAGCGAGGGGTCGATGCCGGTCTGCGCAGATGCATTACCCGCAACTTGACGGCTGACATCTTTCGAACCGAAAATCTGGCCGAGCACATCATTGCCCTTCTCTACCGGCGTCGGCTCCGGGCTAACCACGGAGTCGAACAAGCCACCACCTCCGAGCTGTCCAAGCAAACCGCCAAGCCCTTCCAGTCCGCCGGGCTGCGCCTGCGTCGTTTTCTTGAAACCGCCCAAGATTGCGGGCAGCAATGCAGCCGCACCAGCTTCGGCATCGGATTCGTTGACGCCCAGTTGCTGTGCGACCTGACCGATTGCGCCGGTCTGTTTCAATATGCTTGCGATATCCATGAAAATGCTCCTCCGATTTGGTTACAAGGTGCGCTGAAACCTCTGGATTGGCAAGACTGCTTAAGGGCCGCCGACATCCAAAATGCGCCGATTTTACAAGCGCCCCGACTTTCGTTCTCCCCAAAGCTAGCCATCCGGTCTATAGCATCTTGTCTCGGTCAGATCCCCCGGCCGATATCGTATCGCAGGAGAGAATCATGGGTATTTTCAGCAGTATTAAAGACGCCATTTTTGGCAAAAAGGCCGTTGCGGCAACCACCCCCGCGCCGTCTGCAATTCCTCTTGATACCACACCCTCCGCGCCTGAGCCGGTTGCCGTGACGGAAGTCGATGTCATCGCCAATTTGGAAGAAATGGCCTCTGGCAAAGATCTGAACTGGCGCACATCGATTGTCGACCTAATGAAGCTGCTCGGCATGGACGCCTCGCTTCAAGAGCGCAAAGATCTTGCCATGGAGCTGGGCTATACCGGCGAACTCGAAGGTAGCGCCGAGATGAATATCTGGCTGCACAAGGCCGTTATGCGCGAACTCGCTGCCAATGGCGGCAAGGTTCCTGCCGAATTGCTCGACTAAATTTCGCTTAAACTGGCGCGGTCGGCGGGGACGAACCCTCGCCGCGCCGGTACCGAAAACAGCAATTCCTTCGAATAAAAACGCAGAGGCAAATCCCGCTGTCCCCGCGGTGACAATAGCAGTGAGTTGACCGCATCATGAAGCGACATCTCATGACCAACCTCCGCCAGATGCGCCTTTACGCCAGCGATGTAGACCTGCGTAATCGTCTCATGATAGCCTTGGGTGTCATCATTCACCCCGCCCACCGACTCATTATATCCGGAAATAATGCCGGGCAGTTCCCGCTTGATGTCGATATCAGGCCGGTTGCGGACAATCCACGTACACGCCGCCAGATGCGCCTCATGCGTCCATTCTTCACGCGGCAAGCTGCGCGCCAGCAGCCCTTCGCCGATATGGACGATAGACGCGTCGTTGTGGAACAAGCGGATTTCGAATGCGGACATTTCCGGGCTTTCTAATGTCGCCCGGAATGTCCGGGCCGGTTAAGCGGCTTTCGGCGCTGACTGCCTTACGCCTTCATCGACATGATCGGCAAATTGCGCGAAGTTATCAATGAATTGCTGCACCAGATTTTGCGCGGTCGCGTCATAGTCCGCCTTGTCTGCCCATGCCTCGCGTGGATCGAGGATGGCGCTGTCGACGCCCGGAACCGCAACAGGAAATTCGAAGCCAAAGTTCGGGTCCTTACGGAATTCGGCATTGTTAAGGCTACCATCAAGTGCAGCATTTAGAAGCGCGCGGGTCGCCTTGATTGGCATCCGGCTGATGCCCGGCATAGTTGCCTTGCCGCCGGTCCAACCGGTATTGACCAGCCAGCACTGAACCGCACCTTTTGCGATCCGCTCCTTGAGCAGGTTGCCATAAACGCTTGGATGGCGTGGCATAAACGGCGCGCCGAAACAGGTCGAGAAAGTCGCTTCCGGCTCGGTTACGCCGATTTCGGTGCCCGCCACGCGTGCAGTGTAGCCCGACAGGAAGTGATACATTGCCTGCTCTGGCGTCAGCTTTGCAATCGGAGGCAGCACGCCATAAGCGTCGGCGGTGAGCATGATGATATTCTTCGGAACCGGCCCCATATTCTTTTCAGATGCATTCGGAATGAACTCGATGGGATAAGATCCGCGACTGTTTTCAGCCAAGCTGGCATCGTCGAAATCGAGCTCGCGGGTAACCGGGTTCATCACGACATTTTCTAGCACCGTGCCGAAACGCTTGGTGGTAGCGAAGATTTCGGGCTCGGCCTCTTCCGATAAGCGGATCATTTTGGCGTAGCATCCGCCCTCGAAGTTGAACACCGCAGTGTCCGACCAGCCATGCTCGTCATCGCCGATCAATGTGCGGCTTGCATCAGCGGAGAGCGTGGTTTTGCCGGTGCCCGACAGTCCGAAAAACACCGCAGTGTCGCCATTGGCGCCGATATTGGCTGAGCAATGCATCGGCATCACGCCCTTTGCAGGCAACAGATAATTCAGGATACCGAAAACCGACTTCTTCATTTCGCCGGCATAAGCCGTGCCGCCGATCAGGATCAGTTTCTCGGTAAAATTAACCGCGACGACGGTCTCACTGCGGCAACCGTGGCGCGCGGGATCGGCGCGGAAGCTTGGCAAATCGATGATCGTATATTCCGGCACGAAGCTCGCCAACTCGTCGTTGGTAGGACGAACCAGCAAAGTCCGAATGAACAGATTGTGCCAGGCCAACTCGTTGATGACACGCACATTAACGCGATGCTCGGGTTGCGATCCACCGAACAGGTCGGCGACATAGAGTTTCGCCTTGCCGTCCAAAGCCGCGAGAAAATCCGCCTTCAGCGCGGTAAAATGTGCCGGATCCATCGCAACGTTGGTCTTGCCCCACCAGATCGTGTTTTCGGTTTCGGCGTCGCGAACGATATATTTGTCCTTAGCCGACCGTCCGGTGTGCAAGCCGGTCTTGACCACCAAAGGTCCGTATTTCGCTAACATGCCCTCATTGTTCGCGAGTGCTGCTTCGACCAGAGGTGCAGTGCCCAGATTGGTGAACAAATCAGCCCCGGTTGAAATACCTTGCTGTTCGAGGGAAATATTGAGGGCAGTTGACATGAAATCGATCTCCGGTCCGGCGGGAAAACATATTATCGAATCTTGGGAATACGTATGCATTAGAACATGCTGGGCCGTTAGCGAAGAGTCATCGCGCCGTCAAACGCTATGGATTGAACCCGCGCCGCCGCACCACTATAGCCGGTCTATGAGTGCAACTATCGCCCTGGTCGACGACGACCGGAACATCCTGACCTCGGTATCGATCGCGATGCAGTCCGAAGGTTACGTCACCCGGCTATATCCGGATGGCGAGACGGCGTTAAAAGCATTGATCGAAAATCCAGCCGACCTTGGCATTTTCGATATTAAGATGCCACGCATGGACGGCCTCGAACTTCTTCGCCGCCTGCGCGAAAAGAGCGCGATGCCGGTTATTTTTCTGACGTCGAAGGACGAAGAGCTGGATGAAGCGCTCGGTCTTGCGATGGGTGCTGATGATTATATCACCAAACCTTTTTCGCAGCGGTTGTTGATAGCGAGAGTTAAGGCGATTTTGCGCAGGGCTACTTATGACAAGGCTCCGGTCAACGGCGAGGCGTCGGAAGAGCCCGAACCCATGATTCGCGGCAAGCTCGAAATGGACCCTGCCAGGCACCACGTGAAATGGGCTGGTAAAACGCTCACGCTCACGGTCACCGAGTTTATGATCCTTGAGGCTCTGGCAAACCGGCCGGGCGTTGTGCGTACCCGTGACCAGCTAATGGATGCTGCCTATCAGGATGACGTCTATGTCGATGACCGGACCATTGACAGTCATATTAAAAGATTGCGCCGCAAGTTCCGCGAAGTAGACCCAGATTTTTCAGCAATCGACACGCTCTATGGTGCCGGGTACCGTTTTGCAGACAGCTGAACCTGCCGGTCTGCAATTACGCTGGAGCCGTGGGTGGTCGCTGACGGCGCGGATACTTGCAGTCAACCTGTTCGTACTAGCGCTGCTCGGTGCGGGCTTGTTTTTTCTCGACAGTTACCGTGTGAGGCTGATTGCCGAACGCGAACTGGCCGCCCGGTCGCAAGCTGAATTGCTGGCGACTAGCCTGCCGTTAGTGGATGCAGATCGACGTGATGAATATATTGTAGCCTTCGGACGCCAGCTTCAATCGCGGATCCGGATTTATGACGATGATGGACGCAAGCTCATGGATAGCTTTGACATCGCCGCTCCTACCTATCAATTTCGCGATCCCACCAAGGAACCGTGGCGCAAGGTTGCGGCGCGCGCTATCGACCGCGTTGTGGACTTCATGGTGGGGGCCCGCGCGCTTTACCTTTTTGTTGAGCCTGAAAGAGATACCGCGTCGGCTTGGAAAGAAATTTCCGAAGCGAAGCCCGGTAAACCAGTTTCCAAGACACGATTTGCCCCGGATTTGACGCATGTCATCAGTGCAGCATCCAGTTCGCCAAATCGCGAGTTTTCGGTGCTGACTACTTCGAACGAGCGCGACATCCGGGTGTTTGTGCGAGCCGAGCGGTTCGACATTGCCATGTTTGTTCTACTGTCCTTGTTTGTCGGAATATTGCTGTCGGTTTTTCTGGCAAGAACCATCGTCAAGCCATTGCGCCATCTCGCCCGTGCTGCGGTCAAAGTACGCCTGGGGCGCGCACAAGAAGTCACGGTGCCGCGCCTGCCATCGAGGCGTGACGAAATCGGGATGCTCGCCCGCGCGTTATCCGACATGAGTATCGCGCTTCGCCAGAGGATCGACGCGACCGAAGCGTTTGCCGCCGACGTCGCCCATGAAATCAAAAACCCGCTGGCTTCACTACGCTCGGCGCTTGATGGGGCCGAAAGCGTCAAGGATCCGGCGCTTCGCGCGCAATTGATGGACGTCGCCAAAGCAGATGTGCAGCGTATGGACCGGTTGATCAGCGATATTTCGGACGCCAGCCGGGTCGACTCACAACTGGCAAAGGCGAAGTTCGAATCCATCGATCTTGGCGACATGATCGAACAATTGCTGCAAGCACGCGAAAGCCGTTCCGCCGATGGCGATGTCCGGATTGCCTTTGCCAGGCCGCGCAGAGGTATCGCAACGGTGATGGGTGAGGATGTCCGGTTAGAGCGCATGCTAACGAACCTTATCGATAATGCTGTTTCGTTTTCGCCGCCCGGCGCAGTCGTGGAGATTTCAGCGACACTCGCCGATGATGAGGTCATTGTCCGCATCAGCGACGAAGGACCAGGCGTCCCCGAACAAGATCGCGAGGCCATTTTCCGCCGCTTTCACAGCGAGCGCCCCGATGTCGAAGATTTTGGCCAGCATAGCGGTTTGGGCCTGGCAATCGCGCGCACCATCGTTGAGGGTCATCATGGTCGGATCGCGGTTCGGGACCGGGTCGATGGTAAAGGCGGCGCGTGCTTTGAAATCGCCTTGCCCTGCTCTGCCGCGTCGAGCCAATGAGTACAGTGATGCTTCATGCAACTGCGGTGGCGATTGACGGCAATGGTGTCCTGATTAGTGGGCCGTCGGGGTCGGGAAAATCGGACTTGGCGCTGCGCTTGATTGATCGCGGTGCAAAGTTGGTAAGCGATGACGCCGTCGCCGTTTTTATCGATCAGGATATGCCCGTTTTGTCCGCCGCTCCGAATATCGAAACGCTACTGGAAATTCGCGGTATTGGCATCCAAACGGTCCCATTTATCGTGTCGGCGCCGCTACGCCTCGTTGTCGAGTTGACTGAAAAGATTGACAGAATGCCGGCGCGACACACAGATTCTGTAATTGCGGGCTTTAATGTTCCTTCCACAAATCTTGCGCCATTTGAAACAAGCGCCGCGATCAAACTTGAATATGCTCTGCGTTCCGTCGTTGACGCAGACCGGTGGCCAATGGCACGGTCCGAAATCGCAACGCCTGAAAGTAACAAAATTTGACTCGTAAGACCTCCAGCAAGCGACAAACGATATTGCTGGTGACCGGACTGTCCGGCGCCGGTAAGTCAACCGTGCTCAAAACGCTCGAAGATTTAGGCTGGGAGGCTGTCGACAATTTTCCAATCCGCCTCGCCGGACCGTTGCTCGACATTCCGGGCGGCAGTGGCAGGTCTGGACCTTTGATTCCCCTCGCGCTTGGCTTCGACTCTCGCACACGTGGGTTCAAGGTAGAACAACTCATCAAACAGATAAAATCGCTTCAGAAAAATCCAGACCTCAACATTCTCACATTATTTCTGGACTGCGCCGGCACCGAAATCGAACGTCGCTATTCCGAAACGCGCAGGCGTCATCCGATGGCGCAAGACCGGCCAGCCATCGACGGAATTGCGCTTGAGCGAATGATGATGGAGCCGCTACGCCGCTGGGCAGAAACCGTCATTGATACCAGCAAATTATCCGCGCATGAACTGCAAACCGATATCCGCGAACGCTTCAGCAGTGAGACATCTACACATTCGACGATCAGCATTACCAGCTTTGGCTATTCACGCGGCGTCCCGTATAATGCCGATTTGGTTTTTGACTTACGCTTTTTGCGCAATCCGCACTGGGACAATATACTGCGCCCGTTGACCGGACTGGACCCTAAAGTTTCGGCTTATGTCGAAAGTGATGCAAAATATCCTGAAGCGATGGAAAAGATTAGGAGCCTCCTCTTGTTTCTTTTGCCGCTCTATGACGGGCAGGGAAAAGCCTATGTCAACATCGCCTTCGGCTGCACCGGCGGACGTCATCGGTCGGTGCATGTTGCCGAACAATTTGGAAAATGGTTACGCGAAGAAGGATTTTCCCCGACCATCGCCCATCGCGATTTGACGTCAAGACCGATTGACGCGCTTGAAGGGCCTGCTAACGGCGCGGACCAGCCTGCAATAAACGGGCGCACCAAAAAGCGGGGTAGCGAACTTATATGATCGGACTGATTTTGGTCACGCACGGCCGGCTGGCAGAGGAATTCCTCGTCGCGCTGGAACATGTGGTCGGCCCGCAACAACAGATAGCGACTATTTGCATCGGACCGCATGATGATATGGAAAGCCGCCGCAAAGAAATTGCCGCGGCGATCAAACAGGTCGAGACGGGATCAGGCACCATCATTTTGACCGACCTGTTCGGCGGAACGCCGTCAAACCTGTCGATTTCACTGCTCGACACAGGCAAGGTCGAAGTTATCGCCGGGGTAAACCTGCCGATGCTGATCCGCCTCGACAGTGCCCGGAAAAATCTGGGCGTGACTGATGCGGTTGCTGCTGCACGCGAAGCAGGCCGGAAATATATCAGCGTCGCCTCCGAAGTGCTGGAAGCGTCGAAATGACGCGCATCAGCCGACAGGTCACGATTGTGAACCAGAAAGGCCTTCACGCACGCGCCAGCGCCAAGTTTGTCACCTTTGTCAGCCGCCTTCCCGAAGGGTTGAAAGTCGAAGTTGAAAAGGACGGGCATCTTGTCACTGGAACATCGATCATGGGCTTGATGATGCTTGGCGCAGCCAAAGGCAGCGAAATCACGGTGCATGTCGAAGGCGAGCAAGCCGATATGGCTTTGGAGAAGCTTGTCGGTCTAGTGGTCGACGGTTTCGGCGAAGACTGATGCGCCGGGAAATCACCGGTTTTTCCAATCCACTGTTGAAAGAAGTCCGCAGCCTACGCGAAAAGAAACTGCGCAAGCGCGCGGGCCTGTTTCTCGCTGAGGGCTTGCGGATCATGACCGAGGCACGCGAAGCCGGTTTCCTGCCTGAAATGCTGTTCCGGGTAAAAGACCGTGAAGTGCATGCGCTTGAAATTGCTCTGGAGAGTGACGTCCTTGCAGCAGGTGGCGACGTGATCGAAACCAGCGCGGAAATCATGGCTAAGCTCTCGGGGAAAGACAACGCGCAAGCCGTGGTTGGCGTCTATCGCGATCACGGTACTGAACTTGATGCTATCCAGCGAGAAAGCGCCCCGATCTGGCTGGTGGCACAGGCGATGCGCGACCCAGGCAATCTGGGCACGATGCTGCGTACTGGCGATGCCGTTGGCGCAGGCGGCCTGATCCTGCTTGATGATTGCACTGACCCTTTTTCGGTTGAGGCGGTTCGAGCCAGCATGGGGGCAATTTTTACACAGAAGGTCGTTCAATGCCGCTGGGAAGAGTTCGTGGCATGGCTGCGCACCGGTCCTGGTCAGTTGGTTGGAACCAGTTTGCAGACGGAAACGGATTATCAATCCGCCAAATTTACTTCACCCTGCTTCGTTCTGACGGGCAACGAAGCGCAAGGGTTACCGGAAGAATATGAGGCACAATGCGATCTGCTGGTCAAAATGCCGATGCGCGGCAAAGCCGACAGCTTGAACGCCGCTGTCGCGACTGCGGTTATGGCTTACGAGGTGCTAAACCAGTTTCGAAGAAACTAGTTTAGCGCTATAATTTTGACGCGTACGGTAGGAGTTGGCCACATGCGCAAGATCATAACATTAGGAATTACGAACGTTCTTCTGTTGACTGGATGTCAAACTACCACGCCAACCGCTCCCGAACCCGATCTTTATTTTACTGCGCGCGGCAATGAACCCGGCTGGATCGTTCGCTTTGATGCCAAGAAGATCGCATTTGAAGGCGATTATGGCGAGACGAAAATTACCGTGCCGAAGCCGCAAGGCCGTCCTTCGTTCAACGGCATGCGTTATATCACTGACCAGCTGACCGTCGACGTTACTCACGCGAGCTGCGCTGATGTTATGTCGGGACAGCGTTATGCCGAAACCGTGACGGTGCTTGCGAGCGGTAAGGAATACAGGGGTTGCGGCGGCCGACAATTACCACCGGAGTCGCTCAATGACACTGATTGGACAGTCGTCATGACCGAACAGATGCCGATTGTGCCAAATGTGCCAAATGTGCCTACTTCACTTCGTTTTACAGGCGGACGAGTGAGCGGTAACGCTGGCTGCAACAATTTTACAGGCAGCTATACGGTCAAAGGTGGCACCATCAATTTTGGTCCAATTGCTGCGACAAAAATGGCATGTGGCCAAAAAGAGATGATGCAGGAAGCAAAGCTGCTTTCTGTGCTCAAAAGCAAAGTCAGTATGCGCTACACCGTAAACGGCGACCTCATCCTGACCAACGAAAGCGGACAGCGAGCAACGTTCAGGCGGGTGATCTAGGCAGCATCCTCGTCGCGTTGACCATCAAGCATCGGCGCTTCCATCGATTCCCCATATCGCGGTAGGGCTTCAACAACAGGCACATCTTCCAGTTCCCGCGAACCGGTTTCGACATTGAGCGCAGCGAATTTCCTACCCGTCGAAACCACGTTTCGTTCGAAGCTGCCGACGAACTTATTGTAATTATTAACTGCCGACGACAGCCCGCTGCCGACTGATTTTAGATGCTGCGCAGCGACAGCTATCCGGTCATACATTTCCTTGCCCAATTGGCCGATTTGTTTTGCTTCGCGCGCCAGTCCTTCCTGCCGCCATACGCTCGCGACAGTACGGGCAATCGCTACCAGATTGGTCGGCGTCGCCAACAAAACCCGCTTTTCAAATGCGAAATCCCACAAGTCGGGCTGATGCTCTAATGCCGCCGCAAGGAAATGCTCGCCGGGCACAAACATAATCACATAATCAGGCGCTTCTTCGAATTGGTCCCAATAAGCCTTGCGCGACAATCCATCGATATGCGCGCGCATCGATGCTGTATGCCGTGCCATTGCCGCATCCCGCGGTAAATCGTCATCGGCATTAAACGCATCCTGATAATCATTTAGCGACACCTTGGCGTCGATCACCAGGCTGCGTCCGCCGGGGACTTTGAGGATCGCGTCCGGGCGCAGTCGTCCGTCTTCGGTCGAAACACTGGCTTCGGTGACAAAATCAACGTGCTCGGACAGGCCACAACTTTCGAGCACATTTTTAAGCTGCTGTTCGCCCCACCGACCGCGTGCTTTCGGCGCGTTACGCAGACTGTTCACCAGGCGCGCCGCCTCTTCTCTAACCTGCTGCTGCCCTGCTTTCATTTCGCCGATCAGTCCTTGCAAGTTACCATAGGCTTCGACACGTTCCTTCTCGATCTTTCCAACCTGATCCTCATACGCTTTCAGACGTTCGCCAACCGGCGCGAGTAAATGCTTCAAGCGCTCCTCATTCTTTTCGCCTGCCTGATGGAAACGCTCGTCGGCACGCTGCAAAAAAGCGGCCTGCGCTTCGCCCAGCAGCTTTTGTCCGATCTCGCCAAACTGCGCTGACAGTAGTTCCTTGGCTTCACCAAGCGCCGCCTTCTGTTCCTCGAACGACCTTTCGCGTTCATCGAGCGACGTTTCGACTTGCGCGAGTTTTAACCGGGCCTCATCGCGCTCCGCCGTTACACCATTTAGCGAAAGCCGAAGGCTGGAAACAGTTTCCGCGCCAGCCGCGACATTTTTTTCACCAAGAAACCAACCAACGGCCAGCCCGAGCAAAAGTGCGACAACGACGGCAATGACGACTATTAGCGGTTCCACCGCTTTTCTCCCGATTCAGAACGAATATAGAACATAGCCCATGGCGGGCTGACGTCAAGGCGCTTGCACAACCTCACGCCGCGCGTGCTTGACTTTTGCATAGGCGATCATGCTAAGTGGCAAAAGCCCGGCATAAACCACGCTTGCGGCGATCAATGCGACCCAGGGCGCGGCAATCAGCACCGCACCGAACAAGCCAAAGCCAGCCAATGCGATAAAACGGAAACTCGGCCTAACTTTAATCGATGACCAGCTGAAGGTCGCGACGTTGGAAATCATTAGCACCGCGACGATCAACAGCCATGGTGCGACGATCCGGTAATCGCGCATCCAATCAGCGCCGGTTTCAAACCATATCAGCATCGGCAGCAAAGCAAGCCCTGCCCCCGGCGGCGATGGCACGCCCGTATTAAAACCGGCCGATTTATGCGGTTGATGTTCGGTGTCGATCTGCGCATTGAAGCGCGCCAGACGAAGCGCGGCGCAGAGTACGAAAAATACCGATATCGTCCAGCCGAAACGTGGCATGTCCTGCATCACCCAAATGTAGATGACCAGCGCCGGTGTCGCACCAAAGGCGATAACGTCTGACAGCGAGTCAAGCTCGGCACCAAAGCGGCTCTCGCCCTTTAACAGCCGAGCGATCCGGCCATCGAGCGCATCGAGCACGCCAGCTACCACAATGGCGGCAACCGCGTTTTCCCATTTGCCCTGAAGAGCGAACCATGCACCCGATAGCCCAGTGCATAATGCAAGCGCCGTCACCGCATTGGGTGCCAGCGCGCGCAAAGAAATTCCGGGTCGGGAGCTGGGCTGTTCCACTATTGCAGACTCATCAGTGCGCAATGGCGATCAGATCTTGGTCAACGCCCAACTCGGCGATGACCGTCTCACCTGCTACGCACCGCTGGCCCTTGATAACCTGCGACGACGTACCTTGCGGCAAATACACATCGACGCGGCTGCCGAAGCGAATGAGGCCTATGCGCTGGCCATTGGCGACACTGTCGCCTTCTTTAACGAAAGCAACGATGCGGCGCGCCACCAGCCCGGCGATCTGCGTAAAACCAATTCGCACACCGTCAGAGCGTTCGACAAGGAAATGCTGCCGCTCATTTTCTTCGCTGGCCTTATCCAGGTCAGCGTTCAGAAACTTTCCGGCGATATACACGACGCGTTTGATCGTGCCGCGAATAGGCGTGCGATTTATATGCACATCGAACACGCTCATAAAAATGGAAACGCGCGTCAGCGGCTGGTCACCCAGACCATCGGGTCCACGCAATTCGGTAGGCGGCGGCACTTTTTCGATCAGCGTCACAAGACCGTCGGCAGGGGCCACCACAAACCGGTCATCGGTCGGCGTTGCACGCGCTGGGTCGCGGAAAAACGCGAGTGTCCATGCCGTAACCGCCAGCATCGGCCATGCCAGCGTCTCCCACGCCATAAACGCGAAGAAGATGGTTATCCCGCCCGCAATCAGGCCAAATTTTCGGCCTTCAGGATGAATAGGAGGAAACGACCATTTTGCGACCCCGGTTCCCCGGTTTGTGAGTTCTTGTCTGCTCATCCTGCCTAACTAGGCGGTGAAGCGAGATGTTACAACCGATAGATGGCCTTTTTGGCGCTATCGGCGAAGGTTGAACATATGACAGACTTTGCTATGGCTCGCCGCAACAAACCCGACTCCCTATTGGAAAGCGCTTCCTGACATGGCTAAAATCAAGGTGAAGAATCCCGTCGTCGAGCTTGATGGCGACGAAATGACCCGCATCATTTGGGAATGGATTCGTGAGCGGCTTATTCTGCCGTATCTTGATATCGACCTGAAATATTACGACCTTGGCATGGAATATCGCGACCAGACCGACGACCGCGTTACGGTCGAATCGGCCAATGCGATCCGCGAACATGGCGTCGGCGTAAAATGCGCGACCATCACCCCGGATGAAGCGCGGGTCGAAGAATTTGGCCTGAAGAAAATGTGGAAATCGCCCAATGGCACCATCCGCAACATCCTCGGCGGCGTGGTTTTCCGCGAGCCAATCGTTATCCAGAACGTGCCGCGCCTGATCCCGGGCTGGACCGATCCGATCGTTATTGGACGCCATGCATTTGGCGATCAGTATCGCGCCACCGATTTTCTTGTCCCAGGCCCTGGTACGCTGCGCCTCGTATGGAATGGCGATAATGGTCAAGTAATCGACGAAGAGGTGTTCCGCTATCCTTCACCGGGTGTTGCGCTCGCAATGTACAATCTCGACGACTCCATACGTGATTTTGCGCGCGCCTCATTAAACTACGGCGTTACCCGCGAATGGCCGGTCTATCTGTCTACCAAGAACACGATCCTTAAATATTACGATGGCCGCTTCAAAGACTTGTTCCAAGAAGTTTTTGAAACCGAATTTGAAGCCAAGTTCAAGGAACTTGGCATCGTCTACGAACATCGCCTGATCGACGACATGGTCGCATCGGCGCTCAAATGGTCGGGCAAGTTCATCTGGGCTTGCAAGAATTACGATGGCGATGTGCAATCGGACCAAGTTGCGCAAGGCTTCGGCTCATTGGGCTTGATGACCTCGATCCTGATGACGCCAGATGGCAAAACCGTCGAAGCAGAAGCTGCGCATGGCACTGTCACCCGCCACTTCCGCCAGCATCAGCAGGGTAAAGCCACATCGACCAATCCGATTGCATCGATCTTTGCATGGACCGGGGGCCTCAAATTCCGTGGGAAATTCGATGAGACGCCCGACGTTACGCGCTTTGCCGAAACGCTTGAAGAAGTCTGCATCCAGACTGTTGAAGATGGTCATATGACCAAAGATCTTGCGATTCTCATCGGCCCCGATCAGGCGTGGATGACCACAGAGCAGTTTTTCGAGCAGGTCCGGGTCAATCTTGAAACCAAAATGGGCAGCTGGCAGTAAATTCTGCGGCTACAATCCAAATATGAGCGCGGACAGCAATGTCCGCGCTTTTTTTGTGCCTGCCCTTCCCTTTGTATCTCGCATGTGCGTAATAAAGCCTCATGGCAGCCGAACTCCAAACCGATGGTATAAGCGACATTGTCGTCATTCTGGGCGCGGCGGGTATCGTTATTCCGGCATTTGCGCGCTTCCGTATTACGCCCATCATCGGGTTCATCTTAGTCGGAATACTTGTTGGTCCAATGGGTCTGGGAAGGCTGGTCGGACAATATCCCTGGCTTGAATGGTTTTCGATCACCGACGCGGAGAATATTCGTCCAATCGGCGAATATGGGATTATATTGCTGCTCTTTTCTATCGGGCTGGAGCTTTCGTTTCGCAGACTCTGGACCATGCGGCGACTTGTGTTCGGAGTAGGCGCAGCACAGCTGTTCGGTGCGGGGCTCATCATCGCGGCTGGCCTTTTGCTGTTCGGATATGGCGCCACAGCTGCATTGGGGATCGGCATAGCTCTCGCTTTGTCGTCAACGGCACTGGTTTTACCAATATCGGGGACGCAATCAGCGGTCGGCAAATCCGCGCTCGCAATGTTACTGTTCGAGGATCTGGCAATTGTCCCCATCATTTTTGTGCTCGGCGCCCTGGCCCCGCAAGCCGGTGCAGATTCTTGGGAAGGCTTGATAACAGCACTTTGGCAAGGGACATTGGTCATTGTAGGGATGCTGGTGCTTGGACGCTTTTTGCTCCCGCGCTTGTTTGGCCAGGCAGCGCGGACAAAGAGTCCGGAATTGTTCGTTTCGGTGAGCCTTCTTGTCGTGATAGTCGCTAGCTTGGCGACTGGTGCGGTTGGGCTCTCGCCAATAGTGGGCGCGATGATCGCAGGCCTTTTGATCGCCGAAACTGACTATCGTAACGAAGTTGAGGTCATGACAGCGCCTTTCAAAGGCCTCGCACTGGGGGTGTTCCTGATCAGCGTGGGAATGCAAATCGACCTTGGTTTTGTTGCGGATAACTGGCCCGCACTGGTCGGCGCTGTAGCGGCAGTTGTCATGATCAAAGCAACCGTCACCGCTGGTCTTTTGAAATTAAACGGCGCGCGGACCGGGACAGCGACGGAAACAGGAGTCCTGATGGGCAGCCCTTCGGAAACCACGCTTATCGTGCTAGGCGCGGCGGGCGCAGCGCAGATTATCGACAGTGCAACTATCAATTTCTGGCAGGTCGCCACCGCAATTGGTCTGACGATAACCCCCATATTGGCGCGGGTCGGCCATGATATGGCGCGACGACTGGAATTGCGCGAGAGCGACGACGAGGTGCTTGAGCAGGATCTGAATACCGAACCCCGCACGGTGGTTATTGGATTTGGCCGGGTCGGAAAACTGGTTGTCGACATGCTAAAAACCCACGACCAACCATATGTCGCGGTCGAATCGAGCATCGATGCCGTCGCTTCGGCGCGGCGGCAGGGATATAAAGTTATTTTCGGCGATATTTCGCGACCGGAAACGCTCGATAAACTGAGCCTCGGGCATGCGAAGGCTCTCATCCTGACTATGGATCAGCCAGTGTTGGCGGAACGTATCGTAAAGAGGGTGCGTGCATGGTTGCCCGACATCACGATCGTTGCGCGCGCTCGTGATGCGGAACATGCGGCGCGCTTGTATCAGGTCGGCGCAAGCGATGCGGTTCCGGAGACTCTTGAAAGTTCGCTTCAGCTTTCGGAAGCAGTACTAGTCGACTTGGGCGTTCCCATGGGGCCAGTCATCGCATCGATCCATGAAAAGCGCGACGAGTTCCGGCGCCAGATCAAGGAAGCGGGAGGTCTAGATCAAGCCCCAAAATTGAAGCTAACCAGCTAACCCGCTAATACGGCCTTAATCGCATCCAGTGCGGCCTGCGCCTGATCGGCACCTGCAGGTCCGCCGCCTTGCGCCATATCGGGCCGGCCGCCACCGCCCTGCCCGCCCATCGCGGCGGTTGCCGCGCGGACCAGATCGGGTGCGGTGATTTTGCCATGCAACTCTGGCGAGACGGCCACCACAATGGTATTGCTGGTCTCGTTCGCAGCAACAATTGCGACGATACCAGTGCCGACTTCCTTCATTTGCTCATCGGCCAAGCCGCGTAACGCCTTGGGTTCGATGCCGGAAATGACCTGACCCATGAAATTAACGCCGCCGATTTCCTCAGCCTCAGCCTTTGGACCGCCGCCGCCCGAAAGCGCCAGCGCGGTTTTTGCGTCGGCCAGTTCCTTTTCGAGCCTTTTGCGTTCGGCGAGCAATGTTTCGACGCGGCCAGCCACTTCATCAGGTGCGGTTTTCAGCATGGAAGCAATGTCTTTCAACTGCGCCTCGCGACCTGCCAACCACAAGCGGGCAGCTTCACCCGTCAATGCTTCAATGCGGCGGATCCCGCTGGCAACCGCGCCTTCGGAAACTATAGTAAACAATGCGATGTCACCCAGCGCGTTGACATGGGTACCGCCGCACAGCTCGACAGAATAATGTGCGCCTTCGGTATTGCCCATCGAAAGAACGCGAACCTCATCGCCATATTTCTCGCCGAACAGGGCAAGCGCACCGGCGGCTACCGCGTCATCGGGTGTCATCAGCCGCGTCGTTACCGCGGCGTTATGGCGAATTTGCGCGTTCACTTCGGCCTCGACGATGGCGATATCTTCAGGTGTCATCGCCTGATTGTGCGAGAAGTCGAAACGTAACCGTTCGGACGCGACCATGCTGCCTTTTTGGGTAACATGCCCGCCAAGCCGGTGGCGTAGCGCGGCGTGCAGCAGATGCGTCGCGCTATGGTTGGCGCGCAATGCGTCGCGGCGCTGGGTGTCGATCTTTAAGGCAACGACATCACCGACCTTGATTTCACCGTGTTCGATCGTGACCTGATGCGCGTGCAACCGGCCAAGAGGCTTCGCTGTATCGGTCACCTGGCCGCGCAGGTTTGCGCTGGTGATGACTCCTGCATCGCCCATCTGGCCACCACTCTCGCCATAAAAGGGTGTCTGGTTGGTGATCACAGTCACTGTGTCGGCAGCTACTGCCGATTGAACTTCAATGCCGTCGTTGACCAATGCGACAACCTGGCCTTCGCCTTCGCTGGCGGTATAACCTGTGAACTCGGTCGAGCCTACGCGCTCGGCAATATCGAACCAGACATCGTCCGATGCCTTAGCTCCTGAACCCTTCCACGCGGCGCGGGCCATCGCCTTTTGGCCTTCCATTGCGGCTGCAAAACCGGCTTGATCGATGCCAAAGCCTTGCGCGCGCAATGCATCCTCGGTCAGGTCATAGGGAAAGCCAAATGTGTCATAAAGTTTGAACGCAGTTTCACCGGCGAGGGTGTCGCCTGCTTTCATGCCAGCGGTGGCCTCGTCGAGCAGCTTGATTCCCTTATCCAGCGTCCGGCGAAACTGGGTTTCTTCTTGCAGCAGGGTCGCTTCGATAGCTGGCTGTGCGCGGAGCAGTTCAGGATAGGCAGCACCCATTTCAGCGGCGAGACTTCCGACCAGACGGTGCATCAACGGCTCCTTCGCACCAAGGATATGCGCATGCCGCATCGCACGGCGCATAATCCGGCGTAGCACATAGCCGCGACCTTCATTGGATGGCATGACGCCATCGGCCAGCAAGAAGCTGGTCGACCGCAAATGGTCGGCGATCACGCGGTGGCTGGCTTTTTGTTCGCCTTCCGCCTTGGTGCCCGTCAGCGCCTCGGACGCCTCGATCAGCGCCTTGAAGGTGTCGGTGTCGTAATTGTCTGGTACGCCCTGCAAAACCGCGGCAATCCGCTCCAGCCCCATGCCGGTGTCGATGCTAGGCTTGGGCAGTGGCACATCGGTGCCGTCCTCCTGCCGCTCAAACTGCATGAAGACAAGGTTCCAGATTTCCACAAAACGGTCGCCATCTTCGTCGGCGCTGCCCGGAGGGCCACCGAAAATATGGTCGCCATGATCGTAAAATATTTCGCTGCATGGACCGCAAGGGCCAGTGTCGCCCATCGACCAGAAGTTATCGTTCGTTGCGATGCGGATGATGCGTTCTTCGGGCAGACCAGCAATCTTGCGCCACAAATCGAACGCCTCGTCGTCGGTATGATAGACGGTCGCTGTCAACCGGTTAGGGTCGAGCCCCCAGGTCTTGGTGAGCAACGTCCACGCATGGGTGATTGCCTCATCCTTGAAATAGTCGCCGAAAGAGAAATTTCCGAGCATTTCGAAGAAAGTGTGATGCCGCGCCGTGTAACCGACATTATCGAGGTCATTATGCTTACCGCCTGCCCGTACGCATTTTTGGCTCGATGCAGCGCGAGGCGTTTCGCGGCTCTCAAGACCGGTAAAGACATTCTTGAACGGCACCATACCGGCATTGACGAACATTAATGTCGGGTCATTATACGGTACCAATGGCGCGGACTGCACCACGTCGTGGTCGGCATCCCCGAAATAGTCGAGAAAGCCGCGGCGAATATCATTTGTCGAATTCATAATGCCAGCGACTTAGGATAGCACACCGCCCTCGGCAAGCGGGATATGTTGATGACGTTGAATGAGGCAATCCCTAAATTGATGTGCAAAACGGCCGGGCTAGTCCCTTTTGCTCAACGCAGTGTCACGACATCAACCAATTGACAGGCTAATGTCGGCTGTTAGGCTAACAATACTGACGATTCAGCTATTTAGAGGGGTCGTTTCGTGATAAAATTGAAGAACATGTACATGTTGTGCGCAGCGAATATATTTGTACTTGCCTCAACAGCATCGGCACAGACAGAACCAGTGGCAACTGCCGCCGGACAGGCATCGGAAATGTTGATTTTGAATGCCGGAGTGCCGATTACTCTGGTTGTCACGCAAGAAGTGAATAGCAGTACGCATAAAGAGGGCGACATTTTCAAACTTACTGTGATGAACGATGTTTCGACTGGTCAAACCGTAGTTATTCCCAAGGGCACACCCGCGACTGGCGAGATTACGTGGCGAACGGGTAAAGGTGCGTTCGGCAAATAGGGCAGTAGCCCACGAGCCTGTTATTCCCGAATGTTAGGCATAGGCATATGGCCCGCCCTTTTCGAGCGCCGCCTGATAAGCCGGTCGCGCATGGATGGCGGCAACATAGGCGGTAAGTTTTGGTTTGTCGGCGGCGTAGCCCATTTTGACCGCGGCCTCAGCGGGGAAGCTGAGCATGATATCGGCTCCTGTCAGGCCATCGCCGACAAAATAGCCCGAATCAAGCAGGCGATCTTCCATGAATTGAAAATGACTATTGAGCTGCTGCTCAATACGCGGACGTAGAGGAGCGCCGCCTTCGCCGAGGCGGCTGGTGTAAAGATTCAACAAAATCGGCGTCATCGCCGACCCTTCGGCAAAGTGCAGCCATTCGAGATAGCGGATATGGTCATCGCTGCCACGCGCGGGAACGAGATGGGCCCCGCCATGGCACTCGCAGATATATTCGACGATAGCGGCAGACTCATAGATGATTTTGCCTTCGTCCTCGATCACCGGCGACTTGCCGAGCGGATGAATGGCAAGCAATTCGGGTGGTGCAAGATTGGTGACGGCGTCGCGCTGATGGTGGCGGATTTCATATGGCACGCCGATTTCTTCCAGCAACCAGAGGATTCGTTGCGAGCGGCTGTTGTTGAGATGGTGGACGATAAGGGTCATGGCTTTTCCTGATTGTTCATGTGGATGAGTGCGGCGAGTTCGCGGACCAGTTTGGCGGCCAAGATAGCGGAGACACCATTCACGTCGCGCGCGGGGTTGAGTTCGACAATGTCGGCGCCGACGATCCGAGCATCTTGTTTGGCAAGGCAAGCAAGCACTTCGCGAACAGTCAGGCCGCCGGGTTCGGGATGCGCGACGCCGGGGGCTTCGGATGGATCGATGCCATCGAGATCGATGCTGATGTAGAGCGGGCCTTCGAGCACGGGAATATGTGTGGGCGTGAAATTTGCCATAGGCAAAATCTCAACGCCATAATGTTCCGCCTGCTCGCGGCAGTGGCGGTTGAGCGTGCGGATACCGATTTGAACGAGCCGCTTGGCATGGCCCGCCTCCATGATCCGTGCGAAGGGTGAGGCATGGCTGCGCGGATTGCCTTCGAAATCGGCATAGAGATCGGGATGTGCATCGAAATGGAGGATGCTGAACGGCCCATGCTTCGCGGCAATGGCTGCCACCAGCGGGTAGGTAACGGCATGATCGCCGCCGAGCGATATTGGAACTGCACCTGAGCCCATTGCAAGTTGGATCGCAGCGGTGATGTGTATGTCGTCCGCAGCGCAATCTATATCGGATAAGGGCAAATCGCCTTTGTCGACCAAGTCGATATCGACGCCTATTTCCAACCCCGCTTCGGTGGAAAGATTGCCGCGATCGCTCCACAGCGCCTCGCGGATTGCGGCAGGCCCCAACGCAGCGCCGCGCTCGAACGAACTATTCTGGTCGGTCGGCAGGCCGATGAGGTGAATGGCAGGTTGCACAACGGCAATTGGCCCTTTGAAGTCCGACATGTCAAGCACTGCAAATCGCACGGAATGCTGTCGAAGGTGACTCTCTGCTTAGCGCTTTTTCAGCCTAAATAAGTGACCCGCCCCGGGGTGGACCAGGGCGGGTCGGAAGCAACGGTCTCAGGCAGGGACCGCGCTTTTAACCTCTTGGGGAAGAGGAAACTCATCAGCACTTCGGCGACTTCCTCGGTCTTGCCGCGAATGGCGGCCTCGAGCCTTGCTGCGACTTCGGGATTTTCGTTCAGATAATTTTTGGAATTTTCACGGCCCTGCCCGATGCGGATCGAATCGTAACTGAACCAGCTACCCGATTTTTCGACAATGCCTGCCTTCACACCCAGATCGAGCAATTCGCCGGTTTTTGAGATGCCTTCGCCATACATGATGTCAAATTCGACCTGTTTGAACGGCGGCGCGACCTTGTTCTTGACGACTTTAACGCGCGTAGTGTTGCCTACAATTTCCTCGCCCTGCTTGATCTGGCCGGTGCGGCGGATGTCGAGGCGGACCGAGGCGTAGAATTTAAGCGCGTTACCGCCGGTCGTGGTTTCAGGTGAACCGTACATCACGCCGATTTTCATGCGAATCTGGTTGATGAAGATCACCATGCAGTTCGAACGACTGATCGATCCGGTTATCTTGCGCAGCGCCTGGCTCATCAAACGCGCTTGCAGGCCGACATGGCTGTCGCCCATCTCGCCCTCGATTTCTGCGCGCGGTACCAAAGCCGCCACCGAGTCGATAACAACGATATCGACGGCGTTCGAGCGCACCAGCGTATCGGCGATTTCAAGCGCCTGCTCCCCGGTATCGGGCTGCGATACGATCAGGTTATCGATATCGACGCCCAATTTCTTGGCATAGCCGGGGTCAAGCGCATGTTCGGCATCGATAAACGCCGCAGTTCCGCCAGCCTTTTGCGCTTCGGCAATCGCATGCAGGGTCAAAGTCGTCTTGCCCGAGCTTTCCGGACCGTAAATTTCAATCACGCGGCCCTTGGGCAATCCACCAATACCCAATGCGATATCGAGGCCCAGCGAGCCGGTCGAAACCGCATCGATGGTAATCGCCTCACGGCTACCCAGCTTCATTGCGCTGCCCTTGCCAAAGGCGCGATCGATTTGCGCCAATGCTGCGTCGAGCGCCTTTTGGCGGTCTGCGTTATTCATATTCTTTGCCTGATTCCCATCGATGATCTTGAGACTTGCTGCCATTTGTCCACTCCTTAGCTTCAATGCCTATTCCGGAACATCACCGGAACAAATAGGCATGTATTGCATATGTTCTTAAAGAACAAGAGCGGAACATAATATTATTTCCTATATTTTTCAATATATAATCAAATTAGTCTTCACGGGCAAGCGCATCATGCACCGCCTCGGCAATTTGCTGCACCGAAAATGGCTTGGGCAGGAACGATACATTGTCGAGGCTGATCGTCTCGCGCAGTTGCTCCTCGGCATAGCCTGACATGAACAGCAGACGAATATCCCCAAACTGCCCGCGCAGATTGCGCGCCATTGTCGGTCCGTCCATATTGGGCATCACGACATCGGACACGACCAGATCGTATCGCTTGCCGTCGGCGAATAGCGCCAGCGCCTCTTCGCCGTCGCATGCGGTTTCAACGACATAGCCCTGCCGCACCAACGCGCGTTCGGCAACCGCGCGGACCATGTCTTCGTCTTCGACCACCAATATACGCCCGCTGCCCCACAGATCCTTCGGCTTGTAGAATTCGCGTTTTGCGGGCTCCGCAGGTGCTTCGCCGACATGGACCGGCAGATAGATGTCGAACCGCGTCCCCTGCCCCAGCTCCGATTCGGCAAAGATAAACCCGCCCGACTGTTTGACGATGCCGTAGACGGTCGAAAGCCCCAGACCCGTGCCCTTGCCGACCTCTTTGGTGGTAAAAAACGGCTCGAATATCTTGGTGAGATTTTCTTTCGAGATGCCAACACCGCTGTCCTCGACCGACAACAGCACATAATCGCCGATGGGCAGGATATCGCTGCCCATCGCGCGCACTTCATCCTGCGTGACCTTTTTGGTGCTGATATGCACCACGCCCCCCTTGGGCATCGCATCGCGGGCATTGACGCCCAGATTAATGATCACCTGCTCCAATTGCCCCGGGTCGGCCCGGATCGCCCCCATCGCTCGGCCATGATGCAGTTCGAGCCGAACGGTTTCGCCAAGCAGGCGTTTTAACAGGCTCGAGACGTCGGCAACTACATCGGCCAACTGCAAAACCTGAGGGCGGAGCGTTTGCTGCCGCGAAAAGGCTAGCAATTGCCGCGTCAGGCTGGCGGCGCGGTTCGAGTTGTTCTTGATCTGCTGAATATCGTCATAATCGCCGTCGCCTGGCTGATGCCGCAACAGCATGAGGTCGCAATAGCCGATGATTGCGGTCAGGATGTTGTTGAAATCATGCGCAACGCCGCCCGCCAACTGGCCGATCGATTCCATCTTGGTCTGTTGTGCGACCTGCCGCTTCAGCTTGATTTCCTCGATATTGTCCTTGAGACCCAGCAGCACTGCCGCTTCGCCTAGGCCGCGAACGCCGGCAATCGACAGCGCGATCACTTCGTCAGGCCGCTCCTTCAAGCGCACCGCGATATCGCCCGAGCTTGCCGAACCGCTGCCATAGCGGCGGATGCTTTCGAGCACCGCTGCCTTGTCTTCGGCAATTACCAGATCGCCGGGATAAGGCGGCAATTGTTCAGACGGAATATCGATAACGCGCGCAAATGAATCATTTGCAAATAGAAACCGCCCATCGCGATCTACCAGCGCCAACCCGAGCGGCAATGTCGACAGCAATTGTTCGACATGCGCCAAAGCAAGCCCGCGTTCGACCTTTGCGCCTTCCTCATCCACCGCGAGCAGCAGCGATGCGCCTCCCGCTTCATCATCGGACAACGGCACGTGCAGCAGCCTGATCGGCAGTCCCCGCCGCCCTTCGCGCTCGAAGAAGACACTGCCTTTCTCGTCCATACGCATGTAGCTGGCGAATTCGCGTCCGGTAATCGGTTCGTTGTCGTTGCCCGTCGCGCGCAGCGCATAAGCAGCATTGGAGGCGCGAATCCGTCCGTCGGGACCAATCGAAACGGCCATGACGCCACTGTTCGCCATTGCGCGTCCGATCCGTCCCGTTATCAACTCGATCGCCCTGCTTTCGATATCGAGCCGTTCAAGCGGTGCCAGCCGCCACAACAGATATTCGTCTGCGGTACCTGCCCGTGCAACCTTGACGCTGAACTGGCGGTCGTCCTTGACGATGGCATCGATCTGCGCACTGCCGTCACGCCACGCAGCGCGGCCTGCTGCTATCAGCATTTCACGGCTGGCGTTATCGACGCCGAGATCGGGCGGAGCCTTTAACCCTGCGAACGCCTTGGTAAAATGATCGTTGGCGCACACCAGGCGCCCTGCACGGTCGCTGATCGCGATGGCGGCATTGCTCAATTGCGCGGCGGCATGCGTGATCGACCAGTCGGGCGGAAGCGTAGTTTCGGGCAATTCTGCTGGCCGGGTTCGCCTTACATAATCGACCAGCCCCCACGCGCCAACCATAGCGCCAGCGAAGCTGCCGACCAGCATCACGTTCTTTGTCGCTAGCCATAATATGCCAAGCGAGGCGAGCGTCGCTACCGCCAGCAACAAAATGTGCTGGCGGTTTGCTTGCGCGGCTTCCTCGCCATCACTCCCGAAAATCTGCAATTGCTTGGGGGTGACGGGGTTCAAAGCATATCCTTACCAGATGCGGACGCGATCCTCGGACTTGAGGTACAGCTTTCCGTTAGGTTTCGGCTGGAACGCATCGTACCATTTGTCAAGATTGCGAACGACCCAGACGCGCTGTGCCGAGGGGCTGTGCGGGTCGGTTATCAACCGCTCGCCACACTTGCGCCCACCCGAGGAAAAAGCGCTGATCGCCGGTCATGCCATCGATTACCGGCGCTTCCTTGCCCCCGAGCGAGGCTTTGTAGGCGTCGTAAGCTATGGTCAGGCCCGCCAGATCGCCGATATTTTCGCCCAACGTGAATTCGCCCTTCACATTCGCGTCAGGAAAAATCTTGTAAGCGTCATATTGCGCGATCAGCTGCTTGCCCGCCGCTTCGAACGCCTTGACGTCGCTTTCGGTCCACCAATCGGACAATTTGCCGGTCTGGTCATATTTTGCACCCTGATCGTCGAAATGATGGCTGACTTCATGGCCGATAACTGCGCCAATTCCGCCATAGTTTATCGCTGGGTCGGCTTTCGGATCAAAGAAAGGCGGCTGCAGGATCGCGGCCGGGAACACGATCTCGTTCATGCCGAAATTGGCGTACGCGTTGACCGTTTGCGGCAACATACCCCATTCCCAGCGACGGATGGGCGCGCCAAGCTTCGACATATTGTCGTCAAAACCCCATTGGTTCGACCGCAAATCATTGCCGAACAAATCGCTGCGGACGATTTTCAGCTTGGAATAATCTTTCCAGCGATCAGGATAACCAATCTTCGTAGTGAAATTCGCCAGTTTCTGGCGGGCTTTGACCTTGGTTTCGGGTTGCATCCATGCCAGACCGTCGATCCGGCGGCCCATTGCGCCCAGCACGTTTTTCACCAACACATCCATTGCCGCTTTGGTTTCGGGTGGGAAATATTTTGCGGCATATGCTTTGCCGACTTCGTCACCGACTGTTCCCTCGGTCAGCTGGACGCCCCGCTTCCAGCGAGGCTCGCGTTGCGGCGTGCCCTGCAATGTAGTGCCGTAGAATGCGAAGGTCGTATCCGATACCGAATCGGGCAGGACATTGGCGAAGCCGGCGAGGCTATTGACGATCATCTGGTCTTTCAGGACACTAAGGTCTGTTTCGGCATAGACTTTAGTGATGCCGGTTATCGCGCTAGGCTGGCTGACGATGACTTCGGTGATTTTCGGACTAACTTTGGTCAGTATCGGCGACATTTTCAGACCTGGAGTCATGCCGTCGAGTTGCGCTAGCGTCATCTTGTTATACGTCTTGGTAGCATCACCCGAATCTTCGCGCGTCCACTGCACCTCGGCAAACCTCTTCTCCATCGCGAAAATGGCGTCAGCACGGGCTGCGGCATTTTTCTCACCAGCCAATGTCAGCATTTTTGCGAGATATTCTTTATAAGCCTTTCTGATAGATTCAAATTTATCATTTTCGACCAGATACATGTCGCGATCAGGAAGGCCCGTACCTCCCTGGTAAATCTGGAAGATATAGATATCAGGATTTTTGTCGTCCTGACCAACATAGCCGCCGAACAGCGCGCCAACGCCGTTGCGCGCGGCTGTCGGCATCAATTTTTCGAACGCCGCCTTGCTTTTGACGCCGCGGACTTGCTTCAGCCACGGCTGGATTGGTTTGAGACCCTTTTTCTCCACTGCGGCCTGATCGATATAGCTTGCATATACGTCGCCAGCCTTGCTGCCCTTACGATCCTTTTCGGCTTCCAAAACCAGTTTCACGCGGTCTTTCGACAGATCGTCAAGCGCGGTGAACATGCCGTAATTTGATTTGTCGGCTGGAATTTCGGTATTTGCTGCCCATTTGCCGTTGGCAAAAAGATAGAAATCGTCACTCGGCGCAACCGATTTGTCCATGCCTTCGGTATCGAACCCAAAGCTGCCCAGCTGCGGGCCATCGCTCAATGGTGCTGTTTCGGCTACGGGCGCACTTTGCGCCATGGCTGGCGACGCAATCGCCAGCAACGACGCCGATGCGGCCAAGGCCAGTTTGGATGCAAATTTCATTTTAAAACTCCCCAGAAATGATGGGGAAGCGCTAATTCTATCAGGCCCTACGGCTAGACATTATCCACCAGCCGCATTTGCCTTCGACCGGCGTCGCCATTTCGAACTGATCCACCAACGCCAGAACCAGGCGGCCAGCACATAGCCGATCGCCGCGGCGACAACAGAGATGATCGCAAGGCCGGCAACACCCTCGATAATCGCGGTGGGCGCTTCGGAGAATATCCAGTCAGTCCACGCCGACAAGGGTGCGCCGGTTTCGATCAGTTCCAGAAATTTGCTGGACCCCCCGCCAAGCTGCAGTACCGAATTGCCGACATATACTGACCCGGCAAGGATGAACGGAGTAGTGGCGGGCATGCTCAAAAACGTCATCGCCGCGCCTATCGGGATATTGGCACGAAACGGCAATGCTAACAGCGCCACGCCCGCAATCTGGACACCAGGAATAAGCAGAAAAATTCCGACGAGCAGGCCGAGCGCCACGCCGCGCGGCACCGAGCGGCGCGTGAAGCGCCATAATGCCGGATGGAACACGCGCTTAGCAAATGGACGCAGAAAACGGCTGCGTTCGAAACTGTCGCGCGTCGGGGCCTGCTTGTGCATCCAGGCGCCCAGTTTGTTCCGTGGCGTCTTCATCCGCGATCCCGCATGATTCGTCCCTGCTCGCGTTTCCAATCGCGCTCCTTCTCGGTGGCCCGTTTATCAGGGGCTTTTTTGCCCTTGGCGAGCGCCAATTCTACCTTTGCACGACCACGGCCGTTAAAATAGACCGACAGCGGAACCAAGGTCATGCCATCCCGCGAGACCGCAGCGTGCATCTTGTTAATCTCGCGGACATTAAGGAGCAATTTACGAGGGCGCTTTGGTTCGTGATTGAACCGGTTGCCATGGCTGAATTCAGGGATATTGGCGTTGATCAGCCAGACGCCGTCGGCCTTCACCTCAGCATAGCTCTCGGCAATCGAACCTTCGCCAAAACGCAAAGATTTGACCTCAGTGCCAGTGAGCATGATCCCGGCCTCATATTTGTCCTCGATGTAAAAATCATAGCGTGCGCGCCGGTTCTCGGCGACGGTTTTGACTTTATTAAAAGCTTCGGGCTTGGGACGCGCCATCAGATAAGGCCTGCATTCTCCAGAGCGGCATCGACTTGCGCGCGGCTGGCTTCGCTGGGCGGGGTCATCGGGAGGCGTAGCTCGTTAGGAAAGCCGTCGATCACGCGCGACAGCGCATATTTAATTGGACCAGGTGATGCATCAGAAAACAAAGCAAGATGAAGTGGATAAAGCTTATCATTCAGATTGCGTGCCAACTCGTAGTCTCCCGACGCGCATGCAGTCTGGAATTCTGCGCATAGCTTGGGCGCAACGTTAGCTGTCACCGATATGCAGCCAGCGCCGCCGCTTGCGTTGAACGCCAATGAGAGTTCATCTACCCCCGACAGCAAGCAAAAATCGTCGGGGCAAGCGAGCCGGTGGTCAGTGACACGCGACAAATCACCGCTCGCATCTTTGATGCCAATGACGGTCGGCAGCTTTGCAAGCTCGGCCACGGTTGAGGGCTTGATGTCGGTCACCGTCCGCGCAGGCACGTTATACAGGACGATCGGTAGATCGTTCTTCTCGGTCATACGGTGGAAGTGCGCGTAGATGCCCTCCTGGTTTGGCCGGTTGTAATAAGGCGCAACGACCAACCCCGCCGCCGCACCGCTTTTTTTCGAAAAATTGAGATGCAAGATCGCGTTCGTCGTATCGTTCGAACCGCAACCTGCAATTACCGGCACGCGGCCGGCAGCCTGCTCGATGCAAACCTCAATGACACGGTGATGCTCGGCATTCGATAGCGTCGATGCCTCACCCGTCGTCCCGGCAGGAACCAGTGCGCTCGATCCTTGCTCGATTTGCCAGTCAATTAGCGCGCGAAAATGTTTCTCGCTAAACGCTCCGTCGCAAAAAGGAGTCACCAGGGCCGGAATTGAACCGGAAAACATATGCATTAACTTTCAATATGGACCATAAACTCATCTAAGTGGGAATATAGTCGTTCGTTCAGCACGTGATAAGGATGGGGCTCATAATATGTCCAGCATGGTAAAGCATCTCATTTCAGCATCGATGCTGATTCTTCCGTTCGCCGCAGCGGCGTCGGCCCAGCAACAAGTCCCTGTGGCGTGGCAACAAGGCACGGGCGGAAACGTGCCCGCCGCGCGTCCATCGGGCCAGCCTTTGGTCATGCCGGTGGTTCAAAATGACCCGAGCGAGGGCAAAATTCCCGCCGCTTTGCAGCGCTGGAAAATGTTGAGCGCGGCATCCAATTATAGCTTTGGCGAATATGCGTCCTTTTTGATGGCCTATCCCGACTGGCCAAATTCGGACGAGATGCGCAAAAATGCCGAAGCCGCGATCAACCCGCTGAGCTATTCGCCGAGTCAGGCTGTGGCCTATTTCGACAGGCTGCCTCCAATGACCAACGCTGGCCGCGCGAAATATGCGATTGCCCTTGATGCAACCGGCGACCGTGTCCGAGCCGAAGCCCAGGCACGCGAAGCATGGCGCAGCGGACCGCTGACCGATGACGACGAAGCGCGGCTGTTCCGCATTGCAGGAAATAAATTCACTTCGGCCGACCATGATGCGCGCGTTGACCGGCTTTTATGGTCAAGCGCCACGCGTTCAGCCGAACGCTGGATTGCCTATACCTCGCCGCAGCGTCGCCCCGCGTTCGCCGCTGCGCTGGCAACGCGTCTGAAAAGCCCTGACGCGGCATTAAAGGTTCAGGAAGCCGGAAGCCTAGCCAATGGCGAGGCAAGTTTGCTCGCCGCACGCGCCGATGCGCTGCGGATTTCGGGCAACAGCACTGCCGCACGCGAATTGCTGGCCAACCGCGCCAATCTGATCGCGCCTGCGCCGGTGCTCAAGGATTGGTACCAGTTGCTGCTGACGCATGCGCAGGCTGCTGCGAATGACGGCCAATATGATGTCGCATACCGTATTGCGTCGCGCGTCGATGACGCTGCTCCGGCCGGGCTCGTGATGGTCGATCAGGATTTGACGACGCGTGACAGATATACCAGCCTGACCTGGCTTGCAGGAACGGTGGCGCTTGAACGTCTGGGCCGCCCGCGGGATGCGGTTGCCATGTTCAATCGTTATGCAGACGCTGCCAAAGCGCCGCAGACCAGATCAAAAGGCCTCCACTGGGCGGGTAAAGCCGCCGCCCAAGCGGGCGATCAAGCCGGCGCAACGCGCTTTCACGAACAAGCGGCCAATTATTATGAAAGCTTTTTCGGCCAGCTCTCGCTCGAGCAGTTGCGTCGTCCACTGCCGCCCGTCCCCCGTGTTGCAGCCACACCGCCGCCTTTGACCGAGGGCAGCGCCCCACCTGTCTTCCTCGCCGCCGCGCTGGCGTCAAAATATGGCAGTTGGAAAGACCAGAGCAACTTCTTGCGCGCAATTGCCCGCAACGCAAAGACACCGGGTGATTTTGCGACCGCCATCGGTCTTTCACAAAAAATTAATCGCCCCGATCTGGCGGTCATGGCCGGACGAACGGCTCGCTATTTCGGCTATTCGAATTTGCTCGCCAACGGCTATCCGACGGTGAACGTTCCGGCCTCGCAGAATCATAACTGGACGCTTGCTCATGCGATCATGCGGCAGGAAAGCCAGTTCGACAAAGCCGCCGTCAGCCATGCCGGCGCGCGCGGACTGATGCAGTTGATGCCCGGAACCGCGCGTGAAACATCAGGCAAAATTGCGATGACCTATCGACCCGATGCGCTCACCGTTGATACCGATTATAATATTGCTTTGGGTTCAACCTACATTCAACGCATGCTCGATTATTATGGTGGCAACTATCCGCTGGCGATTGCGGCTTACAATGGCGGCCCAGGCAACGTGAACAAATGGCTAAAAGCCTATGGCGACCCACGTACTGGCCAGATCGGTATTATGGAATGGATCGAGAAAATCCCGCTCAGTGAAACGCGCGATTATGTGTATCGCGTGCTCGAAAACGCCGTGATGTACGACCATTTGCATCCAGAACGAGCCCGTTACAAAAAGCCCAATCCGTTGAGCCACTATCTGGGCAAGTCGACGCCGGGTTAAGACAGGCACCGTAGCCCTGAGCCTGTCGAAGGGCGCTTCTGAGCTATAGTGCTGTTTTGGGAGGCTTGCTTCGACAGGCTCAGCACTACGGTTCTTGTTTAATATGTTCTAGGGTCGAGCGATGGTCGAACGCACAAACCCGATAACGCCTGCTGGATTCGCAGCCTTACGCGCTCGGTATGAGCAGTTATTCGCTGTAGATCGGCCAGCAGTGGTCGAAATTGTCCACTGGGCTGCGGGAAATGGTGACCGAAGCGAGAATGGCGACTATATTTATGGACGCCAAAAACTGCGCGCAATTGACCGTGAACTGGGCCAGCTTTCGAAAAAGATGAAAGTCGCCAAGATACTAGATCCTGCTAGGCAGGAAGACCAAAGCCGGGTGTTTTTTGGGGCCACTGTGTCCATCGCCGATGCCGATGATCTCCACCGCACGGTTACGCTGGTCGGCGATGACGAAGCGGCAGCGGGCGAAGGCCGGATTGGCTGGAACAGCCCGCTCGCCCGCATGCTGCGTGGAGCGCGGGTCGGCGATGTCAGAACGGTGACGCTTCCTGTCGGCGCAAAAGAATGGGAAGTGATTGCAATCAGCTATCCCGAACCTCAGTCATCACTCTAATCTTAGTCAGCGGTGGCCAAAGATCTTTCCGGTTTCCCTAACCGCTCCAAGGTTGATTGAGCTGTTGTAACTCGCCATCCCAGCCAAATCTTTGGCCGTTACCCGATTCCACACGAATCAGGTTCAACTGGATCGCAACCCGAAGGCTTCCGGGGCCATCCATCGTTCCTGCGGCAGCAACATGATCGGTTTCGCCAGCGCTGTCGCCACCCAAAAAGTGCAAAGGATGACACATTGCGCCCGGGAACCGAGCGTAATGCCGCCCAACTGCCATTGACGGTGTAGAGCATATTTTTGAACCATAATTGTCCGCCGATCGTGCCTTTGGCGTCATCGGTCAAAAAATAGAGTTTTACGTCGCGCGTTCCATCATGGAACGGTTTGCTGCCCATTTCCCAGTTCGACATTCATTCCTTCCTGTTGCGGAAAGCAGCGCTGAAGCAATTGCTGTCATGACGTCAAGACAAGTTCACGAGGGGAATTGGGCAGAATATCGGGCGTTGCATCTGGTGCTTGATCGATAGTTAGTTTTGTGGCGAATAGCCCAATGATTTTTCGGCCATTGTCATAATCTCGGGGTCAACTTCGGGAAAATCCTGCGGCACGCTCGCTTTCATTTCCTTCACAACATGCTTTAAAAAAGCGATCCGCGCGGCTTTCTGGTTATTGCCGTCGATCACGGTCCACGGTGCCCAATGCGTGTCGGTGCGCTTGAACATGTCTTTTATCGCGTCGAGATATTCTTCATGCTTTTCGCGGTTACGGAAATCTTCCGCCGTCACTTTCCAGCGTTTGGCCGGATCAACGAGCCGCTCGGTCAACACCTTGTCCTGCGTTTCCGGCGTAACATGCAGGAACAGCTTTATAATCTTGGTTCCAATCTCGCCCTGACGTGATTCGAATTCGTTGATTTCATCATAGCCACGGCGCCATTCGGCTTCGCTGCAAAAGCCTTCGACGCGCTCGACGAGCACACGGCCATAATGGCTGCGGTCCCAGATATGGACCTCTTGAGCGCCGGGTAGCTTGTTCCAAAAACGCCAGAGGAAATGCTTGTCCTTTTCCTCCGCAGACGGCGCAGAAATCGAATAAACCTGATAATAACGCGGATCGAGCGTCGCGGTCAGGCGCTTGATCGCGCCGCCCTTCCCCGCCGCATCCCAGCCTTCGACAACGATCAACGTCCGCGCCTTGTGCAGAATGTGTAGCGATTGCAGTGCGGCGAGACGGTCCTGAAGTTCCTTTAGATCAGCGTCGTAATCGCCGTCATATTTGGTGCCGGATTCATAGTCAGAGAGGTCGATAGCCATGGCTACGTTTCAGCACCTTATCGGCGGTGAAACAAGGGCGCGCGTCAGATCGTTCAGAAAAGGGACACCGCCAACGCTCATCATGTCAGTGCAAGCGCAAATGACAAGGCCAATTATGGGTGGGTATCACTCGCTCCGGCGTTCACGTGCCTGCCCGATCGCGACCTGCGACGCGGTGGCGCGTTCGGCACCAGCAACAGCACAACGATCCCGAATCGCTTTTGAAGATTCCCCCTAACGTCAGTCAGAAGAAATTTTTAATCGGCGATCACTCGGATGGCAAGTTCGCGCAATTGCTTCGGCTCGGCAGGCGAAGGCGCACCCATCAGCAGGTCTTCGGCGCGCTGGTTCATCGGGAACAGCGTGATTTCGCGCAGGTTCTGAACGCCGCAGAGCAACATGACCATGCGGTCAACACCCGCTGCCATGCCACCATGCGGAGGGGCTCCATATTGGAATGCACGGTACATGCCGCCGAAGCGCTCTTCGACGTCGGCTTGGGTAAGACCGGTCAATTCGAACGCCTTCACCATCAGGTCGGGATGCTGGTTGCGGATCGAACCTGAGGCGAGTTCATAGCCGTTGCACACCATATCATATTGGTACGCTTTGATAGTCAGCGGGTCCTGGGTTTGCAACGCTTCCAACCCGCCTTGCGGCATCGAGAACGGATTGTGCGCGAAGTCGACCTTTTTGTCTTCTTCGCTCCACTCGTAAAACGGGAAGTCGATGATCCAGCAGAAACGGAAACTGTCCTTGTCGATCAGGTCGAGCTGTTCGCCAGTGCGCGTGCGGGCAGCACCCGCCAGTTTGGCCGCTTGCTCATCCTTGCCGGCAGCGAAGAAACATCCGTCGTCGGGGCCAAGGCCGATGGCGTCATAAAGCGCCTGCATGCCTTCTTCACCATGATTTTTGGCAATGGGGCCGCCAAATTCACCGGCTTTTCGTGTTACATAACCAAGACCTGCATGGCCTTCGCTACGTGCCCATTCATTCATGTCATCAAAGAACTTGCGGCTTTTTTCGGCGGTTTTTGGCGCTGGAATGGCGCGGACAACGCCGCCGCCTTGGACGATGCGCTCGAACAAGCCGAAGCCTGATGTGCGGAAATGATCGGTGACGTCGTGGATGATAAGCGGGTTACGCAGATCAGGCTTATCGGTACCGTAATCGAGCATGGCCTTGGCGTGTGGGATACGAGGGAATTCGCCTGCCGGCGTCACCTTTTTGCCGTCCGCGAACGCCTCGAACACGCCAGCCATGACTGGCTCCATCGTGTCCCAAACCTCTTCCTGCGTAACGAAGCTCATTTCGAGATCGAGCTGGTAAAATTCGCCTGGGAGACGGTCGGCACGAGGGTCTTCATCGCGGAAACATGGCGCGATTTGGAAATAGCGGTCGAAACCAGCGACCATCAGCAACTGCTTATATTGCTGAGGAGCCTGCGGCAGTGCGAAGAATTTGCCCGGATGGATTCGGCTGGGCACCAGGAAATCGCGCGCACCTTCAGGGCTGGATGCGGTCAGAATGGGTGTTGAATATTCGGTGAAGCCGATATCTTCCATCCGGCGGCGCGTTTCGCGGATGATCTGCGTACGCTTTACGATATTAGCGTGCAAAGTTTCGCGGCGCAGGTCGAGGAAGCGGTATTTCAGACGCGTTTCTTCAGGATATTCTTGCTCACCTGCGACTGGCAGCGGCAGTTCTTCGGATTTGCTCAGGACGGTCACGCCACGTGCGAACACCTCGATCTCACCGGTCGGCAGGTTCGGATTGACCGTCGCGGCGCTCCGCGCCTTTACCTCGCCATCGATTGTCACAACGCTCTCAACGCGCAGCCCTTCAAGGATCGCCAATGCAGGGCTGTCGCTATCCGCGACAATTTGAGTCATCCCATAATGGTCGCGCAAATCTACAAAAAGCACGCCGCCATGGTCGCGCTTGCGGTGCACCCAGCCCGACAGGCGGACGGTTTCTCCGACATGCGAAGCGCGGAGTTCGGCGCATTTGTGGCTGCGATAGACGTGCATGGGTCACTCAATTCAAAAAAGCTGTGGAAAGCGCGCCTAACAACCTTGCGAGCAGGCTTTGTCAAGTCGGGATTGCCTGTTATGGCGCAAGCCGCATGCAAATTCATCCACTCATCACCGACAGCAAACGCCTCGCCGAATTGTGCGGGCGGCTCGCTAAATCACCCTTTGTCGCGGTCGACACCGAATTTATGCGGGAAAATACCTATTATCCCGACCTGTGCCTGGTGCAGCTCGCTGATGCCAATGAGGCCGCAGCAATCGACCCCAAGGCCGAGGGGCTCGATATGACCCCGATGCTTGAATTGCTGTGTAATAACGAAGACGTGCTGAAGGTTTTTCATGCCGGAGGGCAGGATATCGAAATATTCTTCAACCTGACTGGCAAGACCCCATATCCGATGTTCGACACGCAGATTGCTGCGATGGCACTCGGGCAAGGCGAACAAATCGGCTATTCCAATCTGGTCGACCTGTGGATGAGTATCCAGCTCGATAAAGGCGCGCGCTTTACCGACTGGTCGCGGCGGCCATTAGACAAGCGCCAGATCGACTACGCGATTGCCGACGTCACGCATTTGTCGGTGATTTTCCCGATGATGCTTGAAAAGTTGAAAACGACCGGACGTGGCGCATGGCTCAACGACGAGATGGAGCGGATTTCGGATGCCGCCAATTATCGCAATGATCCTGACAATGCCTGGAGCCGCATTAAAATCCAGTCACGCAAGCCAGAAGTCTTGGGCCGCCTGCAGGCAATGGCGGCGTGGCGCGAGAAAGAGGCACAGCGTAAGAATATCCCGCGTGGGCGGATTATGAAGGACGAAACGCTCGCCGACATCGCCGCGCATCCGCCAAAATCTCAATCCGATTTACCAAAGGTCCGCGGACTCTCGCCAGCATGGCGCGATAACGAAATTGGCGCGCGATTGATTGGCGTGATCGAGGCTAGCCAGCCAATGTCACGCGATGTTCTGCCCGACCGCAGTCGCAGCGCGCCAGGTGGCGGCAAAGATGGATCGCTTGTCGCAGACCTGCTCAAGCTTCTTTTGAAAATAAGGTCGCGCGAAATCAATGTTGCGCCGCGCCTGATTGTTCGCACCGAAGAACTCGAACGGCTGGCGGCAGGTGAGCGTGACGAATTGGAAGTGCTCACCGGTTGGCGCTACGAGCAATTCGGGCGCGACGCGCTCGATCTGGTCGAAGGACGATTGGCCTTTGCGGTCGTCAAAGGTAAGCTTAAAATGACGCTTACCCACGAAGAGGATATGGTGAGATGAGAATATTATCGCCGCTTCCAATATTGGCCCTGGCTGCTTGCTCCAGTCCTGCGCAACAGGCTCCTACTGCCATCGAACCTGCCGCCGTCGAACAAACAACCGGGTTCAGTTGCGCCGCCGAATCGGTCCAATATGCCATCGGCCAAAAGACGAGCGCCGAGCTTGGCTCAAAACTGGTCAAGGAAAGCGGATCGCGCACCTTGCGCTGGATGCCGCCGCGTTCGGCAGCGACGATGGATTACCGGCCGGACAGGCTGAACATCGCCTATAATGACGATATGGTCATCACCCGCGTCAACTGCGGCTAGACACCAAGTACGCGTTTGACCAAGGTCAGATTGACGGGCGCATTCTCCGCCAGCGCCATAGCGTTGGCCGCGCGCGCAAAAGCCTCGATCGCCGCGTAACTGCGTTCGATTCGCCGTTTGACAAAGCTCAACGCATCGATGCTGATCGCCGCACCGCGGTCGGTCAGTTGTTTCTGCAGCAATTGCTCGATCATCTCGTCATCGGGCGGCAAAATTTCGAGCAACAAAGCGGCACCCAGCCGTGACTGCAGATCTGGCAACGCGATATTCCAGTCCGCCGTGCGCCAGCGCGAAATTAGCAGCAACGGCGCTTCGCTCTCTTGCGACCGGTTCCAGGCATTGAACAATGTCTCGGCTGCATTGCTCTCTGCGTCGTCGATTACGGTCCCGCCCTGCCCCGAAAAATAGCGCGCCATCAGGCTTTTGCCCGAGCGCGCCGGCCCGGTAAGGATCGCACAGCGCTTTGGCCAGTTTGCTGCGCTGCCCAATCCGGCAAAAGCGGTCGCGTTCGATGGTGTGATGATCAGGCTGGACGACGCGCCGCCGCGTAGTTCGTCCAAGGGCAAGGCAATCTGGTGCATGCGATCAGCGACGGACGCTCACGGACGCGGCGGTTGGGCAGGCGGCGGTGTTGCCGGCGTTTCGCGAGGAGGCGAGGCCTCTGAAATGATCGAATTGACGACATCGTCAAGCGACTGAACCTCAGGTTCTGCAGTAGTCGGGGCGACGTCGCTTTCGGCTGGCGTCTCGACCACTTCGGTTTCCAGTTCCTCCTCCTCGACCACCGTTTCTTCAAGAACGAGTGAGGCATCGGCGCGGAGCCGCCCGCTGGCAAGTGCCGACTGGAATAATTGGTCCATGCGCACCACCGCCTGGTCCATCATGCCGGGAATCCCGGAACTGTTGGCAGTACGCAGCGTGAAGGAACCCAAGAATTTGTTATCCGGGCCGTAGCGAGCCGAAAAACGGCCTATAACCGGTCCACCTGGCCATTGCCGCTCGATCCGCGCCAACGGAATGATAACGTCCGCGGCGCCAAACTGGTCGAGTATAGTACGCCACCAGCCACGGCTGCGCCGACCGATCTGGCCAGCGTTGAGCAATAGCGATTCGCCGCCTGCCCCGCTCGGGCGGACATAATCGATGCGGCTGTCGGCGGTGCGGAATTTCGCCCAGCTACGCTGCCACGAGGTACGCTGCTCGAACAGTGTCGGTGCGCCTGCAGAGTAAGTGATTGGCATCAGCAACAATGGTGCCGAGCGCCGGACGACGCCGCTTACTCCAAGCAATTGTCCTGCCCGGGCGCGGTCAAACAATACGCCGAGCTTCGCGACATAACGGCGCGGGCCGATTTGCTCTTCTTCGACAACGATTGCTGCGACGATGCCGTCGAGCGTCGAGTCCGAAAGTGTTGCGCCGGCACTGCCGTGGGTCTTGCGCCAAAGCGCCGACCATGCCAGCCGCTGCGCCTCTTCCCAACCTTTTTGCCGGGCTTCTTGGGCGTTGTCGCCCGAGACATTCACCGAAACATTCTTGACTTCAAAATCGCCATTGCTGGCAATCGGATTTATCCCGCGCTTTGGACCTTCGATCTGGGCGATCACGATCCCGCCGGTAACCAGCGCCAATGGCAGGCCAATCGCCGCAATCTTGAACCATTTCCCGCCAGATTTTGTCATTGCGGCGTTCTTAGGCGACATAGGCGTGGAATTCCAACCCTGTTCTCGCTAACGGCGGTAAATGGACGCAAAACAGAATACTGACGAACCCTATACCTACGCTAAAGCCGGCGTTTCGATTGACGCAGGCAACGCGCTGGTGCGCGCGATTGCGCCCTTGGCTAAAGCCACGCGGCGCGCGGGCGCGGATGCCGATTTGGGCGGATTTGGCGGGTTTTTCGATTTAAGGGCAGCCGGGTTCAACGATCCGTTGCTTGTTGCCGCCAATGACGGCGTCGGTACGAAGTTGAAACTCGCCATCGAATCGGGGCGGCATGAGGGCGTCGGCATCGATCTTGTCGCGATGTGCGTGAACGATTTGATCGTGCAAGGCGCAGAGCCGCTGTTTTTCCTCGATTATTACGCAAGCGGTAAACTCGATCTGACTGTCGCAACTGCCGTGGTTGCGAGCATTGCGGAGGGCTGCAAGCTCGCCGGATGCGCTTTGATCGGCGGCGAGACGGCGGAGATGCCCGGCATGTATTCGGAAGGCGATTATGACCTCGCCGGTTTCTGCGTCGGAGCGGTTGAGCGCGATCAGGTGCTGACAGCGGACAAGATTGCCGATGGCGATGTACTGTTAGGACTGGCTTCGTCGGGTATCCATTCCAACGGATTTTCGCTGGTGCGGCGATTAGCGACGGACAAGAATTGGAAACTCGACCGCCCTGCGTTGTTCGACCAGAATGTCATCCTGATCGACGCGCTGATGGCGCCGACGCGCATTTATGTGAAGTCGCTGCTGCCTTTGGTTCGAACCGGCAAGATCCACGCGATGGCGCATATCACCGGCGGCGGTTTGCTCGAAAACATCCCGCGGGTTTTGCCGGCTGGCCTGCACGCTCATGTCGACGCCGACTCATGGGAGCAGCCGCGTTTGATGGCGTTCCTTCAGGCGCAAGGAAATATCGAACCCGAAGAAATGGCGCGGACGTTTAACTGCGGTATTGGCATGGTGATTGCGGTTGCGGAGGGCGACGTTGCGGATGTGACAGCTGCGCTTGAGGTGACTGGGGAGGTTGTGCACTGCATCGGGCACATATCGGCGGAGGATAAGGGCTGCACGGTTTCGGGGAGTGTCGAGACGTGGAGCGCGCAGGCTGATTGGACCGCGACGCATGTGGGCTAAGCGGCCTCTATTCCCCTCCCGCAAGCGGGAAGGGTTAGGGGTAGCGCGAGCCGCAGGTGAGCTTGCAACCTCGGGTTCAGATACCCACCCCCAGCTCCTCCCGCCTGCAGGAGGGGAGAAGTGACCAAAGCCCGTATCGCCATCCTGATCTCGGGAACCGGAACCAACATGGCCGCCCTGCTCTACGCCGCCAAACATCCCTCCTGCCCTTACGAAATCATACTAGTTGCCAGCAATAACTCCGACGCCGAAGGCCTGAAGCTCGCCGCAGCCGAAGGCATCGCGACCTTTGCCCAGCCGCATCAACATCTCGACCGCGCCGTCCACGACGCGATGATGCATGATCGGATTGTCCACGCCGGCGCCACCCATGTCGCGCTTGCTGGCTATATGCGGATATTGAGCGAGGCGTTTGTGCAGAAGTGGGAGGGGCGGATGCTCAATGTCCATCCGTCGTTGCTTCCCAAATACAAAGGCCTTCACACGCATCAACGCGCGATTGATGCGGGCGACAGTCACGGCGGATGCAGTGTACATCTGGTGACGGCGGAGCTCGATGACGGGCCGGTGCTTGGCCAGATGCAGGTGGCGATTTTGCCCGGTGACACCGCCGACACGCTGGCCGAGCGGGTCAAGCTGGCGGAGCATCAGCTTTATCCCCGAATTCTCGCCGAATATGTCAGCCGCGATAGCGACCCTGCATGGTTAGTCCAACAGGTCCGCGAACGCGCGATGGCACAGCCCGAGGCCGACGAGGTCACCAGCCACGGAATGCCCTGCTTCGGCATCACCGGCGCTAAGAAATTTGCCTATGTCTCGGTCGACCATCATGGTGACGGGAAGACCGCGTTACTGGTCAAAATCAGCGGCGCGGAGGAGCAGGCGATGCTGATCGACAGCGATGAAGACCGCTACTACCGCCCCGCCTATTTCGGCGACGGCTGGATCGGCATCAGGCTCGATCTGGGCGACACCGACTGGGACCATATCGGCGAATGGCTCGCCAAAAGCTGGCTAGCGGTCGCCCCAAAGAAGTTGACCAAGCTGATGGATGTGGCGGGGGAGTTTTGAAAATGCGATTTTCTGTTTTGTTCGTCATATTTTCAGCAGCAGTCAGCAGCAGCCTGTAGCGCACCACAGAAGACGAGGTTGCAGACACAGATGTATTGGACAGCCGGGTTGTGATGCCCGTTGGCGCTAACGCATTAGAAAATTACAACCGCGTTTATGCTCGAAATGGAGCGGGCTGGGTTGGCGTTTTTAATTCAGCAAATGACGACATTGGTAATGCAGAAATCATGGATTCGGAGAACATTCTTCCCGGGATTATGGATGGCGGTTGCACGGTCGTGAATGTGAAGCTTGACGAAAATCAGAATTTTCTTTCAGCCTTTTGCAATGGAGAGGCTTGAGAGAAATTACAGTTTTCACGCCTCTCCCGTTGGGAGAGGAAACGCAGCCTCATGAGCGTAGCAAATTAGGCGGAGTTGGTGAGGGGTTGTGCCATGTCGACGGGGCTGACCCCCTCACCCAGATACAGCTAGGCAACGAGTTGCCTAGCTTTCTCGACCCTCTCCCGACGGGAGAGGGGAAGTTTAATTACCCAACAATCTCTTCAGGCTTGAAGAAGTATGCGATTTCAATTGCTGCATTCTCGTCGCTGTCCGAACCGTGGACGCTGTTCGCTTCGATGCTTTCAGCCAGTTCCTTGCGGATTGTGCCGGGTTCGGCGTTGGCTGGGTTGGTTGCGCCCATGATGTCGCGGTTGCGCTGCATGGCATCTTCGCCTTCGAGCACCTGGACAACAACCGGACCGCTGATCATGAAATCGACCAGTTCGCTAAAGAACGGGCGTTCCTTGTGCACGGCGTAGAAGCCTTCGGCCTGTTCGCGGGTCATGTGGATACGCTTCGAAGCGACAACGCGAAGACCTGCTTCTTCCAGCATCTTGGTGACCGCACCGGTCAGGTTACGGCGGGTGGCGTCGGGCTTGATGATCGAAAAGGTGCGGGTAACCGCCATGGGGAACTCCATTATTTGGGGGGGTGAATAAGTTGGCCGCGCCTCTAGCCGCTGCGGTGCAGCATGGCAAGGCTGTTCAGATTTGAGCGAAGGCTAGTTCTTCCCGCCACCAATGATAACCGCCGCCGTCCCGCCACTTTCGTTAGGGGTCGCGGTGACCACCAACGTCGCGTCATTATCGCCTTTGGCCGAGAAATTGGCCGTTTCGCCCTTATCCGATGTGGTCGTCGACTGCGTGTTGATCGTGAACCCGCGCCTTTCGGCTTCAGCCTTGTAGAAGCCGATAACTTCAGCGGGTGTGTCTTTAGTCAGCACCGTCGCCATCCCGCCGCCGGTGCCGTCCTTGTCGCTACCGCCCATGAACGCGCCTTTGACCTCTCCACCGGGATAGACCGGAAGTCCGAGCGGCAAGCCTTCTTTTGCCGCCGCATCGCCGAAGGTAAGTTTGCCTTCGCCGTCCTTGCCCTCGAAGGTAATTGTGCCGCTTTCGCTATCTTTGTTGGTATCGGATGTAATCTTGATTTCTTCGCCGTCGGCGGTGGTAACGGTAGTCGTGTCTTCATTGCTGCCGCATGCAGCCAGCGCCAGCATTGCGGCCAAGGGGATAAGGTGTCGCATGGTCTTTCTCCTTCGACCGTTACATATCGAAAGACTAGGGCCCCTGCACCCATTTTCCGCCGTCCTGCTTCCAATATCGCCGTTCGACATTTTCTTTGTCGGCCAGAGTTCGCCACGCGGTACGGGCGTTGTAGGTGTGGCTCGGCGGGAACAGGTAGAAGGCGCGGATGAAGCCCAAAGCCTCGTCGCGCCACACACCGTCGGCCATTGCGATAAATCTCGCATCATTGGCCGCATCGGGGGCGTCCGATAAAAGGATGGGCTGGATTGCGTCGTCGTCACCGGCCTTTGCGTGAGCCAGAAAGCTGTCCGCCTTCCAGCCCCACAACGCCGCCGAGATTACGTCCAACTGGGACGCGTCGCTGCTCACCACCAGCAACCGCCCACCGCCGTCGAGCACACGCTGAGCAATCGGCGGCAGCACTTTTTCGGCTGGATCGCGGGTCAGCTGGTAGAAATCAACCTGCATCAGTCCCCCTTCCGCCTGTGGGAGGGATTAGGGGTGAGGCGAGCCAAAGGTGAGTGTGCAACGTCGCTGTCACATGCCCACCCCCAGCCCCTCCCGCAGGCGGGAGGGGAGCCCATGGATTAGCTCTCGAAATTGTCGGCCACAAACCGGTCGAGCAACCGCACGCCAAAGCCAGTCGCGCCTTTATCCCAAACCGGTCCGGCCTTGTCGGCCCACACGGTGCCGGCAATATCAAGATGCGCCCATTTGACGCCGTCCTTGATGAAGCGGCCCAGAAACTGCGCAGCGGTAATCGAGCCTGCACCTTTGCCGCCGATATTCTTCATGTCGGCAATCGGGCTGTCGATCATCTTGTCATAGGCTTTCGACAGCGGGAAGCGCCACAACGGGTCGCCAGAGGCCTTGCCCGCCGCAGTCAGCTTGTCGGCGAGCTCATCGCTGTTCGAGAACAAACCGGCATATTCGCTGCCCAGCGAAACGATAATCGCGCCGGTTAGCGTTGCCAGATCGACGATATATTCGGGATTATAATTTTCCTGCGTCCAGTGCAGCGCGTCGCATAATACCAGCCGCCCTTCGGCATCGGTGTTGAGCACTTCGATAGTCTGCCCCGACATCGACGTCACGATATCGCCGGGACGCTGCGCGTTGCCGTCGGGCATATTCTCGACAAGGCCGCACACGCCGATGACATAGGCCTTGGCCTTGCGACCAGCGAGTGCCTTCATCGTGCCTGCGACCGCGCCTGCGCCGCCCATGTCCCACTTCATGTCTTCCATGCCAGCGGCGGGTTTGATTGAAATGCCGCCGGTGTCAAAGGTCACGCCCTTGCCGACCAACGCCACGGGGCGTTCCTGCATTCCGCCGGTGCCGTCCCATTTCATGATCAGCATCCGCGATGGCCTCCGCGAACCTTGGCCAACGCCGAGCAAAGCGCCCATGCCCAGCTTTTCCATCGCAGGAACGTCAAGTACGGTGATTTCAACGCCGAGATCGGCCAGATGCTGGCACCGTTCAACGAAGCTTTCGGGATAAATGATATTGGCAGGCTCAGTCACCAATTCCTTGGTGAGCGCGACGCCATCGGCAATCGCCTTGTAACTCGTCCACAAATCAGCCGCTTCGGCTGGCGCGCCAACAACAGTTAGACCATGGACGGTCGGCTTCGATGTCTCGGCCAGCTTTGTGCGATATTTATCCATCCGCCAATTGCGCAATGTCGCGCCGTAAGCCACTTCTGCGGCTGCCTTTGCCGACAGGTTAGCGCCGTGGATCGCAATATGCTTGGCACCCGACGTCTGCACTTTGGCAACAATATCGCCACCCGCTTTTTGATAATCACCGGCATCGCCCTCAGCCACGCCGAGCAAAACGATACGCACCAGCTTGCCGCCTTCTTCATTGATCAAAAGGAAGCTTTGCCCTGCGTCGCCCTTGAAACGCGCCAGTTTTGCGGTGTCGCGCACCATTTGCGCCTTTTCCAGCGGAAACTCAAATGTTTCGAAACTGCTCTTGGTGACGATAAAAGCCAGCACATCGGCTGCTTCAGGACGTGCTGTGGCGAAATCGATCTTCATGAAATGGGTCAGCCTTTCCGCTGTCGGTTTATTAACGCAAGGCGCTCTATAGGCGCATTTAGGCAGGCGGTTAAAGCAAAAGATTGTAGCGGAACCGACGATCCGCCGGCTCGTTAAGCACGCATACAGGGGCTTGCCGCAAGGTGCTGGACCACAGGCTACAGGGGCGATAAGGGGAGTGCAGTTTTTTGATGGAAATCCCCGCCTTGCATCCCGTTTCTCCCCGTCCTCTGGTGCTCGCGCTTTGCCTAGGTTGCGCAGTCGTGCCGCAAATGGCGTGGGCGCAAGACTTGACCCGCGACGTGCCGGAAACGGCGGCAGTTCCGGCTGAACCCGAAGTCCAGGCCGCAACCGGCGATACGATCGGCTTTTCAGCCTCGACGGTCGAATATGATTCGAACACGGAAATCGTCACCGCAAAGGGTGACGTCATCGTCAACCGCGATGGCTATACTATGCGCGCCGATACGGTCGTGTGGAACCGCACGAGCGGCGAGGTTACCGCCAATGGCAGCGTGCGGGCAGTCGGCCCTGAAGGCGACGTCGCTTATGCTGACACATTCGTAGTAACCGACAGCCTGAAAGACGGCATTGTCGAAAATCTGCTGGTGGTACTGGCCGACGAAAGCCGGTTGGCAGCAAAAAGCGGTGTGCGGACGAACGGCATCTACCGCCTCGACTATGCGGCCTATACGGCATGCAAGGTCGAGGATGCAAAAGGGTGCCCGAAAAAGCCGAGCTGGGTCGTGAAAGCGGTCAAGGTCGTTTACGATCCTGCCCGCAAACGCGTCAAATATGAAGGCGCACGGATCGAGCTTTTCGGCCTGCCGATCATCCCCCTGCCTTTCCTGTCGCATGTGGTCGATGCCAAGGCCGGCAGCGGCTTTCTGGTGCCAAGCATCGGTTTTTCGCGCAACAACGGGCTTGAGGTCGAACAAAGCTATTATTGGCGGATGGCACCAAATCGCGATCTAACCGGATCGATTACCGCCTTTTCCGGGGCAGCGCCGCTTGGCAAAGTCAATTTTCGCACTTTGGAAAAAAAAGGCGCCCTCGACGTCACAGCGTACGGCACCTATAGCAACCGTATAAACACCAGCGGCACAGTCATTCCCGCCGGCAGCAACGTGTTTCGCGGCTATATTGAGGGAGTTGGCCGTTTCCAGCTTGACCCTTTTTGGTCGATTTCGGCATCGGGCCGCTACGCGTCCGACCGTACCTTCCTGCGGCGATATGATATCAGCCGCGACGACCGGTTGCGTTCGACCTTCGCCGCCGAACGGATTGGCGATGACAGTTATTTTTCGCTCGCCGGATGGGCGGTGCAGACACTTCGGACTGGCGACCGGCAGGGGTTAGCCCCGATAGCGCTGCCCGAAATCGACTATCGCTTGCGCTTCGACGATCCGCTGCTCGGCGGCAAAATCCAGTTGCAGGCCAATAGTCTCGCCATAGGGCGTACCGCGGGGCAGGATACTCAGCGCGCCTTTGCCTCGGCGCGGTGGGATTTGCGGACGCTGACCGGACTTGGTCAGGAAGTAACGTTCACGCTCCTCGGCCGCGGCGATATCTATCACAGCGATGAAAATGCCAGCACCGTGACCGCCATTTATCGCGGAGAAAGTGGCTGGCAGGGTCGCGGGATCTTTGCCGCTGCGGCAGACGTCAAATGGCCGTTCGTCGGCCGTGCGTTTGGCGGAACGCAGATATTCACGCCGCGCGTCCAACTGGTTGCTGCGCCATCGGTTTCGAACCTGAAAATTCCCAACGAAGATTCGCGCGCAGTCGATTTGGAAGACACAAATCTTTTCGCGCTCAACCGCTTTCCGGGCTACGACCGGTTCGAGGATGACTATCGGATCACCTACGGTTTCGACTGGGCGTTACGGCGCAACAACTTTACTGCAGATGTCACCGTCGGCCAAAGCTATCGCCTGTCAGATCGGGCTTCGATCTTTCCCGACGGCACCGGCCTGTCCGACAAGGTTTCTGACATTGTCGGGCGAAGCGAATTCCGGTTCAAGGATTTCGTCAAGCTGACCCACCGGTTCCGCCTCGACAAGGATAATTTCGCCATCCGCCGCAACGAAATCGACGCCACTGTCGGATCGCGAAGTACCTATCTTCAAATGGGCTATCTGCGTCTCGACCGCAATATCGGGCCGACCGTTGAGGATTTAAATGATCGCGAAGAAATCCGTCTTGGCGGCCGCGTGCGCGTCGCCAGATTTTGGTCGATCTTTGGTTCGACCACAATTGACCTGACCGACACTACCGAAGACCCGATTTCCTTGGCCGACGGTTTCGACCCGATCCGCCACCGCTTGGGTGTTGCATATGACGACGACTGCCTCTCGCTCAGCCTGACATGGCGGCGCGACTATCAACCCGTGGGCGATTCGCAGCGCGGCAACAGCTTCCTGTTCCGGCTGGCATTTCGCAATCTGGGTGTGTAAGGCATCTCCCATCATTCCGGGGGAAGGACGTGTCTGCTCATCTGCTGTTCAGCAGTGCCGGACTAATTCCCACCTTCAAATTGACCTTGTACTGGACCAATATCGATGAAGCTTTCCAAGCGCCTTTCCATTGTTGCACTGTTGGCAACTGCTACCGCGCTGACGCCTTTAGTCGCCCAAACTGTGGCAGACGAGGGCACGCAAGAGGCACGACTTGACATTCCCGATGGGCAGCAACTTTTCGGCAAAAACGATCCAAATCTGCGCCGTGCAACCGCGCAAGTGAATGGTGAAATCATCACGGGCACCGACATCGACCACCGGCTTGCGTTGATTGTTGCCGCGAACAACAACAAGTTGCCGCCAGAAGAAGAAGCGCGTTTTCGCGCGCAGATACTGACCAATTTGATCGACGAAACATTGCAAATCCAAGAAGCGGCGGCCAATGAAATTGAAGTGACCGATGCCGAGGTCAACCAATATTTCGATCGCGTCGCGCAACAGAATTTCGGTCGGCCTGCCGCTGAGGTTGACAAATATCTGATTTCGGTTGGATCGTCAGTTTCCACATTAAAGCGCCAGATCAAGGGCGAACTGTCTTGGAGCCGATTGCTCTCGCGCAATGTGCGGCCTTCCGCCAATGTCAGCGATGACGAAGTCAATGCGATTATCGAGCGGATCAAGGCAACCAAGGGCACCACCGAATACCGCTTGGGTGAAATCTATTTGTCGGCGACACCTGAAACGCAGACTGCGGTTGCTGAAAACGCCAAAAAGATAATGGACCAGCTGCGCCAAGGCGCGAATTTTGTCGCTTATGCACGGCAGTTTTCCGAAGCATCGACCGCGTCGGTTGGCGGCGACCTCGGTTGGTTGACTGCTGCGCAATTGCCCGCTTCGCTAGCCGGTGCAGCCGAAGCGATGAACTCCAACGAAGTCGTTGCAGTCCCGTCACCTGGCGGCGTGTCGATCCTTTTGTTGATCGACAAGCGTCAGGTGGCAATGTCAGACCCGCGCGATTCAGTATTGAGCCTGAAGCAGATCGCCATCACTTTCCCGGCGGGCACAAGCGAAGCGCAAGTCACACCGATGGTGCAACGTTTTGCCGAAGCCACCCGCAAGATCAACGGCTGCGGTGCGGCGGATGAAATGGCGCGGACGCTTGGCGCCGATGTGGTCAACCGCGACGGCATAAAAGTGCGCGATTTGCCGGCACCACTCCAACAGGTCATGCTTGAACTACAGGTTGGCCAGTCGACCCCGCCGTATGGCTCGCTCGAAGACGGCGTTCGCGTGTTCGTGCTGTGTGGACGCGATGCACCACAAGAGGCATCCTCTGAATCCTTCGATGAAATCATGTCGCGACTGGAAGAGGAACGCGTCAACAAGCGCGCGCGCATCTACTTGCGCGATTTGCGCCGCGACGCGGTTATCGAATATAACTAATGGGTAAAGCCCGACTGGACCTGCCGCTGGCAATATCCGTCGGCGACCCTGCGGGGATTGGGCCTGAGATTATCGGTAAAGCATGGGAAGTCCGGTCGAAAGCCGGGCTTCCGCCTTTTTTTGCAATTGGTGATATTGGCAGCTTTGCGCCGCATTGGAACGGCCCAGTCGTGCGCATCGAAGACCCGGCCGACGCTGCGAAACATTTTGGATCGGCCCTACCGGTCATCCAACTTCATAACTGCATTTCGGTTATTCCCGGCATGCCAGATATGGATGGCGCGCATTGTGCGTATCAGGCGCTTGAAATGGCGATTGGATTTGCCCGCGCAGGCAGCGCCGCAGCTCTGGTCACTGGGCCAGTTTCCAAAGCGCAGCTTTACGCTGTCGGTTTCACACATCCGGGCCAGACGGAGTTTATCGCCGAGCGATGCGGCGTTGCCAAGAACAACGCCGTTATGATGCTGGCCGGGCCTGATCTGCGCGTCGTGCCAATGACCACGCATATCCCGCTGGCGTCGGTGGCGGACAAGCTTGACGGCAGGCTCATCCGGCAGCGCTTGCGCGCGACAGCAAAGGGTCTGCAGCGGAATTTCGGAATAAAACATCCGCGGCTGGCAGTCGCCGGTTTCAATCCGCATGCCGGAGAATCGGGCAATATGGGCCGGGAGGAAATCGACATTTTCATTCCCGCCATCGAGCAAATCCGAGGGGAAGGGTTCGACGTCGTGGGGCCACTTCCTGCCGACACGATGTTCCATGCCGAAGCGCGCTCGCATTATGATGCGGCATTATGCGCCTATCATGATCAAGCGCTGATTCCACTGAAGACGCTGTATTTCCATGATGCCGTGAACATAACCTTGGGACTGCCCGTAGTCAGGACATCTCCCGATCATGGCACGGCTTTCGGCATAGCGGGGCAAAACAAGGCGCTGCCCAATTCAATGATCGCAGCCATCAAAATGGCGGAAATGGCCGCGCTCAACCGCATCGCTGCCGACGCAGCCTGATGACCGTCAAACTGCCACCCTTGCGCGAGGTTATCGCCCGTCACGGCCTGTCGGCAAGCAAGGCACTGGGCCAGAATTTCCTTTTTGACGAGCAGCTGCTCGACAGGATCGCAGCGATTCCGGGTCCGTTGACCGGCGAGCATGTTTACGAAGTAGGCCCCGGCCCCGGCGGGTTGACCCGCGCTTTGCTGCGCGCAGGAGCCAGTGTCCTCGCGGTCGAACGCGACCGGCGGTGCTTGCCTGCGCTTGCCGAATTGTCCGAGGCATTTCCCGGACAGTTGCGCGTCATTGAAGGCGATGCGCTAAAGATTGATCCCTTCGCCGAAATCGGCGCGCCGTTTCACATTGCGTCGAACCTACCCTATAATGTCGGAACTGCGCTGGCTGTTGGTTGGCTCGGCGGAGATATCTGGCCGCCGCAGTGGAAGTCGTTGACATTGATGTTCCAGCGCGAGGTTGCCGACCGGATTGTTGCAGCCCCTGCGTCCGACGCTTTTGGCCGGCTGGCGATATTGGCGCAATGGCGATCAAAGGCGGCCATTGCGATGCCCGTTCACCGGTCCGCATTCACCCCGCCGCCAAAGGTTATGTCCGCCGTTGTTCACATCACGCCGTCCGCCGCACCCGAGGGCGTGAAAATGTCGGTGCTTGAAAAACTGACCGCCGCCGCATTCGGAAAGCGGCGCAAAATGTTGCGGCAAAGCCTGAAGGGCGTTGCTGGCGCGCTTGAGGCGTTAGAGATCACCGGCATCGCGGCAGACCGGCGACCCGAGACCGTCGACATCAACGAATGGTGCGCACTGGCGAGGTGCCTGAGCTAGGTCATCGCTAGGGGTGGCACTTTCAAATTGGCAAAGCTATGAGCTTTGGATGCATAGCCTGCCAGCCCATGAACGAGTGATATTGGACCGCATCGAGCATATTATCATGCTCGAACAAGTGCAGTCGTGGGCCGCGGTCAACAGCGGTTCGAATAATCTGCAGGGTCTTGCAGCCACCGCTCAATTGCTCGCTAATGCCTTTTCAGCCTTGCCGGGCAACTTGGCATTGATTGACCCCGAGCCCGTTGAAAAAGTACTGGCCGACGGCTCCGTAGAAATAGTAAAGCACGGACAGCATTTACTGGTGACCGTTCGTCCCGAGGCGCAGACGCAACTGCTATTTACGGGCCATATGGACACCGTATTTCCCGCCGATCACAGCTTCCAGAATCAACGCTGGCTCGAGGACGGCATACTCAACGGCCCCGGTGTCGCAGACATGAAGGGCGGCATCGCAGTCATGCTCGCTGCGCTGCAGGCCGCAGAAACATCGCCCGATTTTACGCATGTCGGATATCAGGTTCTGATCAACAGCGATGAGGAAGTTGGATCGCCGTCATCGGCAGCGCTGATTGCACAAATCGCGCAGCATAAGCTGGCGGCGTTGACCTACGAACCCGCGCTTCCCGATGGCACATTGGCTGGCGAACGCGGCGGTAGCGGTAATTTCTCGATCATTTTTACCGGCAAAAGCGCACACGCCGGTCGCAATCCGCAAGACGGACGCAATGCGTTGCTGGCCGCCGCCGATCTGGCGCTCCGCCTCAAAGCGCTGACCAGAGAAGGCCTGTCGGTCAACCCTGCCAAAATCGAAGGTGGCAGCCCTAATAATGTTGTGCCCGACCACGCCATATTGCGCGTCAACTTCCGGCCGCGTACGCCGCAAATTGTCACCGAAACTGATGCGCTTTTCCGGCACTTGGTGGCCGACATTGAACGCGACCATGAGGTTCACGCGCACGTCCACGGCAGCTTTGGCCGCCCGCCCAAGGCGATTGATGCGGGCGCAGCAAAACTGTTCGACCTCGTCAAACAATGCGGCGCAGAACTTGGCCTGTCTATCGCGTGGAAATCGAGCGGCGGGGTATGCGATGGAAATAACATCGCGGCCTGCGGCGTGCCAGTGGTTGACACGATGGGCGTTCGCGGCGGCAATATCCACAGTTCGGAAGAGTTTCTGATTACCGAAAGTCTCGTCGAGCGCGCCCAGTTATCGGCGCTGACCATCATGCGGATTGCCGCCAAAGGAACTTTATGACGTTTATCATTCGCCCCGCAAGCATGGACGATGTGCAGCCGATTTATGAGATGGCCAAAAGGACAGGCGGCGGATTTACGAACCTACCGCCCGACCGCAAGGCGCTGACCGCGAAGTTGGAAAAATCAGCCGCCGGATTTGCCCGCGCGGAAGATACCGTCAATGACGACCTGTACGTTTTCGTGCTGCAAAACACCCAAACCGGCGAGGTGCGCGGCACATGCCAAATTTTCGGGCATGTTGGCCAAAAATGGCCATTTTACAGCTACCGGATCGGCGCGCTGACCCAGCATAGCGTCGAGTTGGACCGCACCTTTCGCGCCGACATATTGAATCTATCGACCGACCTAGAAGGCACGTCCGAAGTTGGCGGGCTGTTCCTGCACCCCGGCGAACGCGCTGGCGGACTTGGCCTACTGATTGCGCGCAGCCGCTATATTTTTATCCGCAACCACCGCGCACGCTTTGCTGACCGGACCTTGGCTGAACTTCGCGGCGTGATCGACGAGGCGGGCGGTTCGCCATTTTGGGACGGTGTGGCGGGTCGGTTCTTCGGTATGAGCTTTCAGGAAGCCGACGAATTCAACGCCAAATTCGGTAACCAGTTCATTGCCGACCTGATGCCCAAACATCCCGTCTACATCGCCATGCTCAGCGAAGCCGCGCGCCATGTCATCGGCTTACCTCACCCTTCGGGTCGCGCCGCAATGCGGATGCTTGAGGAAGAAGGTTTTTCGTGGGAAAATTATGTCGATATTTTCGACGGCGGCCCGACGATGACTGCGCGCACTGACCAGATCAGAAGCATTCGTGAAGCCAAGGAATCGGCTATTGTCGAGATATCTGACGCGCTGGGTGACCACAAAAAGGGCGAAAAAATGCTTGTTTCCTCAGGCAGGATGGCAAGTTTTAAAACCGCCTACGGCTGGGTCGAACTACGGGAAGGCGGGATTGCGATTGATCCGGTGAGCGCCAAAGCACTGAGGGTCGATGTCGGAAGCAGTATCACTCACGTGGCGCGGTGGTGACGAATGGCTCTCGTTGAAATCAACTTTGACGGTATTATTGGCCCGAGCCACAATTACGCAGGCCTAAGCCTGGGCAATATCGCATCATCAATCAACGCGGGCGCGGCTTCGCAACCGCGTGCGGCGGCATTACAAGGCGTCGAAAAAATGCACGCCAATTTGCGGTTGGGTCTGGCGCAGGGCTTTTTTATGCCGCTGGATCGGCCAAACACGGCTTGGCTGGCTGGCCTTGCTACGGATATGGAACATGCCGAACCGCATATCCGCGCGGCCGCCTTCTCAGCCTCGGCGATGTGGGCGGCCAATGCTGCCACCGTTTCCCCCGCCCCTGATACAGCAGACGGTCGGTGCCACTTGTCCGCTGCCAATCTGCTTACCATGGCGCACCGGAGCCATGAATGGCACGGAACACTTGCCCAGCTAAAGCTGGCCTTTTCCGACGAGCAGCATTTTGCCGTCCATGCTGCGGTGCCGCCGCCCTTTGGCGACGAGGGCGCAGCCAATTTTATGCGGCTTTGCCCCTCGCACGGTGAGGCTGGCATCGAGATTTTCGTATACGGCAAGGCAGGTGGCCCCTTCCCCGCCCGCCAGCATATTGAATCGTCAAAGGCCATCGCGCGTGCACACCGGCTTGATCCGGCAAAGACCTTGTTCGTGCAGCAATCCGAAATCGCGATAGCCGCAGGCGCATTCCACAATGATGTCGTCGCGGTCGCCAACGAACGCGTGCTGTTTACGCATGAACAGGCGTTTGAATTTCCCGATCAAACCTACGCCGATATCAAACGTCTGATGCCCGATGCGGAAATCATCATTGTGCCTGCTGACCACATCAGCCTTGCCGACGCCATTCAAAGCTATTTGTTCAACGCGCAGTTGGTGACGCTGCCGACCGGAGGAATGGCGCTGATACTGCCCAGCGAGGCCGAGGCCAACGAACGTGTCTGGAGCTGGTTAAGCGAAATGGTCGCAGGCAATGGCCCGATCCGTGAACTGGTTCCCGTCGATGTCCGGGAATCAATGGCCAATGGCGGCGGCCCCGCCTGCCTGCGGCTTCGCGTGGTCGCGGATCCCGCGACGGTCGATGCGCGATTTATCGCCAACGAATCAAAGCTCGACCAGATTGCCGGGGTAATCGCGGCGCATTGGCCTGAAACTATTACACCCGACCAACTAGGAGACGCGAGGCTGATCCGTCAGATTCAAAATGCACGCGCGGAGCTCTTGCAAGCGTGTGATCTGACCGAACTCAAATAACCGTCGAGTATTTTTACAAACACCGCATCCATTAACCATTATGACCCCAGCTTTTCCTGAACTGGCACAGGGATTGCTCTATATTTTCTTAACTATGAAAAAAATAGCGCGCCTGTTCACAATCAAGACCAAATTGGAGGTCTTCCTTATCACCTACGCGCTTGGTTTGGGCGCGGTAATGCGGGGGCAGGAATATATGCAACAATATCCCGGCAATATCGGAAAGGTTTTTTTCGTGCTGTGTACAGGCGCCGTTTTCATGGCCTCAGCAAAAATGCTCGAAGCAGTAGAATTTCAAAGCGCTTTCGGGGTGGATTAGGACCAAGGATTCTGTTGCTCGGCGCGTATTTGCTGACGCATTTTCGAACCGAAAAACCGGTTTCCTTTTTTTGCAAATGCTTGGGTGGGGGGCTTCTGTTGCTCGGCACCCCCCGGGCCGCCGTAACTATTCTGTTGCCCGGCCAGTCCAGCCGCGTTCTTTTAGTGTAAGTTCAGACCGTGAGGCCCAAAATTACGCTGCGAGAGCAAGTGCTTCGTTATCGTTTGCACCTATTGGTTGTGAACCATTTCACGGCTTATTCATGCCGGGCAAAAACAATGCTTTTGAACACACGTCGATCCTAGTTCAGCCCCTTCAGGACCCCTGAATATCAGGGATTTTGGTGGAGCTGCCGGGTACCGCCCCCGGGTCCGCTGTATCTATTACACATCGCCATTTATCGCCATAGCCGGGCGAACCCGGCAAATGGGAAGTGAAGGCGTTTAAAGACCCTGCATATTCCGACTTTCAGCCGGAATATGCACCACCAACCCATTGAGTTCGGGCGTCAGGACGATCTGGCAGGACAAGCGGCTGGTCCGCCTTGCGCCGCTGGCTAGATCGAGCATATCTTCTTCGTCTTCGACCGCGCAGGGGAGTTTGTCGAACCAGTTCTTGTCGATGATCACATGGCAGGTCGAGCACGCCATCTGTCCCTCGCACGTGCCCTCGAGCGGCTGACCAGCGGCTTGCGCGACTTCGAGCAGGCCCTGCCCTGCTTCGGCTTGCACTTCTTGCCGTTCGCCATCAGCGCTGATGAAGGTCACATTGATCATAACATCGCCTCTGCAGCCCAGTTAATTGTCGCAGCAGCAATGTCAATTTCTTCAGGTGTCGTATAGCGGCCAAAGCCAAGACGAATTGATGATTTCGCCTGTGCGTCAGTAAGGCCAATCGCGCGAAGGACATGGCTCGGGCGGCCTGAACCGCTGGCGCAGGCAGAGCCTGCCGAAAAGGCAAGATTGCGGCATTCTGACATCAGCCGCCCTACATCGACACCGTCGCGGCGAATATTGAGATTGCCTTTGTAGCGATGGGTGAGCGGGCCATTGATCGTCCAGTCGGCGAATGCGGCAATAGCGCGGTCCCACAGCGCCGAAACATGCGCTGCGTCTGCTACCATACGCTCCGCAGCCAGTTTCGCCGCTGCCCCAAAGCCTGCGCATAAAGCAGGCGATAGTGTTCCCGAGCGAAGCCCTTGTTCTTGGCCCCCGCCATGCATCTGCGGTTCCAATTTTATCCCGTCACGCACCCAAAGCGCGCCGATGCCTTTGGGGCCAAATATTTTATGCGAAGAAATCGCGATCATGTCAGGGCCATCGGGAATAGGCATCCGGCCATAGGCTTGGACAGCGTCGCATAAAAACACTCCGCCTTGGGCATGCGCGGCTGCGGCGAGTTCGGCGACGGGCTGTATGGTTCCGATTTCGTTATTGATGAGCATGACTGCCGATAGTCCGGAGCTGATATAACCTATATCGGCATTTCCGTCGGAGCCGACCGCAAAGCTGGTTCCGCCGAGATGCTCCACGCAATCCAGAACCGCAGCATGCTCGGTTGCGGCGGCAATGATCGGCATGCCGGACCCTTTGATCGCCAGATTGATCGACTCAGTCGCACCACTGGTAAAAATCACCCGCCCGCCGCTCGGCAATAGCGCCGCGACCTGCTCGCGCGTGACCTCGACCGCGGCCGCCGCCGCCCTGCCCGCTGCATGGACGCTGTGCGGATTGGCGAAGCCGCCCTTGAGCCAAGGCTCCATCGCGGCAAAGGCTTCGGGCGCGAGCGGTGTCGTCGCCTGATAATCGAGATAGATCATACCGCCTTGGCCCGCTTTGAAATCGAGCGCCACACGTCCAGGAAATGCATGATATCAGCTTCGCAGGTTTCCGGTCCAAAACTGACGCGAATGACCTCGGACGCCGCAACGGCATCCCAGCCCATAGCCCCCAGCACGTGGCTCGTCTTTAGCGTTCCTGAGGAACAAGCGCTTCCTGCCGAAACCGCGATACCTGCCATATCGAAATTGATAAGCTGGCTTGATGCGGCAATGCCGGGCATCCGGTAGCTGCCGATGGTTGCAAGCCTCTTGCTGGCAGCAGCGACGATCTCGCCGCCCTCGGCCAGCAATGCGTCTTCCAGCACAGTTCGAAGTTTTTTGTTCTGTTCGAGCCAGCCAAAACCCTTCTCCAGCGCTGCACCAAAACCAATCGCGGCGGGAAGATTTTCAGTCCCGCGCCGGTATCCCTGTTCCTGACCGCCCGTCGGCTGCAACAAACCCAGATTGCGCGTCAGCAACGCGCCAATGCCAGGAGGCCCGCCCAGTTTATGCGCGGACACCGCAATGAGGTCTGCATCCGGCAACGCAAGCTTGCCTGCGCTTTGCGAGCAATCTGCGAACAAAGTACCCCCCGCTGCCTTCACCGCATCATAAACCGCATCCAAGGGCTGGATAACGCCAGTTTCATTGTTGACCGACTGGACGGCATATCGGACCGGTTCTGTGATTGCCGACAACTCGACATATCCGTTTTCATCGACGCGCAAGTGCTCAGCCGATGCAACACCCAGCACCGCGTCATGTTCGACCGCGCTGGCAATCGCCTCGCCTCCGCGCAAGGCAATCGCAATGGCTTCGCTTGCGCCGCTCGTGAGGATAACCTCGCCATCCCAACCCAGCACTGCCGCGATCCGTTCGCGCGCATCCTCAAGCGCTGCACGCGCCGCGCGCCCTTCATTATGCGGTGACGACGGGTTCGCCCAATATTCCAAGCCTTCCATCATCGCCGCACGCGCCGCGCCCACCACCGGCGTAGTTGCGGCATGATCGAGATATATGCGGGGGCGCGGAGGCATAAACCTGTGCAAGCTTTCCATGACAGTTGCGAAAATCGTGACTGCTTCTATATAGCGCTTCCACTTCCTGCAAAGCCCGAAGTCTTTAGAATCGAAAACACACATGCCCGCCATTGCTATTCCCGGTCCAGAAGGCCGCCTCGAAGCCCGTTTCTCGCCGCCGCCGCGCCCGCGTGCGCCGATCGCGATGATCCTGCATCCGCATCCGCAGGCAGGCGGTACGATGAACGACCGTATCACGCAGCAGCTTTACAAGACCTTTGTGGCACGCGGCTTCGGCGTATTACGCTTCAACTTTCGCGGCGTCGGACGCAGCGAAGGCGAGTTCGACAATGGCATCGGCGAATTATCCGACGCGGCATCTGCGCTCGACTGGGTCCAAAGCTTCCACCCCGAAGCATCGACCACCTGGATCGCTGGTTTCAGCTTTGGCGCGTGGATTGGCATGCAATTGTTGATGCGCCGCCCTGAAATTCGGGGTTTCATCTCGGTCTCGCCGCCTGCCAACATGTATGATTTCAGCTTCCTGGCGCCCTGCCCTTCATCCGGGATTATCATTCAGGGCGTGAATGACGAGGTGGTGAACCCGAATGCGGTTCAGAAGCTGGTCGACAAGCTCCGCACGCAGCGGCATATTACCATCCACCACGACGAAATCCCCCGCGCCAACCATTTTTATGAGAATGAAATGGATATGCTGATGGCGTCGGTGAACGGATACCTGGATTTCCGCCTGGATCCTAACTCGCCGATCAAGTGACGTGGTTCACGCAGGGAGGCAAAGCTTTTCCACACCCGTCATGCTGAACTTGTCCCAGCATCTTACTTTTCGACGCCGCAATTGAGACCCTGAAATAAGTTCTGGGTGACGGTGGAGAGTATTTCTCGCTGCACACCCTACGCCTCGGCGTGAAAGTCTACTTTTGATTGGACGCGCCGGTCACCAGCGATTGCCCTTTGTCATCCGGCACAACCCAGATCGCGATATTAGCGAAAATCACCAATGCCGCCACGATCATCAGCCACATTTGCTTGCCCGCTCCTTCGCTGCGCCAGCGCTTCCACGCCCCAAAAAGCAACAAAATAGCCGCAAATGTTGCGAGCGACAGGATGAGATTGGCCATCCCCCAGCATAATCATCATGGATAAGCCGCGCAATCGGGCAAATTCGGCATAGCCTTTTTTCGGCACCTCCCCTAATCGGGGCGGGTTCCGACTCATTCAGGATATGCCGTGCGTATCGCCATTGCCTCAGACCATGCCGCCTTTGAGCTAAAAGCCGCCTTGGCCGACCATGTCCGCGCCGCGGGGCACGAGGTGCAGGACCTCGGGCCGAATGACGATAGCTCGGTCGATTATCCCGATTACGGCTATAAATTGGCGTCTGCAATTGCATCAGGCGATGCGGAATGCGGGATCGCATTATGTGGCTCCGGTATCGGCATTTCGATCGCGGTTAACCGCAACCCAGCCGCCCGCTCTGCGCTTGTTTCCGAACCACTGTCCGCCAAACTGGCACGCGAACATAATGACGCGAATGTCATTGCGATGGGCGCGCGCCTGATCGGTATCGAAATGGCCAAGGCCTGCGTCGATGTCTTTCTTTCCACAGAATTTGGCGGTGACCGCCACCAACGCCGGGTCGACAAATTGTCCCACCCGATTACATCCAAGGAGCCAGCATGAGCAGCGCCGCCGCTAACGACATTCAGACAAACGGATTTTTCACCCAAACGCTCGTCGAGCGCGATCCCGAGATTGCTGGCTGGATTGCCAAGGAGCTTGGCCGACAGCAGGACAAAATCGAACTTATTGCGTCTGAAAATATTACGTCGCGCGCCGTTCTTGAAGCCACGGGCTCGATCCTGACGAACAAATATGCCGAAGGCTATCCTGGTAAGCGCTATTATGGCGGATGCGAATATGTCGACGAAATCGAAACCATCGCGATAGAGCGCGCCAAGAAACTGTTTGGTTGCGAATTCGCGAACGTTCAACCCAACAGCGGCAGCCAGATGAACCAGGCTGTTTTTCTGGCGTTATTGCAGCCAGGCGACACGTTCATGGGGCTGGATCTCAACTCCGGCGGGCATCTGACCCATGGCTCGCCAGTCAACATGTCGGGCAAATGGTTCAATCCGGTCGCCTATGGCGTTCGGCGGGACGACCATCTTATCGATATGGACGAGGTTACGCGGATCGCTCGTGAAAATAAGCCAAAGCTGATCATCTGCGGCGGCACCGCCTATTCGCGCGGTTGGGATTGGGCGCGCTTCCGCGAGATCGCCGACGAGGTTGGCGCGTATCTGATGGCCGACATGTCGCACATCTCCGGCCTCGTTGCGGGCGGAGCGCACAGCTCACCGGTTCCGCATGCCCATGTGACGACATCTACCACCCACAAATCACTACGCGGGCCGCGTTCGGGCATTATCCTGACCAACGACGAGGTGCTGGCAAAGAAGTTTAACTCGGCGATTTTCCCAGGGTTACAGGGCGGTCCGTTGGTCCATGTCATCGCGGCCAAGGCTGTTTGTTTTGCCGATGCGATGAAGCCTGAATTCAAAAGTTATGCCGCAAGCGTCGTCGAAAATGCCAAGGCGCTCGCCTCTTCGTTGCAGGAACAGGGGCTCGATATTGTCTCGGGAGGCACCGACAACCATTCGATGCTGGTCGATCTTCGCCCCAAGCAGGCAAAGGGCAAGCACGCCGAACACGCGCTCGACCGCGCTTCGATCACCTGCAACAAGAATTCGATTCCATTCGATCCAGAAAAACCTTTTATCACTTCTGGCCTTCGATTGGGTACACCCGCAGGCACTACGCGCGGTTTTGGTCCGGCCGAATTCCGGCTTATTGGACGAATGATTGCCGATGTCGTTGAAGGGCTGCGTCATAATGGCGAGGCCGGCGACGGTCAGATCGAAGCACGGATTAAGGACGAGGCGGAAGCGTTGTGCGCGCGCTTCCCAATCTATCCCTCTTGAACTATATAGGTGACTTACCCATCTAATACACAGAAGGGAATTTGACCATGGGATTTTGTAACGAGTGCGATGCCGAATACGGGGAAGGCGCAAAGTTTTGCCCGCAATGCGGCGCGAAAACGCCTGAGCAACGTGCGGCAGAGAGCATACCCAATCAGGCCAAGCACTATGTCGGCGAGGCAGCGGATGAATTGTGGGGAGCGACCAAGGACGCTTTTCACACGGGCAAGCATTTGGCCGATCAGGATACCGTGAAGAAGGTCGCGGGCGGTGCCGCGATCGGGGCAGCAGCAGCAGTTATCGCGCCGATCGGCCTGGCCACCGGCGCGCTGATCGGGGCCGGGATTGTCGCTTATCGGCATGTGAACAAAAAGAAAAATCAGGAAAAATAATTGCGCTGCCCATTTTGCGGACATGATGACAGTCAGGTCAAGGACAGCCGTCCAACCGAAGATAACAGTGCAATCCGCAGGCGGCGTCAGTGCGAGGGCTGCGGCGGACGCTTTACGACGTTCGAGCGCATTCAGTTGCGCGAGCTGACGGTCATCAAAACCGAAGGCAAACGCGAACCGTTCGAGCGGGAAAAGCTTGAACGCTCGCTTTCGGTTGCCTGCCGCAAACGCCCCGTCGATAACGCGCAAATCGAGAAACTGGCATCGGGCATTCAACGCCAGCTCGAAACATTGGGCGAAAGCGAAATCGAATCGAAGCGCATCGGTGAATTCGTCATGGACGGGCTCAAGGCGCTCGACAGCGTCGCCTATATCCGCTTCGCCTCGGTCTATAAGGATTTCAGCGAAGCGAAGGATTTCGAAGATTTCGCCGGGAGCGTTGTCGAAGCGGCGAAAAAATGAGTTCGCCGCCCATCATCATCCTCGTCCGCCCGCAACTCGGCGAAAATATCGGCAAAGCTGCGCGCGCCATGTTGAATTTTGGGCTCACCGAGATGCGTCTGGTCGCGCCGCGTGATGGCTGGCCCAATCCAGCGGCGGGACCGGCGGCGTCCGGTGCAGATATCGTACTGGCCAATGCGCAAGTGTTTGACACGCTTGCCGAGGCAACTGCCGACATCAGCCATGTCTACGCAACGACGGTTCGCAAGCGCGGTGTCACCAAGCCGGTTATAACGCCCGAGATGGCCGCTTTGGAAGTCCTGCAAAACGAGGGCCGAAGTGCGATACTTTTCGGTGCCGAACGGTCCGGTCTCGAAAGCGATGAGGTTACCGTTGCGCGTGCCATCATCACGGTGCCGATCAATCCCGAATTCGGCTCGCTCAACCTCGCGCAGGCCGTTATCCTGTGCGCCTACGAATGGTCCAAGACCCAGGCCCTCGCTAGCCCACCAAAGACCGATCTCGATCCGCCCGCTTCTCAGTTCGAGCTGGATGGACTGATCACCCAGTTGGACGAAATGCTTCAGCCGCTTGGCTATTTCAGGCCAACTGACCGGGCACCAGTCACCCGGCGAACGCTGCGCAACCTGCTCACCAAGCCTGCGTGGAACGCTTTAGAGGTCCGAACCCTGCGCGGAGTCCTGACAACATTGGCCAAACATCGCAGGGAAAGCGACTAGCGGCCGGTGCTCCGGATTTCGTCCCATCGTTCGAGCTCGTAAGCGATCGATGCCTCGACAAGCCGTTCCCAGAAATCGGCAACAAGCGTTACCGAAACGCCAGATTGCTCCGCCTGCGCAACAGCATTGCCAATGACCTCTGATTTACGCGCTTCATCGCGCACCGTTTCCCGGTCGGTCTTGATCCGCGCCGCTGCGTCCATATAGGTAAAGCGCCGCGCAAGCAGCGCCACCAGATCGCGGTCGATGGCATCAACGCCTTCGCGCACCTGCGCCATGTTGCTGCAATTTGCGGGGCTTATTGGCCGAATGCTTTCCGTCATGGCCGCGCGTTTAGAAAGTGTGCATGATAAAGTCGAGCGCGATGTTGACTTATCGGCCCAACCCCGCCATAGGCCCGCCTTCGCAATCGACCCTGCACCCCGGTGAAGCAGGTGTCCGGCCCATCCAGCATGGCTCGCGCGGTACCGGGAGTAACGTTGTTAGCAAATTGGAGACACATTATGTCGATGCGCAAAAGCTCGAAGTATAAACTTGACCGCCGGATGGGTGAAAATATCTGGGGTCGCCCGAAATCACCCGTCAACAAGCGTGAATATGGCCCCGGTCAGCATGGCCAGCGCCGCAAGGGCAAACTGAGCGATTACGGCATTCAGCTGCGCGCCAAGCAAAAGCTCAAGGGCTATTATGGCGACGTCACCGAAAAGCAGTTCAAACGCGCTTATCAGGAAGCCAGCAACATGAAGGGCGATACGTCGCAAAACCTGATTGGTCTGCTTGAACGCCGTCTCGACATGGTTGTTTACCGCGCCAAGTTCGCGCCAACGATTTTCGCTGCGCGCCAGATCGTCAGCCACGGTCACATCCGCGTCAACGGCGTGAAGTGCAACATCGCCAGCCGTCAGGTCGCTGTCGGCGACGTCATCAGCCTGGGCAACAAGGCCAAGGAAATGGCACTCGTCATCGAAGCCCAGGGCCTCGCCGAGCGCGACATTCCTGAATATGTCGCCGTAGACGGCAACGACAAGGTCACCTTCGCGCGCATCCCGACGCTCGACGAAGTGCCTTACCCTGTCAAGATGGAACCAAATCTGGTCGTCGAATTCTATTCGCGTTAATTCAGGCGTCAAAGCCAAAACAAAGAGGCGGTCCTGCGGGGCCGCCTTTTTTATTTCATCTGCAGTTTCGCTTTGAGAAATTTAATGCTCTTCTCCAGCATTTCCGACCGTACGGCACTATCCTCAAGATAATGGTCCCGTTTCTTGTAAACAACCAGCTCCGGTGCCTTGCCCGCGTCGCGTAACTGATCGGCCATGAATTTCGACTGACTGACGTCGACGTTTAGATCGACGTCGCCGTGAAACATCAGCACCGGTGCTGCGATTTTGCCAGCGTTGCGCGCAGGCGATCCCTCTAAGATATGCGGTCCGGATCCTATAAAATCCCGCGTGACCCGGTAGCTCATATAGTTGCGGTCGTCCTCTTTCAGCTTTGCGAGGTCAGTAACCGGTGCCACCGCGACAATTGCCTTGAACAACCCAGGGTCCTCCACACCTGATTGCAGTGCCGCATAGCCGCCGTAGGACCAGCCGAAAATCGCAATCTTGTCGGCCGAGGCAATGCCTTCGGATATCAACCAGTGCCCGCTGTCGTTGACGTCGCCAATCGCTGTTTTCCATGACTGAAAGCCGTTTTGCCGATACCAATCGTCGCCAGAGCCTGATGATCCGCGATAATTGGGTTGCAGCACCGCAAAGCCCTGATGCGCGAAATATTGCGCCAGCCAATCGAAGCCCCATTCGTCGCGTGCACTCGGCCCGCCATGCGGCATAACGATCGCTGGCAGCCCCTTGCCGGTGCTTCCGACCGGCAAAGTGAGATATCCAGGAATCATAGTTCCGTCGGCCGCTTTCAGACTAACCGGTTTGACCGGAGCGAGCGTATATCCTGCGAGTTCAGGTCGGCTTGCGAACAGCGAGCCCACTTTTTTGGTTGCCTTGTCGAACAGATAATATTGGCCCGGATTGGTGTCACTCCCCGCCCACACGATAAGCTTCTGCTCGTCGGCGCTCATCCCGCCGAAATACACCATCTCGGCATTAGGAAGTGCTTTGGAAAGCGACGCGGCCAATTTCTTAAGTTCAGTATCGAAATATACAGCTTGCCGTTTTTCGGTGGCAAAGCTGAAACCGACGACGCGATTTTTGCGGCCCAACGTAATCAGGCTGTCCACATCGACATCGGGGCGACTGAAGATTTTTGTTTTGACAAGGCTGGTGTCAAGCTGGACCTTATAGAGCGCCAAGCGGCCCTCAAATTTTTCAAAGCCATAAGCTGCGTTTTCAACAGGATCGACCGAATAAGGATTGAAACCTATATTTGCGGTGAAATCATATTCGCCGAAAGGCTGCCAGTCATTTTGCCCTGCGGGCCGGTACATGTAGCGCCTTATGCCGCTGTCATAGCCGGCAGCGGTTTTCATTACACCCATCATGCGTACATTGCCGAGTCCGTCGCTGATATATTCGGTCGCTAAACGCGTTGGCTTTACAACGGTTTTGGTCGCGAGCGTGCGTGTATCGACTCGATCGACCCCATAACCTTCGTCCGTTTTTGCGATCAATGAGCCGATTTTTTCCTCAGGCACATGCGAGCGGCCGAGCAAGACAGCCCCGTCATCCCCCGGCAGCAAATCGATCAGATTGCCCCCGAAATTGGAAAAATATTGGGCATTGTTTCCTTGGCGGATAGATACCAATTTAACCCCAGTACCATCTGCATTGATCGCCAAAAGCCGATTGACCGATACCCATTCATTGGCATCGGGCAAAATCATCCGCACGTTGCAAATTAGCCGGTCATTCGACACCCATTCGCAATAGGACAGACGTTCGGGGTCACCCGAAGCGGAAAGTGCCGGTTTCGCAATGCCGCCATTTGCAATATCAACGGTGAATAACGTGCTTCCCTGCCCATCGGCTGAAACAATATAGGCAACCTTGTTACCGTCGGGAGAAAGCGACACATGCTCGATACCTTGGCGCGCACCAAATGCGGCGGCAGATTTTTCTTGAGCTGACAAAGACACGGGCAAGGAAATTGCCAAAAGAATAACAAGAAATCGTATGATTTTGCTCCCCAAACCCGAAGTATAGATATGAAACCAACAGTTTGGGGAGGCAAGTCGAAAATGTTTAACGCAGTCGCAATGTTGTAAATAGTCAATCAGAATCACACGTTACATCGCTAACCTCTAATCACTGTAGGAGCCTGCAATCAGCCATATCCAATTCGGCGTTTAAGGTGTTCTCCGCAGATCTTTGATCGCCTTTGGTACCAACAAGCTCAGGACATGCTTGATGTGACTTTCCGCGCAGGCTTGTAGGATGGCTCTTCCACCCCGCAGAGTTACCTTGCGCAGATTTCGGGGGCTTTTGACCTCCAGACCCTTTTTCATTTGAGCCTGTCCGCGCGCTCTGGCAGGGTACGCAACTATATTTCCCTATAGGAGAATCATATGCGCATCCTGACGCTTGCTCTGGTTTCGGCGCTCGCGCTGACGGCTTGCAAAAAAACCGATGAAAAGGTCGAAGCTCCTGGCGTCGAAACAGCGATATCTAGTGAGTTGGCCGTTCCCGAACTGTCCGAGGCGACGATGAAGGAAGTGACCAAAGAGCTTTCGCTGGACAGCTATGAAGGCCGCGCGCCGGGATCGGCAGGCGAGGAAAAGACCGTCAACTATCTGATCGAAAAGTTCAAAGCGGCAGGGCTCGAACCCGGCAACGGGACAAGCTGGACACAGGATGTACCGCTGGTTGAAATTCTCGCCAAGAATGTCTCGGCGCTCAGCATAGCCGACAAAAAGGGCAAGGCGATGTCCTTTGCCTATGGCAGCGAATTCGTTGTCGGTAGCTACCGCGAGACACCGAAGACCGAGGTCAAGGCAAGCGAAATGGTGTTTGTCGGTCACGGCATTGTTGCCCCTGAAAAAGGCTGGAACGATTATGCAGGCGTCGACGTCAAGGGCAAGACCGTTGTTATCATGGTCAACGATCCCGATTTCGACAGCGAAGGCCTCGATGGCCCCTTCGGCGGCAAGGCGATGACCTATTATGGCCGCTGGACCTATAAATATGAAGAAGCCGCAAAGCAGGGTGCCGCGGCTGTGCTCATCATCCACGATGACGCGCCAGCCGCTTATGGCTGGAATGTCGTCAATTCGAGCTGGACCGGCGCACAGTTCCTCGCCCAATCGAAAGACGGCGGCAAATCGCAGACGCTGGCAAATGGCTGGATCCAGAAGGGCGTAGCGAAAGAGATTTTCGCCGCCGCTGGACAGGATCTCGACAAGCAGATGACCGCCGCCAAAGCGAAGGGCTTCAAGGCGGTCCCTCTGGGCCTGACGGCCTCGATGTCATTCGATAACGAGATCAGCCGGAAGAACAGCCGGAATGTCCTCGGTATTATCAAAGGCGCGAAACGGCCCGACGAATATGTGCTCTACACCGCGCACTGGGACCATCTAGGTATTTGCACTCCAGTCGATGGCGATGAAATTTGCAATGGCGCAATCGATAATGCCACGGGAACGGCGGCGCTGGTCGCACTGGCCGAAGGCTTTAAGAAAGCCGGTGCGCCCGACCGTAGTGTTGTGTTTCTAGCCGTAACAGCCGAGGAATCAGGCCTACTCGGCTCAAAATATTATGCAGAAAATCCGGTTTATCCGCTCGGCCAGACGGTAGGCGGCGTCAACATGGATGCCTTCTCAATGGCTGGACCTGCCAAGAATCTGACCGTCATCGGTAAAGGCAAGTCGCAGCTCGATGATTATCTGGGCGCAGCGGCAATAGCCGAAGGTCGCACACCCGAAATGGAACCCACACCTGAAAAGGGCTTCTATTACCGCTCCGATCATTTCAGCTTCGCCAAATTGGGCGTGCCGATGGTGTATTTCGAAGGAGGCGATGATCTGGTGACCGGCGGCAAAGAAGCCGCGAAAAAGATCGCCGAGGAGTATGAGAAGAACGCCTATCACAGCCCGAAGGACGAATTTAACGACGCTTGGGATTGGTCGGGCGTGATGGCTGACCTGCGGCTCTATTACCGCGTCGGACGCATGCTGGCGATGACCGAAGCCTGGCCGAACTGGAACGAAGGCGACGAATTCCGCGCCATTCGTGACAAGAGCCGGGCGGCGAAGTAATCGGTCATGACCTTCCGAATGCCCGCCGAATGGGAACCGCATGAACGCGTCTGGATCGGCTTTCCAAGCTTTGCCGATTATTGGGGTAAACCATTGGCGGAGGCGCAGCGACAGATCGCGGCGTTTGCCAATGCGGTCCACGACAGCGGCGCTGGTGAAGCCGTCCACCTGATCGCGGGCAACGCCGATGCGGCAGCGTTGGCGTGCGATTTGGTCGACGAAGGTGTGATCGTTGAACAGCGTAACATCGGTGACATCTGGTTGCGCGACACTGGCTGCATCATTGTCAAAGACGGCACGCAGCGGATAGCGCGTAATTTCGGCTTCAACGGCTGGGGCGGTCGCTTTGATTATGCGGGTGACCAAAGCATTGGTTTGGAGCTAGCGCAAGCTGCGGAACTGTCGGTGCGTGACTGCGACTGGATACTAGAGGGCGGTTCGATTGATGTTGATGGCGAAGGCGCCGCCGTTACAACCGTAGATTGCCTGCTCAACCCGAACCGGAATGCATCGCTTGACAAGGTGCAAATTGAGGCGCGGTTGCGCAGCGACCTTGGCATCGAACGTCTGCTATGGCTCGGCGACGGCTTGGGCAATGATCACACCGATGGCCATGTTGATAATCTGGCCCGCTTTGTCGGCGCGAACCATCTGATCATTCCTGAAGCCCGCGACGCCGATGACCCCAATGCCGCCGTCTACGCCGATGCCCATCAGCGCGCGGAGGCCTTCGGATGCAAGGTCACCGCCCTGCCCTCGGTCGGACGGTTCGAGCAAAATGGCGAGGCCGTCCCAGCGAGTTACATGAACTTCTATATAGGAAACAGCGCGGTAATTGTCCCGATCTATGGCAGCCGCCACGACGATAATGCGCTGGCCGAACTTGCCTTGCTATTTCCAAACCACAAGATAGTCGGCCTCCCCGCCGACGCTGTTCTGACTGGCGGCGGTAGCTTCCATTGTTCGAGCCAGCAGGCACCGCTTTGACCGTATTGGCAAAGTCAGATCTGCGCGCCATATACTAGCCGTCCAACAGAGAGGAAAATCACCCCCATGAAGAAACTCATTTTACTCGCCCTCGCCGCCACCGCGCTCACCGCGCCCGCCGCTGCCCAGCATGATGGCATGAGCAAGGCCGAGCACGACAAGATGCACAAAGAACATACCGAGCGGCTTGCAAAAATCCTTGCCGATCCAGCCCGCGCTGAAGACGCCAAGCGTGACAAATATCGCCAGCCTGCCAAAACTCTTGAATTCTTTCAGGTCCACCCTGACCATGTCATCGGCGAATATGCACCGGGCGGCGAATGGTACACGCGTATCTTGGGCCGCTATGTCAACGAAAAGGGCAAGTTCACTGGCCTCTATTTCGGTACCAACACCCATTTCAGCGATAAGCAGAAGGAAGGCATCGCCGCTGGCGTGGTAAAATTCCCTGAGGATGTAGCTAAGGTAACCGGCCGCCCCGCAACTGACTTTTCCGCCTTTTCGCTCAGCAGCATGCCTGAGGGCGTCAAAGGCACTTATGACCGTATCCTGATAATGAGGATGATGCACAATCTGATGAATTGGAACATTGCCGACGCCGAAATTAAGGCGATGCGCGACCTGCTCAAGCCAGACGGCATGATCGGTATTGAGCAACATCGTGCCAAAGCCGACGCGCCGTTCAGTTATACCAACGGCAGCAAAGGCTATGTACGCGAAGCCGATGTAATCAAGTTCATGGAAGTGAACGGTTTTGAGCTTGTTGGCAAAAGCGATGCCAATGCCAATCCGAAAGACAGCGCTAACTGGCCCGACGGCGTATGGACACTGCCACCAGCACTCCGCCTGAAAGAAGTCGACAAGGCGAAATATGAAGCCATCGGCGAAACCGACCGGATGACTTTGTTGTTCAAGAAGCGGCCCTGATGCATTGACGGCAGAGTTCATCACTCGCGCCCTGTTGTCGGGCCTTATCATCGCGGTGATCGCTTTGATCGGGCGAAAGGCTCCGGCAGCGGCGGCGTTGGTGGCCTCGCTGCCGCTAATTTCAATCCTCGGCATGATCTGGCTGTGGCGCGATACTGGCGACAACGCGCTGCTTGCCAATCATGCCGAGGCGACATTCTGGTATGTACTCCCCAGCCTGCCGATGTTTCTGCTCATCCCGTGGATGTTGCGCAGTGGGTTCAGCTTCTGGCTGACGCTGGGCGCAGGCGTAGTCATGACATTCCTGCTCTACCTTGCCACAATCGGCATTGCCGCGCGTTTCGGTGTGCGGCTATAGCGACCCCATGACCCGCAACATCACCGTCGCCGCCCTTCAATTGCCATTGGCTGGCAGCGAAGCCGAAAATATCGATGCCGTTTCCGACCTGGTCGCTGAGGCCGCAGCACAAGGCGCGCAGATTATTCTGCCTCCCGAACTTTTTTCCGGTCCCTATTTCTGCAAGACACAGGAAGAAGCGCATTTCGCCTTCGCCCGCCCGACGCTTGAACATCCATCGGTTCGCGCGATGGCAGAGCTTGCAAAGCAACTGGGTGTTGCCATTCCAACCAGCTTCTTCGAACGCGACGGTTCGCACTTTTACAATACGCTCGCGATGATCGATGCGAACGGTGAAATCCTAGGCACCTATCGCAAGAGCCACATTCCCGATGGCCCCGGCTATCAGGAGAAATATTATTTCCGCCCCGGCAACACCGGCTTCCAAGTGTGGGATGTTTTCGGCGCACGGATCGGTGTCGGAATTTGCTGGGACCAGTGGTATCCCGAATGCGCGCGTGCGATGGCGCTGATGGAGGCGGAAATGTTGTTTTACCCGACCGCCATTGGCCAGGAACCGCATGACGATACGTTGGACACTCGGCATATGTGGCGGCGCGCGATGGTGGGCCATGCGGTCAGTAATTCTATGCCTGTGATAGCTGCCAACCGAGTGGGTAGCGAGGACGATCATGGCGGTGCCCCGCAAAAATTTTATGGTACCAGCTTCATCGCCAATGAATGGGGCGACGTCGTACTCGATCTGGATGACAGTGAAACCGGCTTGATCATCGCCACCTTCGATCTTGACCAGGCCCGCGCCCACCGTGCTAGCATGGGCTTTTTCCGCGACCGCAGGCCACAGCTTTATGGCCGACTTGTCGAGGATATTTAAGCTGTCCCATCTCTATCTGATTGGACTTGGTTCAAACCAACCGCATTCGCTGATCGGCAAGCCGGCAAAAGTCATCAAGCAAGCCATTGCGGCTTTGGAAATGGCAGACATCGACGTGTTCGCCCACTCAGTCGTTATCGGTAGTGCGCCCGTCGGACCATCGCAGCGGCGCTATGCCAACGCGGCCGCAATAGTGTCGACAGACCTCCATCCTCCAGCCCTGCTCTTACGCCTGCTCGAAATCGAAGCGCATTTCGGTCGCATCCGGCGCGGACAGCAATGGCAGGCGCGCGTTCTCGATCTCGATATCCTCTTATGGTCAGGCGGCATCTGGGCGGACACGAATCCCGAACTCGCAATCCCCCACCCGGCTTTGCGTATTCGCGGTTTCGTCCTGACGCCAGCCGCGATGATCGCCCCTGATTGGCGCGACCCGGTGACTGGCCTGACCATCCGCCAGCTACAATCGCGATTTAACCGTCCAAAGCCGCTTGACCCCGCATCATAGCCCCACTAGGGGATGCGCTCTCGCATAAACCGGCAGGCCGGTTGTGATACGGGCCCTTAGCTCAGTCGGTAGAGCAACTGACTTTTAATCAGTAGG